>ENA-UOOI01000781-UOOI01000781.1-fermentation-metagenome-genome-assembly--contig:-NODE-781-length-38050-cov-8.418924_pt1 | contig 38050 bp, 34 predicted proteins | sample MGYA00245779_ERZ724027 | MGnify/ENA primary metagenome ERZ724027 (study PRJEB28704, sample SAMN03018318) | fermentation metagenome | biome: anthropogenic terrestrial biome; feature: soil; material...
AACGCGGTCTGGCTGCGGCCGTAGACGATCTGCTTGAACAGCTCGCGCATGGCGACGTTGATGGCGTCGCAGACCAGGTCGGTGTTCAGGCATTCCAGAATCGTCTTGCCCGGCAAAATCTCGGCGGCCATGGCCGCCGAGTGCGTCATGCCGGAACATCCGACGGTCTCGATCAGCGCCTCCTGAACCACGCCCTGCTTAATATTCAAGGTCAGCTTGCACGCGCCCTGCTGGGGGGCGCACCAGCCCACGCCGTGGGTCAGGCCGGAAATGTCCTTGATCTCGTAGGCCTTAACCCATTTTCCCTCTTCCGGGATGGGCGCGGGACCGTGCTTCGGGCCCTTGGCGACAACACACATTTTTTCCACTTCTGCGGAATAATTCATATGGGTACTCCTTTCGGTTTCTGATTTCCCTGTCGACACAGAACACTTTTTTCATTATAGCGGATTCCCCGCCGTGAATCAATATAATAATCAAACTTTTAACAAGTCCTGCCTCCTTCCGCGCCCGGCGGGCCGTTCGGAATAGGATCCGGGCCGTTTTTTCATCCCCGCGCGCGATTTTTCGCGGGGATTTCTTTCCTTTCCGCGAACCGCGCGGTATAATAGAATCGTGGAATTTTCGGCGGTCTCGGTTTTCCTTCGGAAACCGAAGGCCGGCCGAAGGATTCAAAGTTTTCTTAAATTTTAAATGAGAGGATGTCACTCATGAATTTTCTGGAACGAACCGTCCGGCGCGCGATGGCCGATAAAAAGACCATCGTCCTTCCGGAGGGGAACGACAAACGGGTCGTCACCGCCGCCGCGGAAGTGCTGAAGCGCGGCATTGCCAACGTGATCCTGCTCGGCACCGAAAGCGAAGTCCAAACCACTGCCGCGGGGCTCGACATCTCGAAAGCGCAGATCGTCGACCCGGCCGACACGCCGCTCCACGACGACTACGCCAAGACCTTCTACGAACTGCGCAAGGCCAAGGGCGTGACCCCCGAAAAAGCCGACGAGATGATGAAGGACCCGACCTATTTCGGCGTCATGATGGTCAAAAAGGGAGCCGCGGACGGCATGGTTTCCGGCGCATGCCACTCCACCGCGAACACGCTCCGCCCGGCGCTGCAGATCGTCCGCACCGCCCCGGGCTCCAAGCTGGTCTCCGGCTTTTTCCTCATCTCCGTGCCCAACTGCGAGTACGGCGAGGACGGCACGTTCGTCTTTGCGGACTGCGGCCTGAACATCAACCCGAACGCGGACGAGCTTTCCGAGATCGCCATCGCGTCCGCAAAATCCTTCCGGGCCATCGTCGGCGCGGAGCCGAAAGTCGCCATGCTCTCGTTCTCCAGCTACGGCAGCGGCAAAGACGCCCTCGTGGACAAGGTCGCGGAAGCCACAAAGCTCGCGAAGCAGAAAGCGCCCGACCTTCTCCTCGACGGCGAACTCCAGGCGGACGCCGCCCTTGTCCCGTCCGTCGGCAAGTCGAAAGCGCCGGGCAGCAAGGTCGCCGGGCACGCGAACGTCCTCGTGTTCCCGGACCTGAACGTGGGCAACATCAGCTACAAGCTGGTGGAGCGCCTCGCCAAGGCCAGCGCCTACGGCCCGATCCTCCAGGGCATTGCGAAACCGGTCAACGACCTGTCCCGCGGGTGCAAAGCCGAGGACATCGTCGGCGTCATCGCCATTACGGCCGTGCAGGCGCAGGCCGCGGGCGCTCATTGAGCATCCCTCTCTCCAGACAAAAAGCCGGGCCGCGGGAATTCCCGCGGCCCGGCTTTTTCCTGTCCGGACCGGATCTTTTAATATTGCTTGCCCCAGTAGACCATTTTGTCGGCGGGCCTGCCGCAGCAGGCGCACACGCCGGAAAGATGCTCCTGCTCGAACGGGACGCAGCGGGAGGAAAGGCCCGCCACTTCCTTGATCTTCGCCTCGCAGGCAGCGTCCCCGCACCACATGGCTTTGACGAAGCCGGGCTTCGTGTCGCCGATCTCCTTCATCTCACCGAGAGTTTTCGCCGTGTAGGTCATGCGGTCGCGGCGCTCCAGCGCGCGGTCGTACATCTGCCTGCGGACTTCCTCAAGCTGCTCCGCAACGGCGTCTTCCACCCCGCCGAGCGGCGTGAACAGCTTCCGGCGGTCGGTGCGGCGCACCAGAACGCACTGGTCTTTCGCCAGGTCCTTCGGGCCGATCTCCAAACGCAGCGGAACGCCCTTCATCTCATACTGGGCAAACTTCCAGCCCGGCGTCTGGTCGGAGTCGTCCAGCTTCACGCGGAACCGCTTTTTCAGCGCGGCTTCCAGCTCCCCCGCCTTTTCGAGCACGCCCGGCTTATGCTGCGCGACCGGCACGATGACGACCTGCACCGGGGCGACGGCGGGCGGCAGGACGAGGCCGTCGTCGTCGCCGTGGGTCATGATGATCCCCCCGATGATGCGGGTGCTCATGCCCCAGGACGTCTGGAACGGGTGGCAGACGGAATTGTCCCTTCCCTGGAAGGTGACGCCGAACGCCTTGGCGAACCCGTCGCCGAAATAATGGCTCGTCCCGGACTGCAGCGCCTTGCCGTCGTGCATCATGGCCTCGATGGTATAGGTTGCTTCCGCCCCGGCGAACTTTTCCGTTTCCGTTTTCTGGCCCTTGATCACCGGCATGGCGAGCTTCTGCTCGCAGAAGTCGGCGTAGACGTTCAGCATCCGCTTGGTCTCCGCGACGGCTTCCTCCGCCGTCTCGTGCATGGTGTGGCCCTCCTGCCAGTGAAACTCCACCGAGCGCAGGAACGGGCGCGTCGTCTTTTCCCACCGGACGACCGAACACCACTGGTTGTAGAGCTTCGGCAGGTCCCGCCAGGAATGGATCACGCGGGCGTAGTGGTCGCAGAACAGCGTCTCCGAGGTCGGGCGCACGCACATGCGCTCCTGGAGCTTTTCGTTCCCGCCCATCGTCACCCACGCCACCTCCGGCGCAAAACCGCGCACATGGCTCTTCTCCTTGTTCAGCAGACTTTCGGGAATAAAGATCGGCATGGAAACGTTCACATGCCCCAGCTCCTTGAACCGGGCGTCGAGGATGCGCTGGATGTTTTCCCAGATGGCCCAGCCGTACGGCTCGATCACCATGCATCCGCGGACGCTGGTGTAGTCCATCAGCTCCGCCTTTTTCACAATATCGGTATACCATTGGGCGAAGTCCTGCTCCATGGGAGTGATTGCCTCGACCATTTTTTTCTGATCCGCCATGATTGATTCCCCTTACTCCGCGATTAATCGTCGTCTTTTCCGTTTCCCCTGCCGGTCCCTTTGTTCAGAAGATAGACCACAAGGTAAATCAGCAGCATCACGATGAAAATGCCCAGCATCCCCAGGCCCATCAGCCGGAGCGCCGCGCCGATATTTTCGCCGCTCACGGGCCCGGCCGGGCCCCGGTAAGCCGCCAAAAGATTCCAGTTCAACATCCGTCCGCCTCCTCAGTGCAACAGACTTTTGGCAATGGTAAGGATAATGCCGCCCGCGACGACCGAGCCGATCTGCCCCGCCACGTTCGCGCCGGTGGCGTGCATCAGCAGGTGGTTCTGGTTGTCCTCTTTCAGGCCCATCTTCTGGATGACCCGCGCGGACATCGGGAACGCCGAGATGCCGGCCGCGCCGACCATCGGGTTGATCTTCCGGTCAGCCGGCAGGAACAGGTTCAGCAGCTTGGCGAACAGCACGCCGCCGACGGTATCGAACACAAAGGCCACCAGGCCGAGCGCCATGATAAGGACCGTGTCCAACCGGACGAACTTGTCCGCCTGCATCTGGAACGCGATGGTAATGCCCAGAAAGATCGTAATCAGGTTGGCCAGCGGCCCTTCCGCCGTCTTGCACAGGCTTTCCAGCTTCCCGCACTCGCGGATCAGGTTGCCGAACATCAGGAACCCCACCAGCGCGATGGAGTCCGGCGCGATCAGCCCCGCGATCATGGTCACGAGGATCGGGAACAGGATCTTCGTCGTTTTGGAAACGGACTCCGGCCGGTACGGCATCCGGATCTTCCGCTCCTTCCGGGTCGTGACCAGCCGGATGGCGAACGGCTGGATGATGGGCACCAGCGCCATGTAGGAGTACGCCGCGACGGTGATGGCGCCGGTGTAGCTGCTTTTGAGCGTCTGCGAAACAAGGATGGAGGTCGGCCCGTCCGCCGCGCCGATCACCCCGGCGGACATGGCGTCCCGCAGCGGAAAGCCGAGCAGGACGGCCAGAAGAACCGTAAAGAAAATGCCGAACTGGGCCGCGCCGCCGAACAGCAGCATGCGCGGGTTGGAAAGCAGGGGACCGAAGTCGATCATGGCGCCGATGCCCACGAACAGCAGGAGCGGCATCGCCTCGGACGCGCCGATGCCCGTCCGGTACAGCCACTGCACAATGCCGCTGTCCCCCAAAACGCCCGTGTACGGCAGGTTGACCAAAATCGCCCCGAACCCCATCGGCAGCAGCAGCGCCGGCTCAAAATCCTTTTTAACCGCAAGCCAGATCAGCAGGCCTCCAATGACCCACATCACCAGCATCTGCCATGTGATTCCCGCGAACCCGCGAATGAGAAAGCTGAACTGATCCAACGGCTTTAACATCCCTTCCTGGAATACAATTTCCCTTTGTTCCCTTCGGACACATACTCTTTATTATAGAGAACGGCCGCGTCTTTTGCAAGGCCGGCCGGAGGGGAAAGCGGAAAAAATCCGCCATGCGGCGCACGGCGGATGAAAAGAGCCGGTATGGCTCAGACATGGTCCTCAATGTATTTGACCAGTTCTCCAACCGTCTTGAGGTTCTCCACTTCTTCGTCGGGAACTTCGATTTCGAATTCATCCTCGATCGACATCAAAAGGTCCACGACATCCAAAGAATCCGCGCCAAGATCGTCGGCAATATTGGTTTCGGGGGTGATGGTGTCCTCCTCGACGTCGAACTGTTCGCTCAGTATTGCCTTAACCTTCTCTAAAACCATGTTGATCCTCCTTAAGATATGCGGCGATGCCCGCTCACATCGAAAAAATGCAGCGCCCCTGTGGACAAAGCAGCCGGGGCCGTGATACAATGGCCACAAAAGGAAAAATTCCCGCGGTTTTCCGGGGGAACCGGGTGCCTATCCACATATTATTAGGAAAGCGCCGCTTTGTCAATATTTTTTTGATTCTTTTTTGGGAGCGATGGACGTGCATCAAAAAAATTTCGCCCTGATCGGCCACCCGGTCGGCCACACCATGTCGCCTTTCATCCATTCCCGCCTGTTCGCGCTGAGCGGCGCGCAGGCCGGTTACCGGGTGCTGGACCTTCCGCCGGAGAGGCTCGCCGCTTCCGTCCCGGAGCTCCGGCGGCTCGACGGGTTCAACATCACCATTCCCCACAAACAGGCGATTATTCCCCTTCTGGACGGATGCAGCCGAAAAGCGTCGGAATCCGGCTCCGTCAACACCGTGAAAAACGAAGGCGGACGCCTCGTCGGCTACACGACGGACGGGGAAGGCTTCCGCCGCGCCCTCCAGGCCGCGGAAACCGGCCTCGGCGGCAAAGCGGCCGTCCTCGGCGCGGGCGGCGCGGCGCGCGCCGTCGTGTTCGAGCTCGCGCACGCGGGGGCCGAGGTCACCGTGGCGGCCCGGGAGCACAGCGCAGGCGCGGCGGAAAAGCTCTGCCGGGACGTACGCGCGGCGGTCCCCGGCGCCCGCGTCGGCCGCTGCCTGATTTCCGAACTGCGCGGGACGCGGGACCTGCTGGTGAACGCCACGCCCGCGGGAATGTACCCGAAGGCGGAGGGGTGCGCCGCGGACGAAGAGGCGGTCGCCGGTTCCGCCTGCGTGTTCGACGCGGTCTACAACCCGAACGAAACGAAGCTGCTCGCCCTGGCGAAAAAGCACGGCAGAAAAGCCGTGGGGGGCGTCGGAATGCTGGTGTTCCAGGCCGCGGCGTCGGAGGAGATCTGGCTCGGCTCCCGTTTTTCCGAAGACAGCCTCAAGCGCCTCTGCGCGGACACGGCGTTTGAAATGAAAAAAAAGTTCGGCAGCGTGGTGCTCTGCGGCTTCATGGGAAGCGGGAAAACCACCGCGGGCCGCCTTCTCGCCGAAAAAACGGGCTGCGGGTTTCTCGACCTGGACGAGTCCATCGAGCGGGAGGAAGGGATGTCCATCCCCGAGATCTTTGCAAAAAAAGGCGAAGCGGCTTTCCGAGAAATGGAGCGGCGGGCGGTGCGCGGGCTTTCCCGGTCGGGCAGGCTGGTCGTCGCCGCCGGGGGCGGCACCGTGCTGGACCCGGAGAATGCCGCCGCCTTCCGCGCAAACGGCGTCGTAGTGCTGCTGGACGCTCCCCTCGAAACGGTGCGGGAACGCCTGAAAGGCGACCGGTCCCGCCCGCTGCTCCGCCGGGACGGCGGAGGGGACCGCCTGGCGGAGCTGTACCTCGCGCGCAGCGCGGCCTACCGGGCCGCCGCCGACCTTGCGGTGGACGCCGGCCGTTCCCCCGAAGAAACGGCCGCGGCGGTGCTGGAAGCGCTGAGGCCCGCTACCTGACGTCCCCGTGCGCGATGGCCTCGATGCCGTGCACATAAATGCGGAACGCGTTTTTCCCGCTGTTTTTCGCGGCGTACATCGCCGCGTCCGCTTTCCGGAACAATTCCTCGTAATTCCGCCCGTCAATGGGGTAAAACGACACGCCGATGCTCCCGGAAATGGGATTGCTGACTTTTTCGTTGATCTGCAGGTCCGCAAACATGCGCTGCAGGATGCCGGCCTTATTCAGAACAAGCCCGGACGTAACGTTTTTGAGAAAGATGACGAACTCGTCGCCGCCGACCCGCCCGACGACGTCATCCTCCCGGAACTGCCTGCGGATCTGCCCGGCCGTTTCCACGATCAGCTGGTCGCCGCAAAGATGGCCGAGGCTGTCGTTCACCAGCTTGAAGTTGTCGATGTCGATCACGAAAAGCGCGTGCCGCTGGCCGGGTCCGCTGCGCGCGATGGCCCCGTCGACCATGGCGGTGGTAGTCACGCGGTTGTAAAGGCCGGTCAGCAGGTCGTGCTCCGCCTTCCGGCGGAGATCGATATTCTCCCGCTTCTGCCGGTCGATGTCCGAAACGACGGCGATCATCCGCTCGGGCTCCCCCATCCCGTCGTTAAACAGAAAGGCGTGGATGCTGCACCAGAGGTACTTCCCGTTCCGGTCCCGCAGGCGGAACTCCATGTTCCCGAAGTCTTTTTCATGGAATTTCGCCTGCGACAGCTCCCGGACCTTTTTGCGGAGCACATCCCGGTCCCCGTCGTACAGGATTCCGCTTTTCTCCGCAATCTCCAGAATATCGCCGTGATCGGGATAAAAATCGCCGAATTTCTGCAGAAATGTCGGCGAATAGTAAAGCTGCTGCGTCTTGAAGTTGCAGTCCAGCACCGGGTCCGCCACATGCTCCAGGATCAGGCGGTAGCGTTCCTCGCTGGCGGCCAGCTCGTCCTGGGCCTTCTTCATGCCGGTAATGTCGATCAGGACGCTGTAAACCCAGAGGTTCCCGCTGCAGTCGGCCGTGCAGCGTGCCTTGTCCAGCACCCACATCACGTTCCCGTCCTTCCCCACGATACGGAACGTGATTTCCGTGATGTCGTTCCGGCAGGTGCAGTTTTTCAGGTGGAGCATCAGCCGGCCGCGGTCCTCCGGGTAAACGATCTCGATAAACCGGTTCCCGAAGCGTTCGGCGATCTCCCCGGCCGTGTAGCCCGTGATCCGGCAGAACCCGCTGCTGACGAGGTTCAGCGTCATGTTTTCGTCCGCGCGGCAGCACAGGACGCCGCCGGGCACGTTGGCGGTCAGGGCTTCCAGCTCTTCCGCCTGCTCCCGCTGGATCCTGCGGGAGCGGCGCGTCAGCGTGATGTCGTTCAGGATGCCGCAGAAATACTCTTTCCCGTTTTCGGAAAAAAGCCGCGTGCGGAAGGCCGCCCAGATGTGGTGGCCGTTTTTTTTAATCAGCCGGAGCTCCAGCTCGGCATAGCCGTTTTTCCGGATCTCGTCCCTGACCCGTTTCCAGTCGATCGGCGGTTCGTTGCGCAGGACCGTATCTTCCCCCCGTTGCAGCAGGGCGGTGATTTCCCCGTCCCGAAAGCCCAGGGCCTCGTAAAACGGCTCGCCGGCATAGGCAATGGTGAGTTCCTCATCGCTGCGGACGCACAAAACGCTGTAGCCCAGTTCCCCCAGGAGCCGTTCCGAATCAATGCGATCGATTTCACCCATCCCAACCGTTCCTCTCGTCTTTCAGGCCGGACCTGTTTGGCCGCCCGGCCCGATCCGGGACACTTTTAAAACAGAACCGTCATGTCGGAAACTATCGGTTTTCGATATATTTTTTTGCAGAAATCGCAGTGCCAATATTTCTAAGTTTATCCTATATTAAATACTTACTTCTTTATTCTATCAATAAATTTTCGGCATTTCAAGTAAAATAATGTATAGATTTTGAAAATATTAATTTTCTTTCCATTTTGCCCCATTTTGTCGGTCCCCGGTTTTCCGAAAAATTGCTTGACACCCACTGGGGAATGTACTAAGATAGTCAACAAACGGCAAAGGTGTGAAACTTAACCATGAAGCGGTTTTTCTGCAGCGCACGATTTACAGGCTATTGCTACCCCCGCTATTTCTTTGCGGCGTGGGGTGTTTCGCCATGCAGAAAACTGCCGGTAAGCTTGGGTTCCGCAGTATCGGAACCCTTGGCGCGCAACTCGTAGGGTCTTCGGACAAAAAGCGCGGCGGAGCTGACAGCAGCTCCGCCGCTTTTTTCTTTTCGGTTCCGAACCGAAAAGAACGAATGGAGGAAACCGTCATGATCATCGTACTGAAGCCCGGCTGTCTTCCCGGGCAGGCCAAAGAATTCGCTGCGGCGCTGGAAAAAGAGTATAACGTCAAGGTCAACATCTGGTTCGGCACCCAGAGCACCGTGCTCGGCCTGATCGGCGACACCTCGTCGATCGACATCGATTCCGTCGCCGCGCAGGACTGCGTGGAAAACGTCAAGCGCGTGCAGGAGCCTTACAAAAAGGCGAACCGCAAATTTCACCCGGACGACACCGTCGTCACGCTCCCCGGCGGCCAGAAGATCGGCGGCGGGGGCCTCGCGCTCATCGCCGGCCCGTGCTCCGTCGAAACCCCGGAGCAGATCTGCGAAGTGGCGCGGCGCGTCAAGACGGCGGGGGCGCAGTTCCTGCGCGGCGGCGCCTTCAAGCCGAGAACCTCGCCCTATTCGTTCCAGGGCCTGAGGGCGGAAGGGCTGGAGCTCCTCACGCAGGCGAAACGGGAAACCGGCCTCCCCATCGTGACGGAGATCATGAGCGAAAAGTACATCGACCTGTTCCTCGAAAAGGGCGTCGACATCATCCAGGTCGGCGCGCGGAACATGCAGAACTTCGAGCTGCTCAAGGAGCTCGGCAAAATCCGCAAGCCGATTCTCCTGAAGCGCGGCCTCTCCAACACGATGGAAGAGCTCCTGATGAGCGCCGAGTACATCATGGCGGGCGGCAACGAGCAGGTCATCCTGTGCGAGCGGGGGATCCGCACGTTCGAGACGTACACCCGCAACACGCTGGACATCTCCGCCGTGCCGGTGCTGAAACGGCTTTCCCACCTGCCGGTCGTCGTCGACCCGAGCCACGCCTCCGGCATTTCGTGGCTGGTGGAGCCGCTCGCGCTCGCGGCCGTCGCCGCGGGGGCCGACGGCCTTCTCATCGAAGTCCACAACAACCCGAAAAAGGCCCTGTCCGACGGCGCGCAGTCTCTCACGCCGGACCAGTTCGACCACACCGCCGGGCGGGTCCGGGCCGCCGCGAAAGCCCTGGGGCGGGCGGTGGAATAGCGGGCGCTTTTCTGCTATAATAGGGGAAACTGGAAAAGCGGAGGAATCGCCCATGAAACGGAATGTGGTCATCGTCGGTCTGGGGCTCATCGGCGGCTCGCTCGCCAAAGCGTTTCGAAAATACACGGATTGCTCCGTCGCCGGGATCGACCGCGACGAAAGCGCGCGGGTCGCCGCCCTCGCATCCGGCGCGGTCGGGAAGATCGGCACGGAAGAGGACCTCAAAAAGGCGGACATCCTCTTCCTGTGCCTCTACCCGAAAGCGGACGTCGATTTTGTGCGGAAGCACCTTGCCTCCATCCGGCCCGGCTGCCTGGTCACGGACACCTGCGGGGTCAAGTCCCGCCTCTGCCCCCGCCTGGCGGGGCTTGCGAAGGAACGCGGATTCTCTTTCGTGAGCGGCCACCCGATGGCCGGGAAAGAAAAGAACGGCTTCGCGCAGAGCGACGCGGACCTGTTCCGCGGGGCCAGCTACATCCTGGTTCCGTGCGGCGCGCCGAAGCAGGCGGTGGAAGCCCTGAAAGGCCTCGCGCCGAAGCTCGGCTTTGCCCGCACGGTGGAAACCACGCCGGAAGAGCACGACCGGATGATCGCGTTCACCAGCCAGGTGCCGCATGTGCTGGCATGCTCGTATGTGATGAGCCCCCGGTGCCCCGGGCACAAGGGCTTTTCCGCCGGGAGCTACCGCGACGTCTCGCGCGTGGCAAACATCAACGAAACCATGTGGGCGGAGCTGTTCCTCGAGAACCGGGAAGCCCTCGTGGAAGAGCTGGACACGCTGACCGGCCACATCGCGGAGATCCGCAACGCGGTCGCCGCGGGCGACGGCGCCGCCCTGCGGGCGCTGCTGCGCAGGGGAAGGCTGGTAAAGGAAGGACTGGGAGAATAATGGAGCTTACCGTACACACATCGTCCCCTTACAAGATCATTCTCGCGCGCGGCTGCCTGGACCGCGCGGGTGAGTACGCCGCCGGGTTGTTCCGGCCCGGGACCCGGACGGTCGTCGTTTCCGACTCGAACGTGGCGCCGCTGTACGCGGAGCGGGTGGCGTCTTCCCTCGGCGCGGCGGGCTTTTCCGTCGGGACGTTCGAGTTCCCGGCGGGCGAAACGAGCAAGCGGCTTTCCACCGTGGAGGCCATGTACCGCTCGTTTGCGGAAAACGGCCTGACCCGCAGCGACTTTGCCGTCGCCCTCGGCGGCGGCGTAACGGGCGACATGGCCGGGTTTGCCTCGGCGACCTGGCTGCGCGGCATCCGGTTCATCCAGATTCCCACCTCGCTCCTCGCGCAGATCGACTCGTCCATCGGCGGCAAGACGGGCGTGGACATCCTGCAGGGGAAAAACCTCGTGGGCGCGTTCCACCAGCCTTCGCTCGTCCTCATCGACCCCCGCACGCTGGAAACCCTGCCGCCCCGCTTTTTTGCGGACGGCATGGGCGAGGCCGTCAAACACGGGTGCATCAAGAGCCGCCCGCTGTTCGACCGCATTCGGGACACCGACGTCCGCGCCGACATGGAGCGCGTCATCGCGGAAAACCTCGCAATCAAGCGCGCCGCCGTCGAGCAGGACGAATTCGACAACGGGGAGCGCATGCTCCTGAACTTCGGCCACACGTTCGGCCACGCCCTCGAAAAGCTGCACGGATACCGGGGGCTTTCCCACGGGCAGGCCGTCGGCATCGGCATGGTCATGATGGCGAGGTGCGGCGAAAAAGCCGGGCTGACCGAACCGGGCACCGCGGATGAGATCGCCGGCGTGCTGCGGAAATACGGTCTCCCGGTCTCCGACGGCGCGGACGTTTCCAAAATCGTGGACACCGCCATGCTGGACAAAAAGGCCCGCGGGGGCGTCCTCAGCCTCGTCATGCTCCGGAAAATCGGGGAAAGCTTCCTCCGCCCCGTGGACAAAGCCGGGCTGCTGAAGCTGGCGGAGGCGCTGCGATGAGCCGGGTCCGCATCCTTCCGTCCGCGCTGAGCGGGACGCTGGACGTCCCGCTCTCCAAAAGCGCCGCGCACCGCGCCGTCATCTGCTCCGCCCTCGCGGGCGGCGGGGACGTCCTTCCGCCGGGCGGGCCTTTGAGCGACGACCTTCTCGCCACGCGGGATTCCGTCGCTCGGCTGCTTGCGGCGGGCGGCGGGCCCGTCACGCTGGACTGCCGGGAATCCGGCTCCACGCTCCGCTTTCTGATCCCGCTCGCCTGCGCTCTGGGGGTGAAGGCCACGTTCACCGGGCACGGCCGCCTGCCGGAGCGGCCCCTCGGGGTCTACCTCGCCTGCCTGCCGCGGCACGGCGTGCGCTGCGAAACGCGCGGCGGCCTGCCGCTGACGGTGAGCGGAACCCTTCGGCCAGGCGTCTTTTCCCTTCCCGGCGACGTAAGCTCCCAGTTCGTCACGGGCCTGCTGCTCGCCCTCCCGCTCCTGGACGGGGACAGCGAGATCGTCCTGACCTCGCCGCTCCAGTCCGCGGCCTACGCGGACATGACGGTGCGGACGATGGGCGCGTTCGGCGTTCCCGCCGGACGGACGGCAACCGGCTGGACGGTCGCGGGAAACCGGAGCTACCGGCCCCGTCCCGGCTTTCCCGTGGAACGCGACTGGTCGCAGGCGGCGTTTTTCCTCGCCGCCGGGATGCTCGGCGGGCCGGTCCGCCTGCGCGGGCTGAACCCCGCGTCCTGCCAGGGTGACCGCGCCGCGGAAACCCTGTTCCGCCGGTTCGGCGCAAAGACCGCATGGAAGGACGGAATTCTCACGGCGGAAGCGGGGCGGCTTCCGGATTCGGACCGCGCCATCGACGCGTCGCAGATTCCCGACCTCGTCCCGGCTCTCGCCGCCGCGGCGGCGCTCCTTCCCGGACGGCGCACGGTGATCGCCCATGCGGAACGCCTGCGGCTGAAGGAAAGCGACCGTCTTTCGGCCATGGCGGACGGCCTGAACCGGCTCGGCGCGCGGGTGCGCGAACGGCCGGACGGGCTGGAGATCGCCGGCGTGGAGCGCCTGCGCGGCGGCGAGGCGGAAGGCCGCGGCGACCACCGCGTCGTGATGGCCCTCGCCGTGGCCGCGCTGAAAGCGGACGGCGAAACCGTCCTGACGGACGCGCAGAGCGTCCGCAAAAGCTACCCGGGCTTTTTCCGGGACTACAACCGTCTGGGGGGAAAAGCGTATGACATGGGGGAATAAAATCCGCCTGACCGTTTTCGGCGAAAGCCACGGGCCTGCCGTCGGCGCGGTGCTGGAGGGCCTGCCCGCGGGCGGGGAGATCGACATGGAGGAGGTCCTGGCGCAGATGGCGCGCCGCGCTCCGGGGCACGACCGTTCTTCCACGCCGCGGAAGGAAAGCGACGAGCCGCGCGTCCTGAGCGGCCTTTGGAACGGCAGGATTACGGGGGCGCCGCTCTGCGCCGTGATCGCCAACGCCGACACCCGTTCTTCCGACTACGGGGAGATTCAAAACATTCCGCGCCCCGGCCACGCGGATTACACGGCGTACGTCCGCTACCACGGGTTTCAGGACGTGCGCGGCGGGGGCCGTTTTTCCGGCCGCCTGACCGCCCCGCTGGTTTTCGCGGGCGCGGTCTGCCGCCAAATTTTAAAGCGGCGCGGCGTGACGGTCGGCGCACACGTCCTCTCCGTCCACGGCGTGAAAGACGTCCCGTTTGACCCGGTCCATCTGCCCGCCGCCCTTCTGGAAGACCTTTCATCGCGCTATTTTCCGACCCTCGGACCGGATGCCGAGCGGGCCATGCGCGCCGAGATCGAGGCCGCCCGCCGGAACCTCGACAGCGTCGGCGGGGTCGCGGAGTGCGCCGCCGTCGGGCTTCCCGCCGGGTTCGGCGGGCCGCTTTCCGAAGGGGCGGAGTCCGTGCTTTCCTCGCTGCTGTTCGCCATCCCAGCCTGCAAGGGCGTCGAGTTCGGCGCGGGGTTTGCCGCGGCGGACCTGTTCGGCAGCGAGAACAACGACCCGTTTTACTACGACGGCGGCACGGTCAGAACGCGAACCAACCGCGCGGGCGGGATCCTCGGCGGCATCACGACGGGGATGCCGCTCGTCTTCCGCGCGGCGTTCAAGCCCACGCCGTCCATCGGCAGGGAACAGGACAGCGTCGACCTCGCGGCAAAGAAAAATGCCAAGCTGACCGTACGCGGCCGGCACGACCCCTGCATCGTCCCGCGCGCCGTCCCCGCCGTGGAAGCCGCGGCGGCGGTGGCGCTGCTGGATCTGCTCTCCTGACGTTGAAAGCCAAAGTTTTAGGGGATGGGAAAATGACACTCAAAGAAATCCGCGGAGAAATCGACGCCATCGACGCCGAGCTCCTGCCGCTGTTCCTGCGCCGCATGAAATGCGCCGAACGGGTCGCCGCGGTCAAACGGGAACAGAAGCTCCCGGTTTTCAACGAGAAGCGCGAGCGGGAGATTCTGGACGGCATCGCGCGAAGCGCGGGGGAGTACGGCGGCGAAGCGCGCGCCCTGTTTTCCGACCTGCTGGCCATGAGCCGCGCGGCGCAGCACCGTCTGCTCGGCAGCGGGGCGCCGCTGCGCGAAGCCGTGGAGCGCGCGCCCCGGGAGCTTCCCAAAGCGGAAACCGTCGCCTGCCTGGGGAAAAAGGGTTCCTTTTCGCACGAAGCGCTCCTGCGCCTGTACCCGGACGCGCAGCCGCTGTTCTTCCCGGATTTCCCGGCCGTTTTCCGAGCGGTCGAAACCGGCCGGGCCGGGCTGGGCGTCCTTCCGGTGGAGAATTCCTCGGCGGGCTCCGTGGGCGAGGTGTACGACCTCATCCTGAAGTACCGGTTCTCCATCGCGGGCGCCCTCAGCCTGCCGGTGCGGCACTGCCTCGCGTCCGCGGAGCCCGTGCTGGAAAACGTCCGCGTCGTGTATTCCCACCCGCAGGCGCTGCGCCAGTGCTCGGAATTTCTTACCGCGCACCGCCTCAAAACGGAGCCGTTCTCCAGCACGGCGGAAGCGGCGGAAGCGGCCGGAAAGCCGGGCGCCGCGGCGGTCTGCTCCCTGCGCGCGGCAGGGGAACGCGGCCTGAACATCCTCGCGCGGGACATTCAGAATACCAGCGCCAACCGCACGCGCTTCCTCGCCGTCGGGCGCAGGCTGTGCCTTCCGCCGGACGCGGATAAAATCAGCCTGTGCTTTTCCCTGCCCCACCGCACCGGAACGCTTTCCGCCGTGCTGGCGCGCTTCGCCGCCGCCGGGCTGAACCTGACGAAAATCGAGTCGCGCCCCATTCCGGGGAAAAATTTCGAGTACGATTTTTACCTCGATTTCGCGGGGGACGTGCGCGACGGGCACACGCTCGATCTTCTGTGCGCCCTGCGCGACGAGCTTCCGCGCTTTACCTTCCTCGGCAACTATCGGGAAATCTCCTGACTTCCTTGTCCCGGCACAACAACAGCCTCCGGTTTTTATGCCGGAGGCTGTTTCAGTATCCCTTCGTGACGCGGAGCAGGACGTCGGCCTCCCGCCGCAGCCAGTCCCCGTAGCCCGGCAGTTCAGTCACGCTCCACTTCGCCGTCTCCTTCGGGTTCTGCACCGCCAGCACGGCGTTTTTCGCGTCCGCCGGGTCGGCGTAGACCATCACGTCCTGATGCGCCCGGGCGTTTTCCCCCGCGGCCGGGGTATAGGCATCGTATGCGAGCCGGACCCATACGCCGTCGCCCGCCGGGCCGCTTTTTTCGCTCTCCTGAACGGCGGGGAGCTTCGACGCGTCCTGTTCCACGGAGCTCGCTTCGATCCCCGCGCCGCCGCGCGCGGAAATCCACAGAAGGCTCTCCACGTCGCGCGCGATCCCATAGCTGCCCGCGGTATGCAGAACGTCCGACGGGTCGTTCGGAAATTTTTCCCGGGCCGTTTTTCCCCGCTGAACCGTCAGGCTGTTCAGCTTCCCGGTTTTCACCTGCGCCGCCGTCATGACCTGCGCGGCGGATGACGCCGCCTTCGCCGCCGGGGCGGCGGCCCTGCCCGCCCGGCACTGCCGGATAATCAAACCCGCGGCAAGAACCAGAAGCAGAAACACAAGGACGCGTTTTCGCATTCTCCCCGCCCCGTTTCCATCCAACAAATATCCCGCGAATGTCCGCCCGGAAAAGCCGAAAACTCACTTCGCGCGGAGGCGGCAGCACGCCGCCACCCAGCCCTTTTCCTCTTTGCGGGCGGTCACGTCGAACCTGCCTTTCAGCGCGTCCAGCACATCCTGTTCCCGCTCGTCGATGATGCCGCTGACAAGGAAAACCGCGCCGGGCGCCAGAAACTTTTCAATGTCCCGCGCCAGTTGGAGAATCACGTCCGCGACGATGTTCGCCGCCACCACGTCGAACTTTCCTTCGACTTTTTCCGTCAGGCTGCCGCAGATCCCCGTGAAGCGGTCCGCCACATGGTTGCGCTCCGCGTTCTGCGCGGCGGTTTTCACGGCGAGCGGGTCGATGTCCACGCCGACCGCGCGCCCCGCGCCGAGCAACAGCCCCGCCACGGAGAGGATCCCGCTTCCGCAGCCCACGTCCAGCATTGAGCAGCCGGGCGTGACGGTTTCCTCCAGAAACTCCATGCACAGGCGCGTCGTCTCGTGGGTGCCGGTGCCGAACGCGATGCCCGGCTCCAGGTCCACGACCACGCGGCCCTCCGGGTTCTCCGCCTTCTCCCAGTCCGGCCGGATGAGCAGCTTCTTCCCGACCGGGATGGGGTGGAAATACTTTTTCCAGTTGTTGATCCAGTCCTCCTGCACGCACGGGTCCGTCTTGATCCGGTTCGGGATTCCCGCCGCGGCATAGCGCTCCCGCAGAAACGCGACCGCCTCGTTCGGGTTGTCTTCCGGGCTGATGTAAACGTGCACGACCGCCTTGGTGCGGTCTTTTTTCAGCAGCTTCTCGTCGATCAGGTCGATGTGCGCGACTTCTTCCACTTCCTCGTTCAGGTGGGAATAGTCCTCAATGTAGATGCCCCAGGGAACCGTCATCTGCGCAATATCCCCGGCCAGGTCCACGTTTTCCGCGTCCACCGTGATTTTAACTTCCGTCCAGTCCATTTCCCGTCTCCTCACTCTTCCACGGCAATCAGGTTTCGGTAGACCCCGGGAAACGAACCCGCAATCGCCGCGGCCCCCACCGTGTTTTCAAAGAATCCGGCCGTATTGTCCTCCACCCAGCCGACGACCGCGTAGCCGTACCCTTCGCCTCTCATCGCTTCCAGGCACGCGCGCAGCAGGGCCTCGCCGATCCCCATGCCCCGGAATTTTTCATAAACCCCCACGGGCGTAAGAAAGTTCTTTGCCGCGGAGTCGTAGCAGGCGAACCCGATCGGCTTTTTCTCCCGCACGGCGACATAGCAGCTCACGGGGTGGTTCGAGAACGCGTACGAGCAGTCGTGCGCCCAGCCGCCGCCGAAATTGTTCTTCACGAACTGCACCACGCGCGACTCGTCCGCCGGCATGGCCCGTTTGATGGAAATCCCCTGCTTCTTCAGGTTTTCGTAAAGCTCCCGTTTTTCTTTCAAGTCGTAAAGTTTCACCAGCATATCGGCAGGCATCTCTGTTTCCTCCCTCTGCCGCCCGTGCCGTCGGCGACGTGTAAAACTCATTATATCCGATTCCGGCAAAAAAATATAGACTTATTTTCGGCTTTCTGCGAATACATTTGACTATCACGACTCTTTGGGTGATTTTCAAATGGGAAGAAAACACAAGTTCATCATGAACGCCGCCGTGCTGACCGTAAGTTCCATCCTGCTGCGCTTTTTAGGGCTGTGGTTCCGCTCGGTCATCACCGGGCGGATCGGGGCCAGCGGCATGGGGCTGTACCAGCTGATCTTCTCCATCTTCCTGCTGGGGATCACCGTCTGCACCTCCGGCTTCGGCCTCGCGATGACCCGCCTGGTGGCGGAAGGCCGCGGCTCCCGGGGATGCGTGCTCCGCTGCCTTGCCCTTGCCCTGGCGCTCAGCGGAGCGGCGCTCGGCGCGCTGTTCGCCGGCGCGGACTTCATCTCCCTGCACTTCATCCGCAGCCCGCTCGCGGTCCGTCCCCTCCGGATCCTCGCGCTCGGGCTGCCGTTCATCGCCTGCTGCGCCTGCCTCAAGGGATATTTCTTTGCGCTGCGCAACACCGTCATCCCCGTTCTGGGCGATTTCTGGGAGCAGACCGTCACCATCGCCGTGTCCCTCGTCCTGATGGACCGCTCCCCCCTCCCCCCGCTGGAGAGCCTGATGGCCGGCTCCACGCTCGGGGAAGTCGCTTCCATCCTCTACCTCGTTCCGGTCTTCCTGCATTACACCCGGAAGCACGGCATGGCGGAAAGCTGCGGGGGCGTCATGGGCAGCATCGTCCATATCGCCGGGCCGATGCTGGCGGGGTCGTTCCTGCGCAACGGCCTCGCCAGCGCGGAAAACGTCCTGATTCCCATCGGGCTGCAGAAAAACGGGGCGGGCGGAACGGCGGCCCTGGCGCAGTACGGCGTGGTGCAGGGCATGGTCATGCCGATTCTTTCCTTTCCCATGTCGCTCATCAGCTCGGCGGCCATGCTCCTGATCCCGGAGATCGCCGAGGCCACGGCGCACCGCAACCCCCGCTCGGTGCGGCGCTCGGCGGAATACGCCTTCCGGTACACCCTGCTTTTCGGCTTTCCGGCGGCGGCCGTTTTCCTCGTGTTCGCCGGCGAGCTCGGCACCGTTTTCTTCGGAAGCGAACAGGCCGCCCAAATTCTCCGCATCGTGGCTCCCCTGGCCCCGCTGATGTACGTGGACAACGTGGTCGACAACCTCCTGAAAGGCCTCGACCAGCAGATGTATTCCCTGAAAATCAACCTGTGCGACTCCCTGATGCGCGTCGCGCTGATCGCCGTCCTCGTCCCGCGGTTCGGAATCCGGGCGTACCTTGTAATTCTATTCGCCAGCGAGATATTCAATGCCTCTTTCAGCATCGGGAAGCTGCTGAAAATCACCGCGCTGAAGGTCAGCATTTCGGAATGGATCGTCTTTCCGGCAGTCTGCGGCGGGCTCGCCTACTATGTCCTGCTCTTTTTGAAAAAGCTGATCGGATTCTGGGCCTGACGCGCCGAATTGACAAAACAGCGGAAAAAAGATAAACTATGGGTACGAAATCCTGCGAAAAAGAACAAAACGGATCCCCCGGTGTCTTTCGGAAGGCCGGGGAGAAGGACGCTGTCCGTCCGCGGATCCGTTTCGAGGAGTCGGCATGAATCAATTCTGGATTCTATTCCTGGCCTTTACCGTTTACAGTTTTTTGGGGTGGCTTGTCGAAAGCATCTACTGTTCCCTCCATGCCCGGAAATGGATCAACCGCGGCTTCCTGAACGGGCCGTTCTGCCCCGTTTACGGGTTCGGGGCGGTCCTTGTCGTAACCGTGCTGGACCCTTTCCGGGACAACCTGTTCCTGCTGTTTCTCGCCGCCGTCGTGCTGACCAGCCTGCTGGAATACCTGACGGCCGTCCTGCTGGAAGCGCTGTTCCACACAAAATACTGGGATTATTCGGGCCTCCGGTTTAATATTCAGGGACGCGTCTGCCTGGAAAATTCCCTGATGTTCGGGGGGCTGAGCGTCCTTGCGGTGGACGTTCTCCAGCCGGCGTTCACGTTTCTGACCGCGCGGGCCCACCCTCTGCTGATCCCGGCGGCCGGCATCGTCCTCTCCGTTTATTTTTTGCTCGACACCGCCCTCACCGTCAACGCGATCTACAACCTGAACGGGAAGCTCGCCGAGCTCCAGAACGTCCTCGACGAAATCAAGGAGCGCGCGCACACCGCAACCGTCGAAACCGTGGAAGCCCTGCAGGCTTCCATCCTGGTGCACCTGGACGACACCACCAAAGCCCGCCTGCGGGTCCTCTACGAAAACAAGTCCAGGCTGGAGTCCGGCCTGTACGCCATCCAGCGCCGCATCATCCGCGCGTTCCCGCATATGGAGTCGCTCCGCAGCAACGAGTCCTTACAGCGCGTCCGCAAGGCCCTGCAGAACCGCGCGAAAAAAATCCGCTACCGCAAGTAGGCCGCGCGGTTGGGCGCCGAATTCTATCCTTGCCTGCGGCAATCCTTGTCCGGCCGTCCGGCGGACCCGTCCTTCCCTTCCGCCGTTTCTTTTTCGCTTCCTTTTTCTTTTGGCAAAAAAGGAAGCCGGGCAGGGGGAAAGTTCCCCGGCAGCCCGGCTTGAAAAGCGGGATGGTCGGCTCCAATCATACGGCGTCCTTTGCGGCGCTTTTTGCGGGGTCCCGTTTCTTTTCCGGCTTTTCCACCAGCTTGCGCAGGCAGTGGTAGGCCACCAGAACGGCGAGAGCCATCAGGGCGACCGCCACAATCAGCTGCATCCCGTCCGTCAGGAACGCGAACTTGCCCGCGCCGATCTTTACAAAAATGTTGGCGACAGCCATCGCGAGGGCGGTCATGGTGACGACCAGCATGACGGTCATCGGCACGTAGAGCATCCAGCCCTGGCGGCCCGTCGTCTTGAGGAACACCGCCAGCGCGATGAGCACGAGCGCGCCCAGAAGCTGGTTGGCGGAGCCGAACAGGGACCAGATGTTGTTGTAGCCGCCGAGCGAAAGCAGGAACCCGAACAGCAGGGTGACGACCGTGGAAACATACTTGTTGGTCAGGAACCTGGTCACCGGCGTGTGCGCCTTGCCGTCCTCGTCATACAGCAGCTCCTGCATGGACATGCGGCCGATGCGGGCGACGGAGTCGAGCGTCGTCAGGCACAGGGCGGAAACGCACATCGTCATGCTGCACTTCGCCACATACTGCGACATCCCGAATTTCTGGAAGAAGCCCGCGACCCCGGCGGAAAAGATCTGGAACGGGGTGCCGTCCGGCAGCCTGCCGTTTTTCGCCGCCGCGCCCGCCACAACGAGCGCCGCAACCGCGAGCACGCACTCCACAACCATCGCGCCGTAGCCAATGGGAAGCATGTCTTTCTCATTTTTCACCTGCTTGGACGACGTCCCGGAGGAAACCAGGCTGTGAAAGCCGGAAATCGCGCCGCAGGCGATGGTGACGAACAGCGTCGGGAAAAGCAGCTTCCCGTCCACCTGAAACCCGGTGAACGCCTTCAGGTTCATGTCCGGGTTCGTCATGAAAATGCCGACCACCGCGCCGAGGATCATGAAGATCAGCAGGAACGAGCTCAGGTAGTCGCGCGGCTGCATCAGGATCCACATCGGCACGACCGCCGCGAAGAAAATATAGGCGAACACGACCAGCAGCCACTGGATTTTGTTCAGGTAGACCGGGAACGCCATGCCCGCCGCCATCATGGCGACGAACAGGGCGACGCCGGCGAAGAACATCACGGCCTGGTTGGGCTTCGCGTATTTCAGGAAAAGGCCGAACAGAACCGCGCCGAGGATGTAAAACAGGGAGATCGCCCCCGCCGCCGCGCCCGGGGCGGTCGCGCCGTTCACGACCGCCGGCGCGCCGAGCGAATAAGCCTTCACCGCGGAGGCGTTGAACGTCGAGGCCACCATGTCGCCGAACGCCGCGATCACAAGCAGCGAGAACAGCCAGCAGAACATCAGGAACAGGCGCTTGCCGGTCTTTCCGATGTACTGCTCGATAATCAGCCCGATGGACTTGCCCTCGTTTTTCACCGACGCGTACAAAGAACCGAAGTCCTGCACCGCGCCGAAGAACACGCCGCCGACCAGGATCCACAGCAGCGCCGGCACCCAGCCGAACATCGCCGCGATGATCGGCCCCGTAACGGGCCCCGCGCCCGCAATGGTGGAAAACTGGTGCGCAAAGACGATGGATTTCGGGGCGGGGACATAGTCCTGCCCGTCCTCATGGGCATACGCCGGGGTCTTCGCCTTCGGGTCGATGCCCCACTTTTTTACCAGCCACCTGCCGTAAAAGAGGTAGCCGCCGCCCAAAACGGCCATGGAAACTAAGATGATCGCCAAACCGTTCATACCTTCTCTTCCCTTCCTCATCCGTATAAAAAACGATGATGGATCCCCGCAAAGAACACCGCCGCGGCGGTTTCCGGCAAATTAAAAAACCTCCGTCTCTGATTGATTCAGAGACGGAGGTTCTGTTCCGCGGTACCACTCTGCTTGCCGCTGTTTCGCGGCCTGCTCATCCGCAACGGGCGGGCCCCGCCCCATGCGGCCAGATGTAACGGTCTAGAACCGGCCGGATCTAATGGCTGCGCGTTCAACCCGGCTGCTCACGGGAGATGTCGTCCCGGAATACCCTTCCGCTTTGCACCAGCCAGCGGCTCTCTGCAAGGGAAAAATCCGAAACTTTTACCCGATCGCTGCATTTCGCAGTATTCTTTGTGCACCATCTTAGCACGCGCTTTGAAACTTTGTCAACCGTTTTTTCACGAATTGTGGAAAACTCCAAACCGCTTCTCCACTTTTGCAGATTAAATTGTTAAAATCCAACAAATTTCGTTTCCGGCAACAATTTTTTAAAATTTTTATCAAAAACCGGTTGACAAATCCGCGGAAACGGCATATGCTGGAAGGCAATCAAATCAAATGCGCCGAAAGGGAAGGATTGCAGAACATCCCGCATCCAGAGAGCCGCCGGTTGGTGTGAGGCGGTGCGGAGTCTGCAGGAGATCACCCTGGAGCAGGATGCCGAAAGCGTCAGCGAGTAAGCGGATCCCGGTTTTCCCCCGTTACAGGGAAGTGCATTGTCGGATGCACACAGAGATGCCGCATCGCTGCGGCAAGTAGAGTGGTACCGCGAAGCTTACAGCTTTCGCCTCTAACAAAGAGGCGGAAGCTTTTTTTATTTCCCAAACCGCGCGGAAAAATCCGCCGGCCCGGGAAAACAAGTCTGATAGGAGGAGCCGAAATGTTGCTGACGGGAGCGCAAATCGTAATGGAATGCCTGCTGGAGCAGGGGGTGGACACCGTTTTCGGCTACCCGGGCGGCGCCGTGCTGAACCTCTACGACGCCCTGTACGAGTACCGGGACCGGATCCGGCACATCCGCACCTGCCACGAGCAGGCGGCGGCCCACGCGGCGGACGGCTACGCGCGTGCCTCCGGCCGGACGGGGGTCTGCATCGCCACTTCCGGCCCGGGCGCGACCAACCTGGTCACGGGAATCGCCACGGCGTACATGGATTCCGTCCCCGTGGTGGCCATCACCGGCAACGTGACCCGCGACCTCCTGGGGCTGGACAGCTTCCAGGAAGTGGACATCACCGGCATCACCATGCCGGTCACCAAGCACAATTACCTCGTCAAGCATGTGGAGCGCCTGGCGGACACGCTGCGCAGCGCGTTCCGAATCGCCGGCTCCGGCCGCAAGGGCCCGGTCCTGGTGGACATCCCGAAGGACATCACCGCGCTCAAAACCGAGTTTACGCCGCGCCGCCCGGAGCCTTTCCCCGCCGCGGACCTTCCGCCCGACGGGCAGCTCTCCCGGGCGCTCGCGATGCTCCGGAGCAGCAAACGGCCGTTCTTCTACTGCGGCGGCGGCGTCGTTTCCGGCGGCGCGGCGCGGGAAGCGGCGGAGTTCGCGGAAAAGGCCGACGCGCCCGTCTCCTGCTCGCTGATGTGCCAGGGCGGCTACGACCAGAGCGGCGGCCGCTACCTCGGGATGCTCGGCATGCACGGAACCAAGGCTTCCGCCGAGGCGATCAAGAACTGCGACCTTCTGGTCGCGGCGGGCACCCGGTTCTCCGACCGCGTCCTCTGCAACGCCGGGCTGTTCGCCCGCCATTGCAAAATCCTTCAGATCGACATCGACGCTGCGGAGTTCGGCAAGAACATCGATGTCGACTGGAAGCTGCAGGGCGACGTGAAAAGCATCCTCGCCAGGCTCAACGGGCTGCTTCCGCAGCAGGACCACGCCGGCTGGATGAAACAGGCGGCAGGCTGGAAGCGCGATTTCCCGCTCCGGCAGGCCGGCGGGCCGGACGAGGTCACGCCGCAGGCCGTGCTGGAAACGCTCTCCCGCCTCACGGGCGGCGGGGCGGTCCTCACGACGGAGGTCGGCCAGCACCAGATGTGGGCGGCGCAGTACTACACCTTCCGCAAACCGCGGCATTTCATCACCTCGGGCGGGCTCGGCACCATGGGGTTCGGGCTGGGGGCGGCCATCGGCGCGAAAACGGCGGAGCCCGAGGAAACCGTCGTCAACTGCGCGGGCGACGGCAGCTTCCACATGAACTGCGCGGAGCTCTCCACGCTGGCGCGGTACAGCATCCCGGTCGTCGAGCTGATCTTCGACAACCGCACGCTCGGCATGGTGCGCCAGTGGCAGAAGCTGTTTTACGGCGGCCGGTTCTCCCAGACGGACGTGGACGGCAATACGGACTATGCCAAGCTCGCCGGCGCGTTCGGCGTGAAGGCCCTGAAAATCGCCAAAAAGCACGAGATCGAGCCGGTCCTCCGCGAGGCGCTTTCGTCCCGCGGCCCGGTGCTGATCGACTGTCTCATCAGCAAAGACGAGAACGTGCTGCCCATGGTCCCCGCGGGCGGGTCGGTGGAAGACCCGATCCTGGAAATGTAGCGCGGGGAATCTCCCGTCAGCAGACTCCGTTGCAAAAACGAAATTTTATCGAAGGGGGAAACGGAATTGCAGGAGACAGGCGAAAAGGAATATATTCTTTCGGTGCTGGCAAAAAACAACCCGGGGGTCCTGCTCCGGATCGCGGGGCTGTTCAGCCGCAGGTGCTACAACATTCTCAGCATTGTCGCGTCGCAGACGGAAAACGCGGAGTATTCCCGCATTTTAATCGTCGTTTCGGGCGACGACCGCATCGTGCGCCAGGCGGACAAACAGCTCTGCAAGCTGGTGGACATCGAGGAAGTCGACATTCTGGACCCCAAAAAATCCGTGGTGCGCGAGCATCTCCTGCTGAAAGTGAGACGCACGCCCCGGAACAGCTGGCACCTGGTTCAGATCGCCGCCGTGTTCCGCGCGAACATTCTCAGCGTGGCGGAAGATTTCATGATCGTCGAGCTGACCGGCGACGCCGGTACCCTCAACTCCCTCATCGAGCTTTACAGCCCCTACCACATTCTCAAGATCCTGCGCACCGGCTCCATGGCCATGGCAACGTGACGGCGCAGCAGATCAAACAACACAGAACAGCACAGAAAAGGAGGAACCGGCCATGACGCTGGACAAAATCTACCAGGCGGCCTTTACCCTGAAGGACGTGGCCCGCCGGACGGACCTGATCAAGGCGCCCCGCCTCAACCCGGAAAGCGACATCTACTTAAAAACGGAGAATCTTCAGGTGACCGGCTCGTTCAAGGTCCGCGGGGCGTACAACAAGATCAGCCGCCTGTCCCCGGAAGAGAAGAAACGCGGCGTCATCGCCTGCTCCGCCGGGAACCACGCGCAGGGCGTCGCCCTCGCCGCGGCGAAGAACGGGATCCCGGCGCTCATCTGCATCCCGGACGGCGCCCCGATTTCCAAGGTCGAGGCGACGCGCCGCTACGGCGCGGAGGTCCGGCTGGTCAAGGGCGTTTACGACGACGCCTACCGCGAGGCGTGCCGCCTGCAAAAGGAAAGCGGCGCCGTGCTGATCCATCCCTTCGACGACGAGGACGTCATTGCCGGGCAGGGAACCATCGGACTCGAAATCCTCCAGCAACTCCCGGACGCGGACGTGGTGTTCGTCCCGGTCGGCGGCGGCGGTCTGGTCTCCGGCGTGGCCTACGCGGTGAAGGCGCTCCGTCCTCAGTGCAGGGTCTACGGCGTCCAGGCGGCGGGGGCGCCCAGCATGGCCCGGGCTCTCCGGGATAAAAAGATCGAGCCGCTCGAAAGCGTCTCCACGTTTGCGGACGGCATCGCCGTCAAATGCCCCGGCAAGCTGACTTACAACCTCTGCGCGAATTATGTCGACGGCATCCTCACCGTGACGGACGACGAGACCGCCACCGCCATTCTTGCCTTAATGGAGCAGCACAAAATGGTCGCCGAGGGCGCGGGGGCCGTGTCCGTGGCCGCCGCCATGTTCGGCAAGGCGGACATCAAAGGGAAAAAAGCGGTCTGCGTGGTCTCGGGCGGCAATATCGACGTGACCATCCTCTCGCGCGTCATCAACCGAGGCCTGCTCAAGGAAGGGCGCCAGGGGCGGCTCACCATCGAGCTGACCGACCGCCCCGGGGAGCTGAAAGAAGTCTCCGCCATCATTGCCGACCTCGGCGGCAACGTTATCAGCGTGCGGCACGACCGCAGCGGCGAGGAAACCGACATCACCGCCTGCACGCTCTCCATCGGCATCGAAACGCGGAACCGCGCACACCGGAACGAAATCCGCGAAGCCATCGTCAAAGCCGGCTACCGGATTATCGGCTGAGCTTTTCCCCGCGGGACAGCAATTCCGCAAAAAGAAACGAAATTCCCCCGAAAACGGAAGTTTTGAAAGTTTTCCGGCCGGGAGCGGTTCAAAAAGACGCTGCGGCAAAAAGGACGGCTTCCCGGCGGGGCCGCCCGCCCGGGCGGATCCGAAACCTCCGCTTTACATTTTCCCGGCCAGAGATTAAACTAAAACAAAGCCGAATTCAGAAAGGAAGCATTGTCATGCTGAAAACCGTTTCCACAAAAAGCGCCCCGGCCGCGATCGGGCCCTATTCGCAGGCCCTCGTGGCGGGGAACACCGTCTTTGCCAGCGGCCAGATTCCCATCGTCCCGGCGACGGGCGAGCTCGCAAGGGGCGATATTTCCGCGCAGGCGGAGCAGGCCATCCGGAACGTTGGCGAGATTCTGAAGGCCGCCGGGGCAGGTTACGCCGACGTGGTGAAAACCACCTGTTTTCTTGCGGATATGAACGACTTTGCCGCGTTCAACGCCGTCTACGCCAAGTATTTCACCGGGAAGCCGGCGCGCTCCTGCGTGGCGGTCAAAGCCCTTCCGAAGGGCGCCCTGTGCGAGGTCGAGGTCACCGCGGTTTTGAAATAAGGATCCGTTTTCCGAAATCCGCACAAGCCGAAAATCCACTCCATGCCCCGCGCCGGGCCGTACGTGCAGACTCAGTCTGCCTGCTCGGCAATCTCCGCCGTCGTGCCGCCGATCAGGTCCAGCAGCCGTTTCGGGTTCACCTCGACCTGCGTGCCGATTCTCCCGCCGCTCACCAGGATCGTGTCCAGCGCCTCGCACCGCCGGTCGATGACCGTGCGGAACTGCTTTTTCATCCCCACGGGCGAGCATCCGCCGCGGATATATCCGGTTACCCGGTTGATCTCACTCACATGGATCATCTCGACCGACTTGACGCCCACGCTTTTCGCCGCGGCCTTCCGGTTGAGCTCCATCGCGACGGGAACCGCGAACACATAGTAGTTTTTGTCCGCGCCGCGCGTCACCAGCGTCTTGAATACCTGGTCCACGTTCTCGCCCAGCTTGCGCGCGACGGAAACGCCGTCGATCTTCCCGTCCTTGTTGTCGTAAAACCACGCCTTGTAAGGGATTTTCGCCTGTTCCAGAATCCGCATCACATTGGTCTTCAGCTCTTTTGCCATTCCGCTTTCCCTTCCCGATTCACAAATCCGTCCGCTTCCCATTGTATCCCCAAACCGGGAACCGCGCAAGCTCCGGTTCCCCCTAAACAATAGCCAGAGCGGCCGCAAACGCCGACACCGCCATTAAAATTCCCACGCAGACCCAAGCCCGGACCTTTTGCCGGAGGCTGTTCGCATGTTCCCCCATCACATCCCGATTCGATGTGAGCAGCGTCAGGAAAAAAAGGATCGGGGTCATCAGCGCGCCCCCCGCAACCTGGACGAATACCGAGATCCCGTTCAGCCTGAGGCCCGGCGCCAGGGCCATCCCCGCCGCAAGCAGGACGCTGAACGCGTAGATTCCGTAAAACCCGGGCGCCTCGCGGACGCTGTCGTTCAGGCTTTTCGACCATCCGAACGACTCGGCGATGCTCCACGAGGAAGAAAGCGAAACCGTCACGGCCGCGAGCAGGCCGGAATCAAACAGCCCCAGCGCGAACAGCACGCCCGCGGCAGGCCCGAACCGCGCGTCCAGAGCCGCGACGATCTGCGGCGCCCCCGCGTTCTCCAGGTCCGGGACCATCCCGTACAGCGAGGAGCCGATGAAGATCAGGGCCGCCGCCACAAGCCCCTGGCACACGCAGCCGGCCAGCGTATCCGCCCGGCCGGCGCGGATGTGCCGCGCTTTCATCCCTTTGTCCGCATAGGCCCCGTTCTGGTAAAAGATCATCCACGGGGCGATCGCGTTTCCCGCCAGCGCCGCCGCGTACCACCGGAACGATGGCCCGGAGCAGAGCCGCACGCTCTCCTGTACCCCGGCGGCGGGGCGCGCAAAAAGCGCGAAAAAAAGAAACAGCAGGTGAAACGAGCCGATCAGCAGCCCGAAGCGCTCCTTCGCCTTATACCCGCTCAGCACGGCGATGGAGAGCGCCAGCCCCACGCTCACGGCCACGGCAGCCCAGACCGGGAAGCCCAGAAGCTCCAGCCCGGCGGACATCCCCACGAATTCCGTCAGGAGCGTGAGCTGGTTTTCCAGAAAAAGCGCCGCGACCTGAAACACCATCCAGCCCATGCCGTAGCGTTCGCGCAGCAGCCGGGTGTACCCGCGGCCGGAAGCCACGCCGAGCCGCATCGCCATTTCCTGCACGGTGTAGGTCACGGCGGCAAGGCACAGGGTGAGCGGCACGAATACCGCCCAGCCGAATTTCGTGCCCGTCACGGTGTAGGAAATCAGCCCGCCCGCGTCGTTGTCCGCCATGGCGGCCAGAAGGCCCGGCCCGAGGAACAGGAACAGAAAAAAGGGCCGCCGCTTTTTTCCGCGCATGAAAACACCCCCAGAGCAGTTTATGCCCCGGGGGATTTTTGTGCCAGCCTTTTCTCTCCGGAAAGAAAAGGCCGGGTGAAAAGAAACGGAGTCTGAATCACGAAATACCGGACCGCCGGCACCCGGTTTCGGATATTATCGAGCGCCCATGCTTTATTCCACGATCTTCCACTTCGCGCCCTGCGGAGTATCCTCCACAACCACATGGCGGGCTTTCAGCTCGTCGCGGATGCGGTCGGCTTCCGCCCAGTTCTTTTCCCTGCGGGCTTTCGCACGCGCCTCGATCAGCTTCTCGATCTCCCCGTCGGCGGAGTCCTGCTTTTTTACGTACAGAAGGCCGAGCACGTCCGCCAGCTCGTTGAAAAGGTCCAGCGCAGACGCGCAGAGCTCCTTCGACGGCGCGGCCGCGGCGTTCAGGCTGGTGTTGATGTCCTTCGCCAGGTCGAACAGCGCCGAAAGCGCGTCGGCGGTGTTCAGGTCGTCCTCCATGGACTCGATGAATTTGTCCTGGTAGCCTTCCAGCCTGCGGCGGACGGCTCTTTCCCCTTCTTTTTCGCCCGAGGGGGAATGCCGCATCAAAAATTCCAGGTTGCCGCGGCAGTTGTAAAGACGCTCCAGCGAGGCGCGGCACTGCTCAATGACGTCCACGCTGTAGTTGATCGGCGTGCGGTAATGCGCCGAAACCATCAGGTAGCGGATCGGCTCGTAGCCGTACTTTTCCGCCACGTCGCGCACGGTGAAGAAATTGCCGAGGGATTTCGACATTTTCCGGTTGTCGATGTTGATGTACCCGTTGTGCATCCAGTAATGGGCGAACGGCACGCCGTTGCAGCATTCGCTCTGCGCGATCTCGTTTTCGTGGTGCGGGAAGATCAGGTCCTGCCCGCCGCAGTGGATGTCGATGGTCCTGCCGAGGTAGCGGCGCGCCATGGCGGAGCACTCGATGTGCCAGCCGGGGCGCCCTTTCCCCCACGGGGAGATCCAGCTCGGCTCGCCGGGCTTCGAGCCTTTCCACAGGGCGAAGTCCAGCGGGTCCTCCTTCTGCTCCCCAACGGCGATGCGCGCGCCGGACTTCAGGTCGTCCAGCGGCTGATGCGAAAGCTTCCCGTATTCCCTGTCCCTGAGGGTCCGGAAATACACGTCGCCGCCGGGGACGGGGTACGCGTATCCCTTTTCCACCAGCGTGGAGATGATGCCGATGATCTCGTCGATGTTTTCGGTCGCGAGCGGATGGACGGTCGCCGGGCGCACGTTCAGCCCTTTCGCGTCAGTCTTGTATTCCTCGATGTACCGGCGGGAAACCGTCAGGTAATCGGTGTGCTCCTCGTTCGCGCGGCGAATGATCTTGTCGTCGATGTCGGTGAAATTCTGCACGAAGGTCACCTTCATGCCGCGGTACTCCAGGTAGCGGCGCAGTACGTCGAAAATGCAGATCGGCCTCGCGTTTCCGATGTGGATGAAGTTGTAAACGGTCGGGCCGCAGGCGTAGATTTTCGCCTCGCCGGGAACAAGGGGGACAAATTCTTCCTTCTTCCGGGTCAGCGTGTTGTAGATTTTCATTTTTGTTTCCTCCTGTCTGTTTTTATCCGGCCAGCCGGGCCGTCTCTCTTATTTTTTTCCGGAATTCTTCCCGGAATCCGTTCCCCCGGGTTTTTTCCCCATTGCTTCCAGCTGCCTCTGAAGGCGCCCGATTTCGCAGCCCAGGTAGCAGAGCTGCTGGGAAACCGGGTCGCCGATGTGGATCTGGTCCAGGTTCGCCGGCCGCACGCCGTCCAGGCGCACGATGCGGGCCGGCACGCCCACCGCCGTCGCGTTCGGCGGGACTTCGTCCAGCACCACGGCGCCCGCGGCCACGCGGGCGTTGTTCCCCACGCGGAAGGGCCCGAGGATTTTCGCGCCCGCGCCCACCAGTACGTTGTTGCCCAGCGTCGGGTGGCGCTTGCCGTGGTCCTTGCCGGTGCCGCCGAGCGTCACGCCCTGGTACAGCGTGCAGTTGTCGCCGATCTCCGACGTCTCGCCGATAACGACGCCCATCCCGTGGTCGATGAACAGCCCTTTCCCGATTTTCGCGCCCGGGTGGATTTCAATCCCCGTTTTATGGCGGCAGCGCTGGGAAATATACCGCGCGATGAATTTATGGTTATGCTCGTAAAACCAGTGTGCCCTGCGGTAGGAGCGCACCGCCTTGAACCCCGAATACAGAAAGTAGACTTCCAGCCGGGACCGGGCCGCCGGGTCACGGTCCATGATGGAATCCAGTTCCGCCTTCAGTTCGTCAAACATAGAAACCCTCCTCGGCCTCTTGGAAAAGGCCCTGCGAAAACTTTCGCGTTTTGTCATGGGAGACCGGCGGGGTCCTTCCTTTCCCCGGTTTCACCGGCCTGCAAAAAGAAAGCCTCCGTCCCCCAAAAAGGGGACGGAGGCGAAAAAATCCGCGGTTCCACTCCGTTTTCTTGCTCATGGCGGCCGTTAACGGAGCCACCCGTGCGGGGATACTTCGTTTCCCCCCGCCCGCTCACGGACGCATTTGGCCGCCTGCCGGGCAAAAAAGCGCTCTCAGCCGGTGACGCTTTCTCTCTGGTGCCCTCGTTGGCGGTTACTTCTTCCGCTCATCGCATTTTCTCATTCCAGTATAATCCGGACCCCGTCCGGCTGTTACTTTTCAGTATAATACAGAAAGCCGCATCTGTAAACACCCTTTACTTCGTGGTGCTGATAAAATGGAGATTTTCCTTCATGTAAACGGCGCCGGAGATCACCGTGAACAGGGCCGCGGTCCAGACCAGGATGTTCCCGATCAGCAGCAGCGTCCCGGCGCCGGCGGTGAGGTGCAGAAGGTCGCGCAGGCTCTGGAAGAACAGGATGAACAGAACGGCCGTCATCTGGCTCGCGGTCTTCACTTTCCCCCACTTGTTCGCCGCGATCACGGTGCCGTTCGCTTCCACGGCGAGCAGGCGCAGCGACGTCACCATCAGCTCGCGGGCGATGATGATGAGCACGCACCAGACGTTCGCGAACCCGAGCTGCATCAGGCAGACGAGGGCGGAGATCACGAGGATTTTGTCCGCGAGGGGGTCGAGGAATTTTCCGAAATTCGTAATCAGGTTCCGCTTCCGCGCAATCTTCCCGTCGTAGTGGTCGGTCAGGGACGCGGCCAGAAACACGATCAGCGCCCAAAGGTAGTGCATGGGGATCTGCGGGTACAGCGCAAAGACCACAAACACCGGCACCAGCAGGGCGCGGAGCAGAGTCAGCTTGTTCGGCAGGTTCATTTTTCATCCCCCTGTTCCACGGCTTCCCCCGTCAGGTCGCCGTCGACGCAGCCCGTGATTTTCACCCGGACGAAACGGCCCGGCACAGGCTTTTTCCCTTTTGCCTGAAAAAAGATTTTCCCGTCCACGTCGGGCGAGTCCCTGTACGACCGCCCGAACCAGCAGTCCGCGTAGCGGTCGAAGCCTTCCGCCAGCACGCGCAGGGTCTTTCCCGCCATCTGCTCTCCCTGCTCCTGCATGATGTTCATCTGGATTTCCTGGATCATTTCCGCGCGCCGCTGCTTTTCCTCTTCGTCGATCTGTCCCGGCAGCCCCGCCGCGGCCGTGTCCTCTTCCTGCGAGTAGGCGAAGCACCCGAGGCGCTCGAAGCGGATTTCCCGCACGAAGGAGCACAGCTCGTCGAATTGCTCCTCCGTCTCGCCGGGGTAGCCGGCGATCAGCGTCGTGCGCAGCACAAGGCCGGGCACGGCTTTCCGCATTTTACGGATCAGCGCGGTCAGCTCCTCCCGGCTCCCTCCGCGCTTCATGGAGCGCAGGATCGCCCGGTTACAGTGCTGGAGCGGAAGGTCAATGTACTTCACGACCTTTTCCTCTTCCGCCATGGTCCGCAGAAGCTCGTCCGTCACCGTCTCCGGGTACCCGTACAGCACGCGGAGCCACTCGACCCCGTCGACCCGGCACAGGCGGCGGAGCAGCTCCGGCAGCGAGGGCTCTCCGTAAAGGTCGGCGCCGTACCGCGTGGTGTCCTGCGCGATCAGGATCAATTCCTTCGCGCCGTTTTCCGCCAGCGACCGGGCTTCCCGCTCGACGTCCTCCATCGTGCGGGAACGGTACCGCCCGCGGATCATCGGGATGGCGCAGTAGGAGCAGCGGTTGTCGCACCCCTCCGCAATCTTCAGGTAGGCCGACCAGCTCGGCGTCAGCAGCAGGCGCTCGCCGCACAGCGGAAGCTCCGTCTTTTCCGGGAACAGCTCTTCCTTCCGCCCGGCGAGCGCATTCCTCACCACCGAAACGATGTCCGCGTCCCCGCCGATCCCCACCACGGCGTCGGCCTCGGGGATTTCCTTCCTCACCTGCTCCCGGTAGCGCTCGGCCAGGCACCCCGTGACGATGATCGCCCGGATCTTTCCCTCTTTTTTCAGGCGCGCCATTTCGAGGATCTCCCCGATGGCCTCCTGCTTGGCGGAGGTGATGAACCCGCAGGTGTTCACCAGGACGGCGTCCGCGAGCGCGGCGTCGTCCTTTACCGTGTAGCCGGCCCCTTGCAGGGCGGCCAGCATCCTTTCGCCGTCCACCTGATTTTTCGCACAGCCGAGATTGACCAGCCCCACCGAATCCGCCATTTATTCATCCTCATCCACTGTAAATTCCCGGAGCGCGCCCCGGATGTCGTCCCACCGGTAACCCAGGCGCTGCAGGGCCGCCGCCGTCCGGCGGCGGCCCTTTTCGTCGCCCAGGAAGCGCGCGTATTTGCGCTCCACGATCCGCCGGACCGCCTCGCGCGGCTCCGGCTCCGCCTCTGCCGCGGCCTGTTCGGCCAGCTCCCGGTCCACGCCCCTGCGCATCAGCTCCAGCCGCACGCGCGAAGCGGCGTAGCCTTTCCCGCGGAACAGCTCCGCCGCCAGCGAGCGCGCGTACTCCGCATCGTCCACAAGCCCGAGTTCTTCCATTTTCTCCGCCGCCTTTTCGGCGGCTTCCCGGGGGAACGTCCTGCCCAGCTTCCGGGCAAGCTCCCTCCGGGAATGGGCGCGGTAGCCCAGCAGGTTCATCGCCTTCTGCTCCGCCCTGCGGACGTCGCTCGCCCCGACCAATTCGCGCAGACGCTCGTCCGTCAGGCAGTCGCCCGGCTTCAGGCCGGATTTCAGGTAGGTTTCCGCGTCGAGGTCGGCCGCCTTTTCCCCGTCGGCGAAAAGCGCCACAAGCCCTTTCCCGCGCGGCTCCACGGCGGAAAGCATCATGTGTCGTCCGCCTCAATGTCGATATCCGCGCCGTAGCGGGAATCCTTGCCTCCGGTTTCAGGCTCTTTCGCCTTCACGGGCTTCACGCCGGGTTCCCCGCGTTTGGAAACGCCGGGCTTCGAGGCGCCGGGCCTGCCGAACAGCTTGTCGGTGTTTTCCCGGATCCTGGCCTCGATCTCCTGCTCCATTTCGGGGTGTTCCGCCAGAAAATTCTTCACGTTGTCGCGGCCCTGCCCCAGGCGCGTCTCGCCGTAGGAGAACCATGCCCCGCTCTTCTGGATGATCTCCAGCTCCACGCCGAGGTCGAGCACCTCGCCCTCGTGGGAAATGCCGTGGCCGAACATCATGTCGAATTCCGCAGTGCGGAACGGCGGCGCGATCTTGTTCTTCACGACCTTCACGCGCGTGCGAGAGCCGACCTGTTCGCTGCCGGACTTGAGGGCCTCGCCCCGGCGCACGTCGAGCCGCACCGAAGCGTAGAATTTCAGCGCGCGGCCGCCGGTCGTGACCTCCGGGTTCCCGTAGACGACACCGATCTTTTCGCGCAGCTGATTGATGAAGATGGCGACGCAGTTGGATTTGGAGATGGCTCCCGCCAGCTTGCGCAGCGCCTGCGACATCAGCCTCGCCTGCAGGCCGACCACGCTGTCGCCCATCTGCCCCTCGATCTCCGCGCGCGGAACCAGCGCCGCCACGGAGTCGATAACGATCACGTCGATCGCGCCGGAGCGGACCAGCGCCTCGGTGATCTCCAGCGCCTGCTCGCCGGTGTCCGGCTGCGAAACCAGCAGCGAGTCCACGTCCACCCCGAGGGCCGCGGCGTAAACCGGGTCGAGGGCGTGCTCCACGTCGATAAACGCGGCGTTTCCGCCCTTTTTCTGTCCCTGTGCGATGCAGTGCAGGGCGAGAGTCGTCTTGCCGGAGCTTTCCGGCCCGAAGATTTCCACAATGCGGCCGCGCGGCAGCCCGCCGATCCCCAGCGCGAGGTCGAGCCCGATGGAGCCGGTTGAGATGGCTTCCACCTGCATGGTCCGGTCCTGCCCCAGGCGCATGACCGCCCCTTTGCCGAACTGTTTTTCAATCTGTGCCAGGGCCGTTTCCAGGGCCGCTTTTTTGTCGGCGCTGGTGTTCACCGTTTTTGTCGGCTTCCGGCTTGCCATTCCCTTTTCCGCCATAATCGTTCCTCCCGTCCTGCACTTTTCCAACAAATTCATTATAGTGGATTCCGGGCGGAAAAGCAAGGCGGGCGCATGGCATCCGCCTTACCCGCGGACCGCCGGGGACGCACCGCCCGCGTTTCTCACGAAACTTTCATTTTTCCTCATTTCCGCGGAACGGCGCGGCTTCCCGGCAGAAAACGCCCGGGTCACGCGCCTTCCGGTTTCACGCCGACGCGCATCCGGTAGCACAGCCGGATCTTGAACCGTTTTTCCCCGAACAGGCTCCGCACCGTCTTCCGGAATTCCTCCCATTCCGCTTCCACAGCGTCCGGCGCGGTTTTGCGGATCTTCTGCAGCCCGCCCTGGCTTTCCGCAAGCAGAAGGAAGCGGTCCGCGGTGCAGTCTTCCGTGCTGGAAAACACAATTTCCCTCGTGTAACAGAAATAGCCGCTGTCCGTGATCCGTTTCAGGTGCCCGCTTTTTTCCCACCGGACAAAGGAATCCCGCACGTCCGGAAGGTCACGCTCCAGGCGTTTCACCAGGCCGAACAGCTTTTCGTAGGCCATTTCGGCCTTCCAGCTGCAGACGGGCGGCCAGTCGCAGTCGTAGGTCGCAAAAATGCCGCCCGGCTTTAAAATCCGGTCGACCTCCGCAAGCGTGCCCACCGGCTCCATCCAGTGGAACGACTGCGAGCACGTCACAAGGTCCGCGCTGCGCGCGTCCAAGCCGGTCGCGTGCGCGAACGCCGCGCGGAATTCCACATTCGGGACACCGCGCGCCTTTTTCTCCGCCGTTTTCCGCATATCGGCGCTCGGCTCCACGCCGACCACGCCAGCGTGGAAAGCCCGGTCCCGCACCCCAGGTCCACCACCGTGTCCGGCCTGCGGCCGAGGTACGCCGTCAGGATTTCCGGAACCGCGCCGGGGCAGCGGGGCCTTGCTTTCTCGTAGAGGTCCGCGTAGCCCGTAAAGCGGTCCGCGTTTTTCTGCAATTCGCTCAATTCCATAACGATTGTCCTTTCCCCGGGTCGGGCGCGGGTTCCGTTTTCCCGCGGCGCCCCGCGACGACCCGGTCCAGCCCGTTAAAGTCCTGATAAACCCGGATGTCTTCCAAAATACCGCTGAAAAGCGCGCGGATGTCCGCCGCCTGCCCCTCACCGATCTCCACTGCCGCGACGCCGCCCGGCTTCAGCTTCGGGAGCCAGACGGCCGCAATCGCCCGGTAAAACGCCAGGCCGTCGTCCCCGCCGTCCAGCGCTTCGCGCGGCTCGCGCCGCACATCCCGCTGCAGCGAGGCAAGCTCGCCCCGGCGCACATAGGGCGGGTTGGAAACGACGGCGTCCAGTTCATGGAAGCCTTCCGCCGCCTTCGGGTCGAGCACGTCCAGCTTCACCGCCGTCACGCCGGGGACCCCCGTTTCCCGGATGTTCCGCCGCAGAAATGCCAGCGCCCCTTCGTATTTTTCGGCGGCGGCCACCCGCGCGCCCGGCAGCAGCGAGGCGAGGCCGAGCGCAACCGCCCCCGACCCGGAGCAGAGATCAACGACTTCGGGGCGGCGGACCGGTTTCAGCCGCCGCGCCGCCGCGCGCACCAGAAGCTCCGTTTCTTCCCGGGGGATCAGGACGCCCTCGCCCACCGCGAGCGTCAGGCCGAGGAACGGCCATTCGCCCAGAATGTACTGGAGCGGCCTTCCCGCGGCGCGGTCCCGCGCCATGCCGAGGTACGCCGCCGTTTTCTCCCTGTCCGCCGGCGCCGCGGAACGCAGGATCCTCTGCTGGCGGTCCAGGCCGAAGGCTTTTTGGAACAGGCACCCCGCGTCGAACGCGGGAGACTCGTTCCCCGCCGCATCCAGCAGCCTTTTGCCCGCGCGGTACGCCTCACCCAGGTTCATTTCGCGTCCCCGGGAACCCCGACCCTGTCCTCGCCGTTTTCCGGGATGACCCCGCGCATCGCGGCGATGGCGACCTCGATCATCCCGTCGTCCGGCTCCTTCGTCGTAATCCGCTGCATCCACAGGCCGGGCGCGGAAATCACATGCGTCAGCGTGTTGTCGTTGCGCCCGCAGTAGCGGATCAGCTCGTAGCCTGCCCCCACCACCACGGGGATGCACAGCAGCTTTGCAAACGTCCGCAGGAACGGGTTGGTAAACGGGATCAGGAAGCCCACGAGGATACCGATGAGCAGCATCAGCACGAGGAAGCTCGTCCCGCAGCGCGGGTGGAACCGCTGGTGCTTCCGCACGTTCTCCACGGTCAGTTCCTCGTCGTTCTCATAACAGAAGATCGTCTTGTGCTCCGCGCCGTGGTATTGAAAGACGCGCCGCATGTCCGGCATGGCGGCGCACAGCAGCAGGTAGCCGAGGAAGATCAGAATCCGCATCACGCCCTCGAGCGGCGAGCGCCAACCGGCGAGCGAGGGCCCAACGGCGGCTTCCAGCAGGTTGAACACCCAGGTCGGCAGGACGAAAAACAGCGCGACCGCCAGCACCGCCCCGAACACCGAGCCGACCGCCGCGACCGCGTTCATGGCTTTGTCGCCGAACCGTTTTTCCAGCCACCGGTCGAACTTCGAGTCTTCGCCGTCCTCCGTCCCCGCCTTTTCCGCGGAGCGCGAAAGGGCTTTGTACCCGACGGACAGCGCGTCGAGGAACCCGGCGATCCCGCGGAAGAACGGCAGGCGCCAGACGCCGCTTCTGTCCCGCAGGCTCTGTGCGGCCACCTCCTCCACCGAGACGCTCCCGTCCGGCATGCGCACGGCAAGCTCCGTTTTCTTCGGGCCGCGCATCATAATGCCTTCGACCACGGCCTGTCCGCCGATGGACGTGATGGTCTTTGTCTTTTCTCTATGCATTGGGGTTCCTTTCTTCCGTTTCCGCCTTTGCCGTCTCCCGCGTGCCGTTTTCCAGCATCCGGAACGTCGGGATGCGGATGGTCACGGCCGTGCCCACGTTTTCGTGGCTGTCGATCTCCAGGCTGCCGGAGTGCAGGGCCATGATCTCGTCCGCGAGCGCCAGGCCGATTCCCGAGCCGCGCACGGTCTGGTTCGCCTTGTAGAATTTTTTCTTGACGTTGGGCA
>ENA-UOOI01000782-UOOI01000782.1-fermentation-metagenome-genome-assembly--contig:-NODE-782-length-38043-cov-3.907918_pt1 | contig 38043 bp, 36 predicted proteins | sample MGYA00245779_ERZ724027 | MGnify/ENA primary metagenome ERZ724027 (study PRJEB28704, sample SAMN03018318) | fermentation metagenome | biome: anthropogenic terrestrial biome; feature: soil; material...
ACGGCTTTTACGGTGGGTGCCGATAATTCCCTTAATGCATCAAGGGATTTTTCCGTCCTGTATTCCTGTATGAATCCCATTATGCCATTCAGTATTACTATGGCTGTTATGGTTATTGCATCTGCTTTTTCGCCCATCAATCCCGAAATTATTGCTGCGATTAGCAGTACCCAAATTATGAAATCATTAAACTGTTCGATAAAAATATTTAAAGCGGATTCTTTTCTTTTTTTGATTAAAACATTCTGACCATACACCTGCAGTCTATGGATGGCTTCATCAGTTGTCAACCCATTTTTCTTTGGTCTGGAATTATAGAAATATATGTCTTTTTTTTCTTCTGTGCGTTTTCTAAACAGCATTTCAATGCACCCCTTTTATGCTTTCTATGATTAATTATATTTAAAGGCGTGCGCATATATTATAAAAAATTAATTCAGGCATGTATATAAATTACATTACCAAATAAAGCATGGCAATCGCCATGCTTTATTTGGTAATGTAATTTATTACTTTTTTTCACACGTCTCCGGATAATACGTCATCGGGCTTGTCATGCCTTGCATCATCATAGGGTTCATCATTCCCTGCATCATTGGGCAAAACATAAAAGGTCCCTGCAACATCGGGTTTATTCCTTGCAACATTGGGCAAGCCATCATAGGGTTTGCCATACCTTGCATCATCATAGGATTTACCATCTCCGGCATCATCGGACTTGCCATGCCTTGCATAAAAGGGCAGGCCATAGGGTGCATAGGGGCAGCCATCTTGTCACTATCCCTGTCCATCATAGGAAACATATATTATTCTCCTTTCATTCATCTCTATGTAATTTATATGCATATGCATGCAGCAACATTAATGATAATGGAATTTAAAAAGGCATAAACCTTTTCTAATGAATCCGGCAATCAACATATCATGTTATCCAGACATCTATCAAAGGTTTACGCCGCAATGATGCGATCTATTTCATTTTCATCGAGTGTCTCTTTATTTAAAAGCTCCTCAGCCATTTTATCCAGTAAATATCTGTGCGATATGAGCAAATCTTTTACTTTATTATACAAACCGTCAACTATTTGTCTGCATTCATTTAATATTTCGCTGTTGATTCCGCCAAAACTATTCTTATATAACACATCATAGCTTAAAATGCCTGTAGTTCTGCTCATGCCGAATTTTTTCACCATGGACAACACTATTTCGGTAACTCTGTCGATATCGCCAGATGCGCCTGTTGTTATATTTTCTTCACCAAAGACTATCTCCTCAGCGCATCTTCCCCCAAGGGAAACCATTATATCTTTTTCCATTTCACTTTTTGTCTTATACATCCTGTCAGGTGGTATATTCATGGTATATCCCCCTGCCCCCCTAGTGCTTGGAATTATGGTTACCTTTGGAATTGTGTTATGAGGCACTATAAGTTTTGAAATAACTACATGCCCTGATTCATGATAAGCGGTTATCTTCATATCAGCCTTATTTATGGAACTTCTATCCTTCTTTTCAGCGCCCGCGACAACTGTATAAAACGCCTTATCCATATCCTGCTTGCCTATCGAACCGGCATTTCTTTTGGCTGCAAAAATTGCGGCTTCATTTACCATATTTTCAAGCATAGCTCCGCTAAAATAAACTGACTGCTCGGCTACTTTATATAAATCCAGATCGCTGGAAATAGGTTTATTAGCTGCATGTATTTTTAATATTTCATATCTGCTCTTTACATCAGGAAGTCCAACTTCCACACACCTGTCGAATCTACCAGGTCTTAGCAATGCTTCATCAAGTATATCCAGCCTGTTTGTTGCGGCGATCACAACTATTCCATCGCTATCCTTAAATCCAGACATTTCTGAAAGAAGTGCATTCAACGTTTGCTCACGTTCGTCATTTCCTCCATCTATGCCTCCAGATTCCCTCTTTTTACCGAGAGCATCGATTTCATCTATAAAAATAACACATTTCCCTTTTTCTCTCGCCTTTTTGAACAGATTCCTTATCCTTCCGGCACCTACGCCCACATAAACTTGTACAAAATCAGAACCTGAAAGAGCATAAAAAGGCACGCCGGATTCACCTGCTACAGCTTTAGCCAATAGAGTTTTACCTGTACCGGGAGGACCATAAAATATTACACCCTTTGGCATCCTTGCGCCATATTTTAAATACTTTTCTGGATCCTTCAAAAAGTCGACAATATCCCTTACGCTATCTTTGGCTTCTTCGTTACCCGCCACATTTGAAAATCCTATATTGACTTCGGATTCAGTTTCATTTTGAACCCTGGTTATGTCGAGTAATCCGCCGCTTCTTTGCTTGGCAGTAAATTTAAATAGAAAATATCCGGCAGTCGCAAACAATAGCAGCGATAAAAACATGCCGCTTGCCTGATCGCCGATAGCTGATGAGCTGACCTCTTCAACATTTATATTCTTCTTCAATAATTCTTCCTTGAATTTATCATCTCTTGGATTATCAGTATAAATGATACTCCCATCCTTAAGCTTTACTTTAAGTTCTGCTTTATCTGAAAGATAAACTGTATCTACTCTGCCCTTATCCACATCCAGCAAAAAATTATTATAAGCAACATTTATTTTCTCAGGCTTTTTTAAACGGTAACCGATAAAAAGAAGTGATATTAAAAATATAGATGACACAACCAATATAATATTCTTTTTGTTCATTTTCCAAAACATAATACCGCTCCTTTTCTACAATAGTTTACATAAAATATTATATATCTTATCCATTGTCAGGTTCAATGTAAATATAAGGAAACTTGTATTTTAATATGTGCTTGCGATGCTTATACTGAATTTCAATTCATAATTTGAAATCAAGTATAAATGAACTTGTGTATTTGAAGAATATTATGGGAAGAGCAATTAGCGGAAAGTCTTAATACCCCTATTCTGAATTTTGCTATTTACCGATGGTAAGATTTGTGATAAATTATTATTGCAATTGCAAATGGTTTGTATTCAATTTTTAGAGGTGGTAATATTATGCTAAACGTGCTGACTGATGCTTTCTTTGACACATTAAAGATGATTCCATTTATGATAGTCATTTTTTTAGTAATTGAAATATTTGAACATAAGTTTGGAAGCGGACTGAGGCCCCTTCTCAGGAAATCAAGATATATAGGCCCATTTGCCGGAGCTATATTCGGTATAATTCCGCAGTGCGGTTTTTCGGTTATATCGACCATACTTTTCGCAGAGGGCGCTATTACAACCGGTACCCTCATTTCCGTCTATATGTCGACTTCGGATGAAGCAATACCTGTGATTTTATCGCAACCTGATAAAATCAACGTGCTTATCCCTATTCTGGTTACAAATTTTATTATAGCCGTAGTTTCCGGATATATAACGGATCTTTTATTAACATATTTAAGGAAAGGGAAAAATACCGAGCACCAGATTATCACAAACAGCCATGAAAATGAAGGATGCTGCGGATCGACATGCATAGATGAGAAATTCAGCATCACGGAAGTTCTTAAGCACTCTTTTTATCATGCATTTAAAATATCTATATATGTTTTTATTATAACACTGGCAATAAATATAATTATCTATTTTACAGGAAGCCATATGTTCGCTAAATTATTTTTGAAGGACAGTATCCTTCAGCCAATAGTATTGAGTTTCATAGGCCTTATTCCAAACTGTGCCGCATCCGTTGCCATAACTGAAATATTTTTAAAGGGCGGCATCACATTCGGCTCGGCAATCGCGGGTCTCTCTTCTTCGGCAGGTTTAGGCCTTATCGTACTTTTAAAAGAGGCTAAAAGCAAAAAAAGAATATTCAATATAATATTCCTGCTTGTGCTCTATAGCTCGATTGCAGGAATCATATTAAACAGGATATTGCCCTCAAATTATTTATATATGATTTTACATTGAAGAAGTCAACGTGATGCAAAATTAAATATAAAATTTACTGCTGCCTGACACTCTGTAATCATTCCTATTTCGATGGAATCTTCATCAATATCGAACAAAGGGCTATGGGCAGAATTTACAATCCCCTTTTTTTCGTTTCTGCATCCAAGCCTGTAAAAGGCTGAAGGCACATTATAACAAAAATAGGCAAAGTCTTCCACTCCCATAGATGGATTCTCAAGCATCAATACATTTTCCCTTGTTATCTGCTCCGCAGCGGACTTAATAATTAAATCCGTCATTCCCTTATCATTTATAAGGCATGGATATCCCTCATACATGTCAAAGTCAAATGAAGCATTCATAGACTTTGTGATCCCATCCGTAATCTTTACGATCCTTTTAGGTATGGATTTTCTAAGACCGGCATCCATAGTTCTCAGTATACCCTTTAATACGACCTTATCGCAGATAACATTTGGTGCATAACCTCCATTTACGGTTCCGATCGTTAAGACTACAGAATTCAGCGGACTTGTTTCTCTGCTTACCACGCTCTGGAGCGCAGTTAAGACATATGCGGATATCAATATGGCATCCACGCCTTCATGCGGATATGCTCCATGGGAACTTTTGCCTTTTATCGTTATTTCAAAAGGATTTGAAGATGCGTTCATTATTCCGTACTTTATACCTATGCATCCTGCCTTTATGCTCTCTTCCATATGCAAACCTATAACTCCGTTTACATCAGGATCTTTAAGAGCGCCTTCATTTATCATTATTTCCGCTCCGCCAGTCGTTTCTTCAGCAGGCTGAAATATAAGCCTGATATTTCCCGGAAGTTCATCTTTCATACTGTTTAACACTGTTGCGGTGCCTAATAAAATAGCCGTATGGGCGTCATGCCCGCATGCGTGCATTTTTCCGCTGCACTTTGAGGCATAGCTCACATTATTGGCTTCAAGTATCGGAAGGGCATCCATATCCGCTCTTATGCCGATCGTAGGGCCCTTGGGATCTCTGCCATATATAGTTCCTATAACGCCTGTATTTGCGATAATTTTATTTTTTATTCCAAGATTATCGAGATATGTCCTGACAAGCTTTGAAGTCCTTTTTTCCTCCATGCCAAGCTCAGGATGCATATGTATATCACGTCTTATTCCTATTATGCTCTCTTTAATCTTTGAAGCTTCGCGTCTGATCCTTTTTTTATCGATCATACTACGCCGCCTTCTTTTATAATAAGACGGCCGTCATTAGTTATCATGGCATTTACACCATAAGGAAGCGTAGCTTTCATTTTCTGGTGGCCTATAGCCGCGTTATATAATATAGGGATTTTTAAAGGAATTAATCTGTCGGCAAATACTTCCTCGAGTGTAAAGCTCCTATCGGGATTATTGCTGCTGCAATGCGTCCACTGCCCGAGGACGATTCCCCGGCAGTTATCCATTTTGCCGCCTAATATAAGCTGCGTCAGCATTCTATCGACCCTGTACGGCTCTTCGCCTACATCCTCTATAAAGAGTATAGAGCCGTCAAGATCTATCTCAAATGGCGTCCCTATCGTCGATACCATTACAGTCAGATTGCCGCCTACCAATCTGCCGCATCCTGTACCTGGATAAAGTACCTTGAGTTCCCCGTATTCACGAGGGTTCTCAAATTCACCAATAGGTGTTTCGTCAGTGACACACCTCAGAAAGCTATTTAGTGTATATTCATCAATATCCCCGCCAAAATCGGAGTTCAGCATGGGCCCATGAAATGTAACCATATTGCACATCTTATTTATAGCTATATGCAGGGCCGTTATATCGCTATATCCTATAAAGACCTTTGGATTTGCAGAAATCGTACTGTAGTTTATTTTATCAAGAATCCTGAGCGTACCATACCCGCCTCTCAAACACAGAACAGCATCTATGCCATCGGATTCAAAAAAACTGTTGAATTCATCGGCTCTCTGTCCATCGCCAGATGAAAAGTAACCCTTTTTACTGTATATGTTTTCTCCTTCAACTACATTAAACCCCAATCTTTTCAATGCATCTACGCCCTTTTTAATTCTTTCTGCATTGATGATTGGGCCGGCCGGAGCTATAATCCCAATAGTACTCCCTTTTCTTAATTTGTTCGGTTTTATCATCATAATTAAATCACCTGCGCGTTTTATATTCTCTTTAACTCATCCGGTATTATATCATTTTCTATTATTTCATCATAAGTCTCTCTTTTCGATATGACATAGCTGCCTCCATCATTTACAAGTACGACACAGGGCTTGGGTATTCCGTTATAATTGCTTGACATGGACAGCCCATAAGCACCGGTGCTGAATATGGATATTATATCACCCGTATTTACCTTAGGCATGTTTATATCCTTTACCAGTATGTCGCCGGACTCACAGCATTTGCCTGCAATCGTGACAACTTCACAATCCGATGAGTTCATCCTGTTTGCAACGGCAGCCTCATACTTTGCCCTGTATAATGCAGGACGGATGTTATCTGTCATGCCGCCGTCGACTATTACATATTTTCTTATGCCGGGTATATTTTTAATAGCCCCTACGTTATAAAGAGTCGTACCTGCATTGCCAATGATGGATCTTCCGGGTTCCACCAGTATGCACGGTCTCTTCAGATTATAAATATCAGCATTTTTCTTTACGCAATCCGTTATCGATTCCGCAATCACTTTTTTGGGAAGGGGAGAATCACCATCAGAATAATATATGCCAAACCCTCCTCCAAAATCAATCTCTGGAATATCCGCTTCAAATTCTTTTTTTATTATACTCGCAAACTTCATCATAACATTTACAGCTTCTATATATGGCTGTATTTCAAATATCTGTGACCCTATATGGCAGTGTAACCCCATAAGGGATATATTTTCCATACTCTTAGCTATTTTGACAGCATTGAGCGCTTGGTCGTTCAGTAACGGGAATCCGAACTTTGAATCTATCTGGCCGGTTTTTATATAATCATGTGTATGCGCCTCAACACCCGGGGATACTCTTATATAAATATTGATAACTTTCCCCGACTGCTTTGCAAATGCGCCTGTTTTCATTAATTCAGACATGTTGTCAACGACTATTCTTCCGACTCCATGCTCTGCAGCCATTTTCAATTCACTATCTGTTTTGTTGTTGCCATGAAATATTATTCTATCCGGCGGAAAACCCGCTCTAAGTGCAGTATATAACTCGCCTCCGGAAACAACATCCAGGCAAAGTCCTTCCTCTTCGACAATCCTGCACATCGCCAGGTCCAGAAAAGCCTTCCCGGCATATACTACTTTCACTCTGTCATAATTGCTCGAAAAACAGTTTATATAATCCCTGCAGTTTTTTCGTATAAGGTACTCATCTATTAAATATAAAGGTGTACCATATTTTTTAACAAGTTCTACAGTATCGCATCCTCCAATTTCCAGATGGTTAAACTGATTGATTCTTGCCGTCCCATGCAGTCTCATTATTTCTTTCACCCAGCCCTCCAAATTTATTTATATTCAAATCGCTGTGAAACGCTCTTTATATTGGTAAATGCATCCACAAATAATTTGGATACACTTAATTTGTATAAAGCGATTCGATTTAAATAAATATTATACATCAAAATCGTACAAATTAAAATAAATCATACTATTTTTTTTAATTTAAAATCTAAATAATCGCAGGATACTAGATGAAATCTTATACCTTCATACAGACCTTCAACTACTGTTTCCCTATTGGCATTATGTAAATGCCCGTAAACGCATATGCTTGTTTTGTGCTCTTTCATTATATCAATGAACTCACTGGCCTCCCTTTTTTCATTTACGGGAGGAAAATGCATCATTACGATTACAGCCTTTGCAGGATTAGCCGGTATACTTGAAAATGAGAGCTTCAGCCTTATAATCTCTCTTTTGTATATTTTTTCATCTTCCGTTTTAAATCTTTCGTCGCCGGGAAGTATCCATCCTCTTGTACCGCATATATAATAATCGTCAAGCTCTATGTTATTATTCTGGATTATGTCTATATTTTCTGGAAGCGTTCTTTTCAATTTTGCAGGTGACGCCCACCAGTAATCATGATTACCGCGTAAAAATATCTTTTTGCCAGGCATTTTTGATATATCATTTATATCGTACATTGCGTCTTTTAAGCTCATCGCCCATGAAATATCGCCGGGAATTAATACAGTATCGTCTTTCTTTACGCTATTTTGCCAGGCATTTTTTATTTTGTCCCAGTGATTCTGCCATTTTTGACCGAATATATCCATAGGTTTGGGATTTACACCTGATAAATGCAAATCGCTCACAGCAAAAATACTCATATCAAAGCTCCTCTATATATAAAAAACTGCTAACTTGAAATCAGCAGTAAAAAAATTAAAATCTTAATTTTTCTTGCAAGTTTTCCTGTATGCAATGGTGTTTATTCTCTATTTTAAACATCTAATAACTAAAGTCATGCGAGTATGCAAAGAAACATCATCAATTCTATGCCGGACATAATCGACGCATGTTCTTATATCTCATGTCTTATTCTCTTCTGCCGGCTTGTTTTCTGCGGGAACATCGGACTTACCCTTATCTTGTACATCACTCTGCGGTTTATCCTGCAAATTGGCATTGTTGTTTCCCTTGTCTATAACGCTTCCTGGTGCATTAAGACTGTCGCTGTTATTGCCCACTGCATTATCTGGTTTGCTCTTGGAATCCTTTTTTTCTGTCTTGTTATCTTTCGTATTCTTTTGAACATATCTTCTGCTGTAGTTTGGTATATTAGGTTTTGGCTTTGAATATTCCTGTGCGATACTGTCATCTTCATGAAAGTTATTCTGCATATACATGGGAACATCTTTGCTGTCGGCAATTTTTACATTATATATAAATTCTTTGATAAACTGGCCATTTGCTTTTACATCAGGGACAAGAACATCTGCCATGTCACCGCCTATATTCACCCTTTGCGAATTAAAATAGCCATCAACAGGCACTCTTAATGTTTGTACGGCATTATTAAACTTATATGCTGAAAGGCCTAAACTCACAATATTTTGAAGAGGCACATTCGTCTGCACATATGATACAAGCGTGGTCAAAAGATCTGGGATTCTGAGAGCATTGACAGTTTTAGCCTTATCCATCAAGCATTTTAAGACAAGCCTTTGTCTTTCCGTCCTTTCGTAATCCCCATTGCCCACTTTACGGATTCTTGAATAGGAAAGGGCTTGTTGGCCGTTTAAATGTTGAAAGCCGCTTTCTTTTAACAGCGTTGCATTTTTTCCATTGACTTCAGATATATACTTGTTGACTTCTTTTAGTTCATAATCCTTGACATCGATATCTATTCCGCCCATTTTATCCACAAGTTTCTGAAAGGCCTCAAAATCAATTATCGCATAATACTTCAAATCGAGCCCAAAATTATTGTTTATAGTATCTATGGCCATTTCAGGTCCTCCTATGGAATAGGCGGAATTTATCCGGTTCATAGACTTCCCATTACCGATATCAACATATAAATCCCTCATAAGGGAAATTAATTTTATCGCCTTTGAATTTTTATCTATGGTTGCTATTATTATTGAATCCGTTCTTCCGTGCTCGGTAGGAGTCCTGTTGTCCACACCGAAAAGCACAATATTCTCAACTCCGCTCTCCTTTTCATTCGGCACATCCAAAAGCTGCCCCATCGATTCTTCATCGGAGTTTATAGAAGTTTTTACTATTGTGGGGGATTTTCTGAAATATAATAGATAAGTAAAATATATGCAATATGCCAAAATAGGTATCATTATACATGTGATAACAATCCATAAGATTCTCTTTTTGCTAAATGTTATTCTCTTCTCCATCTTCATTCCCCTTAATAAAGGATTAATATAGACTATATTATACAATAACATTTCTTAAAAATCAAAAAATTAAGTCCACAAATCTTTTGTGTCTTTTAGTATTTTTGATTTTCTCTTCTTTGTTTCCTCCCTGTCCACAATAAAACTCCCCTTTACTTTTTTGATCACATCCCCCTCCTTGGCACAGCTTTCGATCTCAGACATCGAAATATTCACCATCTTTCCTCCATCCATTTCAACCACAGCATATTTCCCTTCGAATCTGTCTATTACACCTTTCACATATACCCTTCCTTCCATGGAAAAAATATCTATATTTAATTATACTACACTTTTTTATATTTTATATATGTTGTGCAACTCATCTATTTGATTACCGTGAAAATGCTTGCCATGGGGGTGTATGTGTTAGACTCGAGGAATAATTATTCTAAATCGCCAAGCTCGAAGTATATAGAGTCTGTAAACTTGTGTATTTTGAACACTCATTCGCCAGATTCAAGTCATGACAAATTGAAATACCACGCAAGATTACATTTAATATTCAAATTTTGTATGATAAAATATATGTATAAATACATGTCTTTGATTTACGGGGGTGAACTTTTTATGCGATTGAGACAGGTAGCCGATATTTTGGGTGCTGATATATTATGCGGCAGGGACAAGCTTGATCTGGAAATATATTATGCTTTCAGTTCAGATCTCATGAGCGATGTACTTTCGTATGCCAATAAAAAAACTCTTTTGCTCACCGGCCTTATAAATCCGCAGGTGGTGAGAACGGCGGAGATGATCGATATGCCTGCGATCGTTTTTGTCAGGAACAAAAAACCCGGCGATATCATAATGAAACTTGCACATGAAAACAATTTCGTAATACTTAGCACATCACATAGTCTGTATACTGCGTCGGGACTTCTTTATGCATCCGGGCTTAAGGGAATACAGATAGACTCCTGAAGACGGGAATCACAATATATGAATAATTCACTCGGCGTTGGTTACAAATTTGATATTGAAAAGTGCGATTTTATAAGAGCCGGTCAGGCATCGAGCACGATAAAAAAGCTTTTAAGCAAAATAGGCATAGACCCTTTGATAATCAGAAGAGCGGCGATAGCAGCCTATGAGGCTGAAATAAACATAGTGATACACTCAAATGGCGGAGCGATTTCCATAAACATTAATCCCTCATTCATACAAATCATCGCAGAAGATAAAGGCCCCGGCATAGACAATATAGAACTTGCCATGCAAGACGGCTATTCGACGGCTCCTGATTGGATAAGAGAAATGGGCTTTGGAGCCGGCATGGGATTATCCAATATGAAAAAATGCTCGGATTGTTTCAATATTGATACTGAAAAAGGCAAATATACAAAGGTAACGATGAAATTATTTCTATAAGTTGGTGATATTTATGGAAAATAAATATTTTCACTCAGTAATACTGAAACCTGAAAGATGCATCGGGTGCACGTACTGCCTCAGAGTATGTCCTACTGAAGCTATAAGGTTGAAAAATAAAAAAGCAAGCATAATTGCGCAGCGCTGTATCGATTGCGGAGAATGCATCAGGATTTGCCCAAATCATGCAAAGAGTGCAATCACAGATAATATAGAAGATATCAAAGGCAAGTTTAAATACAATGTGGCTCTTGTACTCCCGGTTTTATACGGTCAATTCGATACTATATACTCCCCCGATAAAATACTGTCGGCTATAAAATACTTAGGATTCGATGACGTATACGATATATCCCAGGGAGCAGAAATTATCGGGGCAATTGCTGAAGATATAATCAAAAATCACAGTACAAAACCTGTGATAAGTTCTTCATGCCCTGCAATATTAAGGCTCATACAGGTCAGATTTCCGGAGCTTATACCTAATATACTTGATATAGAAACGCCCACGGAAATAAGCGCAAGGATCATTAAAAACCGCATCTCAAAAGAAAAAAGCCTGGATATTAAAGATATCGGCATAACTCTTATAACTCCCTGCACTGCCAGAGTTACAAGCATAAAAAATCCGATTGGCGTTGAACATTCATTTATCGACAGTTCAATTTCCATAAAAGATATATATGTACCAATTTTAAAAGTTCTTTCTTCCGGCAATGTAAATGAAACAAAACATTCTATGCCTACATTAAACGCTATGCCTACATTAAACGGTATAATATGCAATAACTCGGATGACTTTTCAATGTTTTCAAGTTACCGGAAGTCATTATCCGTCAATGGAATCCATAATGCGATTTCCATACTTGAGGAAATTGAACTCGGAAGGCTGAATAACCTTTCATTTATAGAGATCGCGGCCTGCCCGGGAGGCTGCCTTGGAGGACCTCTTGTAGTGGAAAACAGATATATAGCTTTGAATAATATAAAAAATATCGCCAAAAAGTTAAAAAATCATGTGATAGATAAAAGCAATATAAACAATTATTTTGAAATGTACAATAACGGTTCGATCAGACTCGTTAAAAGCATCGAGCCAAGGTCCGTTACAAGGCTCGACTTGGATATTAAAAAATCTATAAAAAAATTGAATCTCATACAGAATATTTTAGATAAATTGCCCGGGATAAATTGCGGCATCTGCGGATCTCCAACATGCCAGGCATTTGCAGAAGATTTTGTTACAGGCAACAGAAGCGATTATATATGTCCCGTACAGGAAATAGAGCGAAAAAAAGGCTTAAAGGAGAAAAATAATATGATTGTAAAAGATATAATGGATAGATTGAATTTAAAATTGGCTGCGGGTGAAAGCGGCCTTAAAAAGGAAGTAAAAGATGTTTATACATGTGACCTCCTAAGCTGGGTGATGGCACATGCTGATGCAAAAAGCGCCTGGGTTACGATACAGACTCATGTTAATATAGTTGCTGTCGCAGTACTTCTTGATTTATCATGCATTATTATACCTGAAAATGCTGAGATATCTGATGAAACAAAAAATAAAGCGGACGATGAATCGATACCCCTTCTCATCTCGGATGAAAATGCTTATAAAATATGCTATGAATTGCACCAAGAACTTATAAGGTAACCGACATGAAAGCAGCCTATGACCTTCATATTCATTCGGCGCTTTCACCATGCGCTGATGACGATATGACTCCAAACAATATAGTGAATATGTCTATAATCAAGGGATTGGACATAATATCTGTCACAGACCACAATAGTTCCTTTAATTTGCAGGCTCTATACAATGTGTCTGTAAGGAATGGGATTATGCTCATACCGGGAATAGAAGTCCAGACAAAAGAGGAAGTTCATATGCTATGCTATTTTAAAAATGTTCGAAACGCTATCGAGTTCGGAAATATAATATATGAAAATTTGCCCGATGTGGAAAATGATGAACAGCTGTTTGGAAAACAGCTGATTATGGATGATATGGATAATGTAATAGGAAAAGCCTGCAAACTGCTTCTATCATCTGCGGATATCCCGATAGACAACCTTTGGGATATAGTTAAAAGCTTTAAAGGCGTGTGCATACCAGCACATGTAGACAGGGCGTCATACAGTATAATATCAAACTTGGGATTCATTCCATCCACTTTGAATATAAAAACAGTGGAGATTTCAAAATACGAACATTTTGAATCCTTTATTGAAAAGTTCCCGTATTTAAAGGGATTAAGAACTATTACATCATCGGATGCTCATTACCTTGGTGATATTTTTGAAAGGCAAAGTTTTATGGACATAGACGATTTCACCTGTACTGCAATTTTTAATTATATAAAGGGTAAATGAAGGGAGCTGTCTCTAAATAAATTTTATATACAAAATACTGACTCCATAAATTTTAGTTGCTCAACATTTTGTATTATTTCTTTATTTTGAGACAGTTCCTTAGCATTTAAATATTAAAATCTGCTTCTTTTTGTATAATGCGTATGGAGAAGTTCATGGGCTAAGCTGCTGTTTGGCTTACCTAAAAACTCATCATACAAAACCTTTACTTCATGATTTTCGTGGGATTTTCTTATGGGCATACTTCTATCAATTTCATAGATCGAATCCATTCTTTTCACTTTGGAATCTGCGATCTCATCCTTATCTTCTATAAACGGCTGACCTCCGCCATTTATACATCCGCCTGGGCATCCCATTATCTCTATAAACTGGTAATCCGCCTCACCGTTTTTAATCCTCTCAAGGAGTTTTTTAGCATTGCCTGTTCCATGCGCAACCGCTACTTTTACTTTCATATCTCCGATGTCAACCTGTGCCTCTTTAATTCCTTCAAATCCCCTCACAGATGTAAATTCGATATTTCCAAGTTCCTTGCCGGTAGCAATCTCTGAAACAGTTCTAAGGGCCGCTTCCATTACACCGCCTGTAACGCCGAATATTACAGCCGCTCCCGTCGATTCTCCGAGTATATTATCAAACTTGCTGTCTTCTAGCTTTACAAAATTTATCCTTGCCTCTTTAATCATTTTCGCAAGCTCTCTTGTCGTCAATACCGCATCGACATCAGGAAGGCCATTATTCGAAAGCTCTGGTCTCTTGCATTCGAATTTCTTTGCCGTGCATGGCATTATTGAAACCACAAATATTTTCGATGGGTCAATACCTGCCTTTTTTGCATAATAAGTCTTTGCAATAGCGCCGAACATTTCATGAGGAGATTTGCATGTAGAAAGATTATCTAAGAATTCAGGGAAATAATGTTCACAGAACTTAATCCATCCCGGGGAACATGATGTAATCATCGGAAGCTTTCCGCCATTTTTTATTCTGTTCAGCAGTTCTGTTCCCTCTTCCATTATTGTAAGATCCGCTCCGAAATCCGTATCGAATACCTTGTCAAATCCAAGCCTTCTTAATGCGGTAACCATCTTACCCGTAACTTTTGCTCCTCTTTCCATCCCGAACTCTTCACCAAGCCCTACTCTAACAGCAGGTGCGGTTTGTACAATTACATGCATATCCGGGTCTGACAATGCTCTCCAGACTTCTTCCGTATCATCTTTTTCGCTTAGTGCTCCTACAGGGCATACTTTTATGCACTGACCGCAGTTTATGCAGCCAACTTCATTCAAGGATTTCCCGAATGCAGGAGAAATCGTCGTCCTTATACCTCTCATGGTAAAATCTATGACCCCTACACCCTGTACTTTTTTGCAGACATTTACACACCTTCCGCAGAGTATGCATTTGCTGGGATCCCTTACTATCGAGGGTGAAAGATCATCTATTTTATTATCCATCTTATATGGTTCATATGGTACTTCTTTAATATTCATCTCATCGCATAGCCTTTGAAGCTCGCAGTTCAAATTCTTGGGGCATATCGTACATTCCCTGTTATGCCTTGCAAGTATGAGTTCAAGTACCATCTTTCTTGCTTCTCTTACCCTAAACGTGTTTGTTTTAACTACCATGCCCTCACTTACAGGGAGAACACATGAAGCTTGAAGCGTGCGGGCTCTCTCAACCTCCACCACGCACATTCTACAAGCCCCGACTTCATTGATACCCTTAAGATAGCAGAGAGTAGGAATATCTATATTCAAACTTTTTGCTGCTTCCAGTACAGTATAATTGGAAGGCACCTGTGCCTTGATACCATCTATTGTTATATTAACCATTTGCATGTTCAAACACTCCCCTTTATTTTTTACTTATCGCTTTGAACGGGCACTTTGACATACATAAACCACATTTCAAGCATTTTTTCTGATCTATTGTATGAGGTTCTCTGATCTTCCCGGATATTGCATGTGCAGGACAGTTTCTTGCGCATAAACCGCACCCTTTGCAAAGCGATGGATCTATTGTGTATTTCAGGAGTGCCTGACACTTACCGGCAGGACATCTCTTCTCTTTTATATGGGCTTCATATTCATTCCTAAAATACTTAAGCGTCGATAATACAGGATTTGGAGCTGTTTGACCTAGTCCGCAAAGTGCCGAATCCTTTATAATCTTTGCTAAATGTTCAAGTTTTTCTATGTCTCCTTCTTCTCCCTTGCCGGAACATATTCTCTCCAGTATTTCCAGCATCCTTTTTGTACCTTCACGGCACGGCGTGCATTTTCCGCAGGATTCATCGACAGTAAATTCCAGGAAGAACCTTGCAATATCAACCATGCAGGTTGTATCATCCATTACTATTAGTCCGCCTGACCCCATCATGGAACCAAGCGCTATAAGGTTATCGTAATCTATGGGCACATCCAGTTTGGATGCAGGAATACATCCGCCCGAAGGTCCTCCGGTTTGCGCAGCCTTAAATTTTCTGCCGTTCGGAATTCCTCCTCCTATATCGAATATTATCTCCCTCATTGTAGTTCCCATAGGTATCTCGACAAGGCCGGTATTATTTATTTTACCTCCGAGGGCAAAAACTTTAGTACCTTTGGATTTTTCCGTTCCTATGCTTGCAAACCATTCGGGTCCCTTTAATATGATCTGACAAACATTCGCATAAGTTTCAACATTATTGAGTATTGTAGGTTTTGCAAACAACCCCTTGACAGCCGGAAAAGGCGGCCTTGGCGTCGGCATTCCTCTCTTGCCTTCTATCGAACGCATAAGAGCGGTTTCTTCTCCACATACAAATGCCCCTGCGCCCAACCTTATTTCTATATCAAAGTCAAAACCCATGCCGAGTATATTTTTACCGAGAAGTCCGTATTCTCTTGCCTGTCCAATTGCAATCGTAAGCCTCTTGACGGCCACTGGATATTCGGCACGTACATATATATATCCTTGATTTGAACCTATGGCATAACCTGCGATAGCCATTGCCTCAAGAACAGAATGGGGATCACCTTCAAGCACGGACCTGTCCATAAATGCTCCTGGATCTCCTTCATCTGCGTTACAGCATACATACTTCTGATCATCCTTTGATGCCGCTGCAAACTGCCACTTTCTGCCGGTTGGAAAACCTGCTCCGCCTCTTCCCCTTAAACCCGAACGGGAAATAGTATCTATAACCTCCTGCGGAGTCATCTGCGTCAGTACCTTTTCAAGAGCCTTATATCCATCAAATGCTATATATTCATCGATATTTTCAGGATTTATAACTCCGCAATTTCTGAGGGCTCTCCTGACCTGTTTTTTATAAAACGGAACCTCATTTAACGATTTTAACCTTCCCTCATCGATTGCCTCATGGTATAATAATTTTTTAACAACCCTTCCTTTTAAAAGATGCTCGGTTACGATTTCATGAACATCTTCAGGCTTCACCCTGCTGTAAAAAGCCGCTTCAGGATAAACAATTACAACCGGTCCAAGGGCGCAAAGGCCAAAACACCCTGTCCTTTCTATAATTATCTCTTTATCAAGGCCATACTCTTTGAGTTCTTTTTCAAAATTCTGTGCAATTTGTTCCGAATTTGAAGAGCTGCAGCCTGTACCTTTACAAATCATTACATGAGAACGATACATCTTCATATATCTATCTCCCCTTCCATCACATGTTATTTTTGCAGTATAAGTTATTTTTTCTCTTCGGAACCAATTGTGTATTCATTTACAACTTTGCCTAACATCACATGTTCCCTAACAACCCTTTTGGCCTTGTCAGAAGTCATCCTTACATAAGTGACTTTTTCCTCGCCGGGCCTATAAACTTCAACTATCGGCTCCAATCTGCATACTCCGATGCATCCTGTCTGTGCCACAACGACATCGGATAAATTATTTTTGCTTACCTCATCCATAATACTGGCAAGGACTGGTCTTGCCCCAGCAGCAATTCCGCATGTTGCCATACCAACAACGATCCTCGTCCCTGAACGATCCTTCCTGATATTTATCGTCTGAAGCGTTCTTTTTCTTATTTCCTCCAGCTCTTGAATTGTCTTCAATCATCTACACCTCCATATAAATTCTTAATCCCGCTTTTCAGAAAATTTACAAGCCATTTATATACTTCTGGAGAATCAATTGGAACTCCCTTCAATATTCTTTTTATCTCCCTTGTATCCAGGCAAAACTCACTTTCATTATACTTTTGCTTATAAACAATATCTATATCATTATTACATGCTATTATCTCAGCTATTGTGTCCCACATGTTACCGATCGGCGCCCTATCTATGTGACTGTCTATAAAGCTTGCCGTGACCTTTGTTCCCTTCCCTATCTCGGATTCTATATTTAAGCAGCCACCGCACCTTTCAGAAGCAGCGGATAAAAGAGATATTCCAAGCCCTACTCTTCTCTCTGTTCGCGAAGTATAAAAAGGATCTTTGACTTTTTCTATAAGTTTTTTATCTATTCCCTTTCCATTGTCTTTAACTGAAATAACCAGAATATCCTTTGATGTATTTTCATCAATTAAAATTTCTATCATATCGGCCCCTGCCGATATGGAGTTCTGTACTAAATCCAGTATATGCAGTGAAAGTTCTTTCATTTTAATTATATTTTTCCAGTATCTTGGGAATGTCATCGGGCACTAAACGTCCGTATACCTCTCCATCGATCATCATAACAGGTGCTAGACCGCAGCAGCCAAGGCATCTTGTAGCATCAAGCGTAAACCTGCCGTCATCGGTTGTATCTCCGCTACCCTTGACTTTAAGCGATTCTAAGAGTTTACTAAAGATTTCTTTAGAACCTTTTACATAACATGCAGTACCAAGGCACACGCTTATTGTATGTTTACCTCTAGGTTTAAGCGTAAACCTGGAATAAAATGTCGCAACACCATATATCTCCGCAAGAGAAATATTCAATGCCTTCGATACATCTTCAAGTGCAAACCTCGGAAGATACCCAAATGCATCTTGAATTCCATTTAATACAAGCATCAAAGCACCCTTGGTATTTTTATGATTTTCAATTATTTTTTTTACCTTTTCATTTCCAATCTGTGACTGGGTTTTCACCTTGCATCCGCAGCTTTGTCCATCGTTTAAAGTTGCATCACTCACTTCAAATCTCTCCTTTTCTTATTTGTTAATTCTTTAACTTATGTAAGCAAAAAAAGCAGTAAAATAGCGACTTATAATATTTTACCACTTTTTTTTATGAAATCATATAGAAACAATTTATAATATTTCAATTCATCAAACTTTTACTTCATTCTGTCTATTTTATGCGATACATACTTTTAATAAAAGATATGCCTGTATCGGTTCTAAAGTATTTTTGGCAAATTTTGCTTGCATGCTCTCCATCTATTCCATCTTCAAATATATTTACGATGAAATCTGCTTCTATGAGCGCCTGAAAGTCTATGCCGTTAATTCTGTCGTATGTATGATGATTCCCTATCAGATAACAGACCCTATCTACAAAATCTTTTCTTAAATTAAACTCTCTCAAAATATCGCGAGCGATAGGCGGCCCTTCCATTTCCTGATATTTGCCTGCAGATGACGAATATTTTTTCTCGCTCTCCTTAATCCCTATATCATGTAAAATGGCAGCCGCTTCAAGAATTTTAAGCTTTTCACCGGATATGCCCTCTATCTCTCCTATAGTTTTTGCAAATCCGTGAACCTTAAGCGCATGATTTATCCGCTTAACATCGCCGTCAAAATATATTATCATTTTCTCTGTAATCTCACTTATCAAGTTTACCATTTCCACCACTCCAGATTAATATTACAGCTCATGCAATACCCATACATTAGGTTCTATATATTCTGCGATATTCTTTGAAACATAGGCCTTAACCGGAACTAATGCCCCGCCTATCACATAGTCGCCGCTACTTAGCATTTTTATATCTGCCCACTCATCCCAGTCCTTTATTTTCCCGGGAATATACATGGCTTTGTGGCATACTTTAATTATTTTTGCTCCAAGTTTGACGTGAACCCTGAGCCATGGGTCAAATGGAAATCCATCTTCTCTTTTCCATCCGATATAAGTCTCCATTGGAATTAACGGATATTTGCTCTTTAGATTTGGTCTTACTGGTACAATTAAAGATTTAAAACCTTTTCGAACAGCAAAAGACTTCATTTCATCGACAAGCAGATAGCTTAGCCCTTTCCCCTGAAATTTTTTGCTTATCCCTATCTGAAGACCGCATAAAATATCAGGTTCCTTTTCGTCCCCATTATCCTTAAACCCTTTAAGCAAAGCCCAATCCCAACCCTTTTCTGGCAGCATATCCAAACTATCGTTAAAACAAAGCGGTATGGAATTTATAAGACCTGCCGCTTCACCATTTATCATTATAGTAAGCTGATATTCCGGAAATGTCTTGTATAAGTTTCCCCAATTCCCATTTGAAACCGGATCATGAAGAATAAACTCAGGCCAGATGTGAGATGTGAGCTCATTATGTACATTTCTCTGTTCGGGACTTTCCAAGGCAGATATTACAGTATAATCCACTTTATATGACCCCCCATTAAAAAACTAACTGACATCAGATTGTAAGATAAGGCTAAACTTCTATTCGCAATATGAACTTATGTTATTTTGAACACTCATTCGACAGATTCAAGTCTTGTAAGTTCTAAAGCCTGCAGCCTTAAGAATCCAAGAGCTTTTGAAACTCACCTGCGTTCAGACATTCAAAAGCTCTAAGGATTCTTATGCGGCAGCAGGCCAAGAACTTATCAAAACTCTCATAATGCTCATTCGTTGCTCAAAATAACATAATCCTACTTATGCCTGATTTCAAATCGCGAATTGAAGATAAGGCTAAATGATCCTGTTGATGAAAAAGTAATCAAATATTTGGCAAGCAGGTCTATAAGCCGAGTTCTGTCTTGAATGGCCATCTATCTTAGATATCTGTTGCCAGATACCTTAAGCGATTCTACCCTGAAGCGGGACGGGCAGCCCCTTTATGCTCCTCTATTTGATCTTGCTCCGGATGGGGTTTACACGGCCTCTTAGTTGCCTAAGTAAGGCCGGTGAGCTCTTACCTCGCCTTTTCACCCTTGCTTTAGATATGCAAAAAGCATATCTTTTCAGCGGTAATTTTCTGTTGCACTTTCCTTGAAGTCGCCTTCACCGGGTATTGCCCGGCACCCTGCCCTGTGGAGCTCGGACTTTCCTCTCCTACAGCATTTTTCTGCAGCAGCGACCATCCGGCCTGCTTGCCTCATTTTAATCCAAATATAATATTCTTCCACAATATTCGCAGTAATATATGGCATCTTTCCTCTTCAATGCATCACTCAGTATAGTATTAACTTTCATCCCGCACTCCATACATATGCCGTCTGTTACCTGCGATACGGCACTGCCTTTTTTACACGCAATTTCATTGTACTTATTTAGATAATCCCTGTCAATGTCCTTTATAAGGCTATTCTTTAATTTATTATTCTGTTCGATCTTCTTATCGATTGCACTCTTTTTCTTAACGAAAGTCTCTTTAAGATTTTCAAGCTGGTTTTTATAATCCGATATTATACCATTTCTATCATTTAAATCTTTTTCCAGTTTTTCGTTCCCATCCATAATCTCTAAAAGCTCATTTTCAATTTTGTCTATGGAAAATTTATGCTTTTGAATCTCCTTTTGTATACCGCCTATGGATTTGATATTCTGACCACTTCTATATAGGTTGGAACTGCATTCTTTCAACTTCTCATCTTCATATTTTAACTGGCTGTTAAGCCTTATGGCTTTGCTTTTGTTATCCTGTAATATCTTTTGTCTGCTGTTTACTGCATCTATTTCAATGCGATATTTTTCCTTTAATTCTTTCAATTTTTCAAAGATATCCCTGTCTTTTAATTCTTTTCTGAAATTATTTATCTCTTTATCGATACACTGCAGTTTCCATAAAAGCTCAAGTTGAAGCATAGAGATCACTCCTTTAATATGCAATTTTTATTCAAATTGTGTCAAACCAAGATCCGCCGAATTTTAATACAGCGGATTCTAAAGCTTGCATCCTGGAAAAAACAAAAAGTATAGATAAAATCTATACTTTATAAAATGGGCTGCTATTTTTCTTTGATAATAATACATCTACATCATAATTGCATTCTGTAATCTTTCCCTTGATTATACGGCAAAATTCCGGCATATATGCATTTTCAGTTTCAAAGTGTCCGGCATCTATAAGGCACATACCCATATTCTCAGCATCGCATGCATGATGGTAAGTTATATCGCCCGTTATAAATGCATCACATCCTATATTGAATGCTTCCTCAATTAAATCTGAACCGCTTCCGCTGCATATGCCGACCTTCCTTACGGTCTTTTCTATATTGCCTGTAGCTCTTAAATATTCGATATTCAGCATTTTTTTTACTCTCTCACATAGATCACCAAATCTTATTTCTTTATCCAGATATCCGGCGCGTCCTAATCCGTAAGTTTTAAAATCGTTTTCCAGAAGGTATATATCATAGGCGGGTTTTTCATATGGATGAGCACCGAGCATTGCTGAAATTACAGTGTTTAATCTTTTTGAATCCGTTATAGTTTCTACCTTGGTTTCCCTGACATGCTCTGTATGCCCCACATTGCCTATAAAAGGTGAACTCCCCGCAAGAGGCATAAATGTTCCCTCCCCGCTAATATTATAAGTACAGTTTCGGTATTTTCCTATAGCACCCGCCCCTGCGCTGCACATAGCCTCTCTTACTTTATCTGAAAAATCTTCCGGTACATATACGGCAACCTTGTAATACTTTTCTCTATAGCATCTGCCCATGAGTTCAACATTTTCAAGATCCAATTTGCGCATCAAAAAATCATTTATACCATTACTTGCACAGTCTAAATTAGTATGAGCAGCATAAACGTTTATATTATTATTTATCAGTTTATGTATCATTTTCCCCTTAGGATCCCTGACATTTATAGACTTCAGAGGGTTAAATATCAAGGGATGATGTGATATTATCATATTGCATTTATCTTCTATTGCTTCATCGATAACTTTTTCATTTATATCAAGGGAAATCAATATTGAACTTATCATAGAATTTTCGTCACCTATCAAAAGCCCTACATTATCATATTTCATCGCAAGATAAGCAGGCGCTACCTCTTCGGCTATATCAATTATTTGTTTGCATTTTACAGACATCTTAGCACTTCCTCATACCTTGATATTTTCGTCCTGCAGTAAAATATTTTATCCTGCACGTTCAAAGTCTTGATTTTCTCTATCTTTTTGATTATCTTTTCTATCTTAATTATTTTACCTGAAATAAATTCATTCAACAGGGGATCTCTTTTTTCAATTAATTTCTTCCCTATTTCATAATATATTTTATCATCGATTATTTCAAGCCCCTGCTTGGCAGAAATAACCTGATATATCTTATCCCTTTCCTTTACAAGTTCTTCGTCATATATAGTATATCCACTACTGTAAAAATACTTTCTTACCTCCGGGACTTCCTGCATGGGCTGTATCACAAAATAAGACATATCATCCGCTTTATCTATACCGTCGGACAATATTTTACATATAAGCAAACCGCCCATACCCGCAATTACAGCGCAATCAGCCTCCCCCGCTCTTATGGGAGAGAGACCGAATCCCTGCCTTAAGTCTATCTTATCCTTAAGATTAAAAAGTTCTATATTTTTTTGAGCTTTCTTTAAAGGACCATACCTTAAATCCGATGCAATAATCCTGCTGCATATACCATTCTCGACTAAATAAATCGGCAGATAAGCATGATCAGTTCCTACATCAACAGGCCGCGATCCTTTTTTTATTTTGCTTGCAGTGCATAATAATCTTGGCGTTAAACGCATAAAACATCCTCTTTATTTCAGCCTATTTGAACCTCTCAGTGTGAAAATCTCCAATGTGGGAAACATATACAAAAAAAGCTGTCGTGTGACAGCTTTCTGGTGGGCCTTCAGGGACTCGAACCCCGGACCGACCGGTTATGAGCCGGTTGCTCTAACCAGCTGAGCTAAAGGCCCCTAATTTCTGGATATTAGAGAGTATATAAAGATTATTTGAAGAATATTCTTCGAATATAAAATATACACCCAATATCAGAAATTAACTTGACAAATCACATTATATTTATTTTTGGCGATAAATTCAAATCTCAAAACAAAGCGTTAAAATAGTTTATCTAATCAACAGGGCAATATTATTTAATTTAACTCTTTTTTCCTCTGTATTTTATATTAATCCAAGTAATCCTTTAGCTTCTTGCTTCTGCTTGGGTGCCTGAGTTTTCTTAACGCTTTCGCCTCTATCTGCCTTATTCTCTCCCTTGTCACCTTAAATTCTTTACCTACTTCCTCCAGCGTCCTTGCCCTTCCATCATCAAGGCCAAATCTCAGCCTCAATACTTTTTCCTCCCTAGGAGTCAGCGTATCCAAAACATCTATGAGCTGTTCCTTTAATAATGTAAAAGCCGCAGCTTCAGCCGGAGCCGGGGCTTCATCATCGGGTATAAAATCACCCAGATGGCTATCCTCTTCCTCTCCTATCGGCGTCTCCAGCGATACGGGTTCCTGAGCGATTTTCATAATCTCTCTAACTTTGTCGGCAGGCATCTTCATTTCCTTTGCTATTTCTTCTGCGGTAGGTTCTCTGCCTAATTCCTGAAGAAGCTGTCTCGATACCCTTATCAATTTATTTATCGTTTCAACCATATGGACAGGAATTCTTATAGTCCTTGCCTGATCGGCTATAGCCCTTGTAATTGCCTGCCTTATCCACCATGTAGCATATGTGCTGAATTTAAATCCCTTTTTGTAATCAAATTTCTCAACAGCCTTAATCAGTCCAAGATTTCCCTCCTGTATCAAATCCAGAAACAGCATGCCTCTTCCTACATACCTTTTTGCAATGCTTACAACTAATCTCAAGTTTGCTTCTGCCAGCTTCTTTTTGGCTTCTTCATCGCCCCTTTGCATCCTCTTTGCAAGTTCTATCTCTTCTTCTGCAGAAAGAAGCGGCACTTTGCCTATTTCCTTTAAATACATTCTTACAGGATCATCTATAGCTATACCTTCCGGCAGAGACAAATCAATATTTTCATCTTCATCTGTTGCATTCTTGGATGCATTCTCAGCTTCCCCGACAACCTCTATACCCATCGATTCCAATATATCATACACTTTTTCGATTTTTTCGGGGCTCAAGTCTATCTCTTCAAGTGCATCCATTATTTCCTTATATGTTAGCGTTCCCGACTTTTTACCCTTCTCTATAAGCTGCTTTACGATCCCCATCTTTGTATTTCCTGTTTTCAAGCATATTACCTCCTTTCAAAACTATCGCACCTTAAGTTGCTTTTCAATATCTATTATTTTCTTTAGTAATTCAGCGGATTTCCGGACATCTCCCTCTTTTTCATATACCTTCATCTTTTGCATAAGATCGGTTTTAATCTTTTTAAGCTTTGTCTTATCTATCAAATCTATATAATCATTTATCATTTTTTCTAAATTGCTGTCATCCGCCAGCTCCATGCTAAAAATACTGCTTACCTTTTTCATCTCATCATCATTCTTAAAAGAATCGATTATTTCTCCTGGTACTATGCTTTTACCATTCTTTATAAATCTATACATTATCTCAGCAGTTTTTTTATATGTTTCGTCATTGAAATCTTCCCATGAAAGCCTTTTCTCAATCAAGCTGAAAAATTCCCTTCTTGAATATAAAATATACAATATAAACCTTTCAGCTTTGATATATGCAGCTTCTAAGTATAATTTTTGTCCATCAATATCATAATTATACCCACTATCTTTTTTATCATGGGCGCCATCTGCTGTTTCTGCCCTTGCTATCTCATCATATAACGCCTGGGCAGATATTCCCGTATCTAAAGATACTTTGGATACATATGCATCAATGACAACCGGATTATTTGTCTCTTTAATTATCCGGGCACATGAATTAGTAAATCCTATTTTGCCTTCCGTTGTTGATATATCGAATTTCTCAGCTTCTCGCTTTATTTTATATTCAATAAGCGGCATTGCACCTTCAATACATTTTAAAAATGCATCTTTACCCTCTGCCCTTATATATTCATCCGGATCTTTACCCTTAGGTATACATATTATCTTCACCTTAAATCCTGCATCAGTTAAAATATCAAGCCCCCTTAGAGTCGCTGTCTGCCCCGCTACATCCGAATCATAACAAATCAAAACCTCATCGCAATATCTTTTTAAAAGCTTAGCCTGTTCTTTAGTAAGAGAAGTACCCAGCGATGCAACAACACTTTTTATCCCATACTGGTGAAGGGCTATGGCATCCATATATCCTTCTACTATAATGATCCTCCTATCATTGCCACCTGAAACTGCTATGTTCAGGGCATATAAATTGTTTCGTTTATTAAAGACTATCGTTTCAGGAGAATTTAAATATTTAGGCTTCGAATCATCTAACACTCTTCCTCCAAACCCGATAATTTTTCCTCCTACATTAAAAACAGGAAACATAACTCTATTCCTAAATCTGTCGTAATATTTCCCGTCACTTTTTTTAATTATAAGGCCGGCCTTTTCCATCAAATCCGTTTTATAGCCCTTGTCAGTTAAATATTTATTTAGAGAATCCCAGCTATTTAATGCATAACCCAATCCAAATTTTTTTACGATGTCTGAACTTATCCCCCTGTTTTTAAAATAATGTAATGCACTTTGATCTTTTTGCAAATTCCTATAGAAAAACCTGGCCGCTTCTTTAATAACTTCATAAACTTTTTCTTTATTTTCCTTTTTTAATTGATAATTATAATCATTGCCTTCATATATATCTATATTTGCTCTTTCAGCAAGTATTTTAACAGCCTCAATAAAATCAACATTCCTGTATTTCATTATAAATGAAATAACATTTCCGCCTGCGCCGCACCCAAAGCAGTGGAATATCTGCTTATCCTGCAAGACGCTGAATGATGGAGTTTTTTCTTTATGGAAAGGACAGAGCCCAAAATAATTCTTGCCTTTTTTTTGCAAAGATACATAATCGGAAATAACATCTACAATATCATTGCTTTCCCTTATTTTTTCAACTTTATCTTCCTGTATATACATTAACCATCATCTCATTTATATATTATTGTTCGATATATTTTTATTTTTTCCTTCTTATTTGTATCATAAAATTTTAAAATCTACATATATATTCCTTGGTTATTAACATGTAATTATAGTGAGAGCAAATAATATTGTTTTGAAGATTTCGTTCGCTATTTTTCACCTTTACGGCTTTTCAACTATTACAAGAAATTAATAAGTGCTCCAATAGTGATATTTTACTATTTTTCGCTGCTTTTTATACTGTTTGATTTACCTTTCTGTTCCATCATTCCCTATATTTTTTTGAATTTGAAATAAACCTTTATATATATACGATAAAAATATCGTTATCCCTTCTTTTATTTACTTCAATTTGTAATATAAGCTTATGTTATTTTGAACATTCATTCGCCAGATTCAAGTTTTATTTATTTCCAGATTACAAATCGAAGTTAAGAATATCACGTACAGCTTTTCATATACTATAATGAACATTTTGTTTTATTTTTTGAGGTGTTTTAATGGGCATTAAAGAATATTTGCCTCATGACGTAATAAATAAAGCAATATTATCTAATTATTCATTTAAAGTCTATAATATCCTCCCCATAAAGTTTAAAGATACGGATAAGCAAAGGGCGGTATATAAAATCGAGACAGATGCCGGTCCAAAATGCTTGAAGAAGGTATATTTTAATGAAGCAAGCCTTCTCTTTGTATACTCGGTTATGGAATGGCTTTTTAACGCCGGAATAAATATACCCACAATGCTCCCTACAAAACACGGAGGAAGATATATAAAGTATAAAAACAACCTATTTATTGTAACCGATTGGATAAATGGAAGAAAATGTGATTATGACATAGGTGACGATATATGTGCAGCCTCTTTAAATCTCGGAAAAATCCATAAATGTTCATACGGTTTTATACCGATTGAAGGAAGTTTTGTTAGTAAGGATATTCCAGACTGGTACAGGACATTCAACAGGAGATATCTTCAGCTCCTTCAATTTTACAATCTCGCTTCGGCGTTAAAAGATGACTTTTCCAAGTCATATTTAAGATATTTTGACTATTTTTCCGAAAGGGCACAACATGCTGTACATATATTCAGTACAATAAATAGTAAAAATTTGATAAAAACTACAGATGATTTTAATACTATATGCCACCTTGATTATGTGAATAAAAATATTATTATAACCGATGACGGAAAGCTTTACGTAATCGATTTTGACAAATGCAAGATAGATCTGCCTGTACATGACCTTGGTGTATTTCTCAAAAGGATTTTAAAGCGAAAGAATACAAGCTGGGATTTCAATATATTGATGATGACTTTGAAAAACTATGAGAGTCAAAGATCCCTTTCAGCAGATGAATTATTGGCTTTATACTCTTTTCTGGAATTTCCTCAGAAATACTGGAAGATATCCAGGGATTATTATAATAATATTAAAGAATGCAACAAGAAAATATTTAATGCAGCTATTTTTAAAATATGCGAGCAAAAAAAAGACCATGATGATTTTTGTGATAGATTCAAGCTATATTTAAATACCAAGTACAATGTTTTATGATTTCCCGTGAGGTTCATTATTTTATACTCTTGAAAATTCATCAAAAATAAAGCTCATGAAATTAACCTGAGCTTTATTTTAACCTTATCTTGGACTTTTTACCTGTGCCCGAGCATCTGCAATCATAATAGAAGCACCCTTTTAAGCAAGTTAATGCATATTAGTCAACAGTTGCCGACTTCTTAGTGGCAACAATCATCGGTGTATGGTTATCTCCTTTGTATCCCATCAATTCAACTTTTTCAAACCCTGCCTGTTTCATTAAACTAATTTCATGACCCAGAGTCAGAGGTGTATCAAAATGTACAAACACATCTTGGGGAATTTTATCCCGTTTTCTTCTACGTTCACATTCAGCAAACAGTAAATCCTCCTGCTCCTTAGATGTTGCAATATAATCACATTCAATATAACAGCCGCCATCTTTTAAACTTTCATATAGCTTTTGAAAAATTAGGATTTTCTTTTCCGGTTTAAAATGATGTAATGTTTGAAAGGATACCGCCACATCAAAACGCTCCTTTCCAAAAGATGCCACAAAATAATCTTCACAAATCAGCGAAAGATTCTTATCTGCATGCTTTCTTTCAAGCTCGTTTAACATAGACTTTGCAAAATCAATGCCTGTTACTTTCATTTTCGGAAATCGCTTAAAAATATAGTCCAGTTCCAAGCCGGTCCCGCATCCTATATCAAGCAGTTCTTTTGCATCTTCTGGAATAATCTGGGCCATCCACTTATAGGAATCTTTCCATGTAGACATATGCTCTTCATAATCTTGAACTCGTACTGTAAAGAACTGATCCATCGCCTCTAATTTTGTATCTTTTGTTTCTTCAAGCCATGCCTTAAGGCTATCTAAAAATTCAATCTCTTTTTCTTCCATTTTGCCATTCTCCTTAATAAAATAGGGTACTGTCCTTAAATCACCAAGGAGCAATACCCATACTTTATTTTGTATTTATACCTTCTAAGCCTTGATGTATAGGCTTTAGAAAGTTATTCTTGCAAATATTTACGGCCTCGGATTTTTTACCTGTGCCTGTGCAGCTGCGAGTCTTGCAATTGGCACCCTGTACGGTGAACATGATACATAATCCAGCCCTGCATTATGGCAGAACTCAATAGATGATGGATCTCCGCCGTGTTCTCCGCATATACCGAGCTTGATATCCGGCCTTGTTTTCCTTCCAAGTTCTACAGCCATCTTAATAAGCTTGCCGACTCCAACCTGATCCAATTTTGCAAACGGATCGCTTTCAAATATCTTTTTCTCATAATAGCTTTCAAGGAATTTGCCTGAATCATCCCTCGAAAAACCAAATGTCATCTGAGTTAAATCATTCGTTCCGAAGGAGAAGAACTCGGCTTCCTTAGCTATTTCATCGGCAGTAAGAGCAGCTCTTGGCACCTCTATCATTGTTCCAACCAGATATTTCATTTTTATTCCTGATTTTTTGATCAATGCATCCGCAGTCTTTGTCACAATATCTTTTACATATTTTAGTTCCTTAACTTCACCGACGAGAGGTATCATGATCTCCGGCACGATGTTAATTCCCTTATTCTTTGTCACATATATAGCAGCTTCTATTATAGCAGTTGTCTGCATTTCAGCAATCTCCGGGTAAGTAACTGAAAGCCTGCAGCCCCTATGTCCCATCATAGGATTAAACTCATGGAGACCAGCAATAGTTTCCTTTAATTCTTCAAATTTGATCCCCATCTGGTCTGCCAGTTCCCTAATGCTTTCGTCATCGTGAGGCACGAATTCATGCAGCGGCGGATCGAGGAATCTTATAGTAACACCCTTATCGCCCAAAGCTTCATATAATCCGATAAAGTCCTGTCTTTGCATTGGAAGAATCTTTGCAAGAGCTTTTTTCCTTTGCTCTACAGTCTTTGCAACTATCATTTCCCTTACAGCAGGTATCCTATCCTCAGCAAAGAACATATGCTCTGTCCTGCAAAGTCCTATGCCTTCTGCTCCAAACTCTACGGCAACTTTAGCATCCCTTGGGATATCAGCATTTGCTTTAACCTTAAGTTTTCTTATCTCATCAACCCATGACATAAATGTTGCAAAATATCCTGTTATTTGAGGTCTTACAGTCTTTATAGCATGATCATATACATAACCTGTCGACCCATCTAAGGAAATATAATCGTTTTTCCCGTATGTTTTTCCTCCAACAGTAAGTTTCTTTGCTTCTTCATCTACATTGATCTGTCCGCATCCGGCTACGCAGCATTTTCCCATTCCTCTCGCTACAACAGCAGCATGGGATGTCATACCACCTCTTACAGTCAATATACCTTCTGCAGCAACCATTCCGTCTATGTCTTCTGGAGATGTTTCAAGCCTTACAAGTACGACCTTCTCACCTGATTTATGGCGGCTCTTTGCTTCCTCAGCGGTAAATGCAATCTTACCACTCGCAGCTCCTGGAGATGCCGGAAGTCCTTTGGCAATCGGTTTTGTATTTTTTAACTCTGTAGTATCAAAAGTAGGATGAAGTACCTGATCCAGTTGCTTAGGTTCAACTTTCAATATTGCTTCTTCTTTTGTTATAAGTCCTTCCTTTACAAGATCAACAGCGATCTTTAAAGCAGCCTGGGCAGTCCTTTTCCCGTTTCTCGTCTGCAGGAAGAACAACTTCCCCTGTTCAACCGTAAATTCCATATCCTGCATATCCTTGTAATGATTTTCAAGGAGTTGGGCAATCCTCATGAACTCAGTATAAGCCTCCGGAAGATCATCTTTCATCTTGGTGATCGGCTGAGGAGTTCTTATGCCGGCAACAACATCTTCACCTTGAGCATTGACAAGATATTCACCAAAAATAGCTTTTTCACCTGTTGCAGGATTTCTTGTGAATGCAACACCTGTTCCCGATGTATTCCCCATATTGCCAAATACCATCTGCTGTACGTTAACGGCTGTACCCCAATCTCCCGGGATATCATTCAGCCTTCTATAAGTAATGGCCCTTGGGTTGTTCCATGATCTAAAAACAGCTTTGACAGCTTCTATTAACTGAACTTTTGGATCCTGCGGGAAGTCAACACCTTTTTCCTTCTTGTATAATTCTTTAAATCTTTTTAAAACTTCTTTTAAATTATCAGCATTTAGATCAGTATCGTATTTTGCACCATTTTTCGCCTTTACCTCATCTAAAATAGCTTCAAACTTAGGCTTTTCGATCTGCATGACAACGTCGCTGAACATTTGCACAAAACGCCTGTAACTGTCATATGCAAATCTTTCATTTTGTGTAAGAGCCGCAAGGCCTAATACAGTTTCGTCGTTCAAACCCAAGTTTAATATTGTATCCATCATACCTGGCATGGAAACTCTTGCACCTGAACGCACCGAAACAAGCAATGGATTTTTTGCGTCTCCCAGTTTCTTTTTAGTAAGAGCTTCAAGATTTTTAAGATGATCTTCGATTTGGGTTAATATATCATCGTTGATAACTTCCCCGTCTTCATAGTAACTTATACAAGCTTCCGTAGAAATGGTAAATCCCTTAGGTACGGGAAGCCCTATTACCGTCATCTCTGCTAAGTTTGCACCTTTTCCGCCCAAAAGATTACGCATTTGTGCATTACCTTCACTAAAAAGGTATACGTATTTTTTCTTATCCATGTTTAAATGCCCCCTAAACTGTTATTTTGTGTTAAACACTTTCAATTTAATATGTAAGAAAAAAAGTGTCCTTTCATAAATCAAAAAGCGGCCACATTGTGTTTGTATTTTAAATATCACTATGATATTTAAAATACAAACACAACTATTATTATATATATATAGTCATTTTTAGTAAATATCTTTTTAAAAATATTCGACATATCTGACTAAATAACTTAGCACAAACTTCAAATAATGCCCAAATGAATGTATAAAGCGACACAGTTTTAATTACTCGTATGGCAAAACATAAAATCTCCTTCCATAATATTCTTCATATCCAAAACATGTACCCGTGATATTTTAAAAATGATAATTATTTAGTTTAAATATAACCATATTAAATTTTTGCCACGGATAAAAAAAATAAACTCCGAAAGCAGCGGAATTTATTAAATATTTCTATTCTAATTAAATTTATGCTTCGTCATTATGCTCTTTAGAAGTTTTCTCTTTACCGGCATTCTTCATTATATCTTTAACTACTTCAACCTTGCCATCCGGCCTTTCGATCTCGACTTCAATTTTGGTAAATACTGCTGCAAGAGCACCTATTGCAACAACAGCAGGCATATAATATATGCCTATGGCCCCACCGACAATTCCCGCGCCGACAGGTATATTCAAAATAACTTTGCCATCCTTTTTTATCTTGATCCTGGTTACATTTCCCTTCTTTATTATATTCTTTATCGTTTCGGCGAATTCGTTGCCTACATCTCCGACCGAATCGGCAAAGCTTTTCTGATTCTTTTCAATATAAATAATCGCATCCAAAACATTGCCGTTTGCTTTTAAAAGAGCTTCTTTTGCATCTTCGTAGTTTACCTTCGTTCTCTCTCTTACAATATCGACCTTTTCCAACTCAATATCCACAAAAATCACCTCTATAATTTTTTTAACACAGACCTATAGGTTTTCCACACTTTTTATATCGTTTAAAAAGTCTAAGCTTTTAAATTCCCTTTCCAGATAATATTTTATATAATCTTTCATGACTTTTTTGATTTCATTTTTGTTTTCAATTGAAATCCTTATGGTATTCAACTTTTCCAGCGGCGTCTTTAAAATATATCTCATGATATTTATCGTAGAGCGGTCAATTCTTATGCTGTTACTGCTCGTATCCGCGCATTTTTCACATACCAATCCGCCGGCCTGGCTTAAAAATGCAGTGAGCTTATTGTCGGTATCGCATATCATGCACCTGTACAATCCAGGCATATAACCTGATATAGACATAGACTTTATCTCAAATGCCATAGTCAGAATATCACGATCAATTCTGCCCTCCGACATTAAATAAAATGTCTTTAAAATCAAAGCAAATAAATCGGTATTCCTCTCGTCATTTTGAGTAAGCACATCGGAAAGTTCAAGTATATATGAGCAATAGGTAAGAGTATATAAATCTCCTAAGAGATTCTGAAACGACTCCTTTACGTCCGCTTGATTTATGGTGTAAAGGCTTCTACCCTTATACATTACGTATTCACCATATGAAAAAAGCTGTGTTGACGCTAAAAACTTGCTTTTAGGTTTCCTTGCCCCATGGGCAACTGCTTGAATTTTTCCGATTCTGTCTGTAAAAAGGGTGATAATTTTATCCGCTTCACCCAAATTTATCTGCTTCATTACAATGCCCTGGGCTTTAACAAGTGGCATCTTTACCGCCCCTTTAAGAATATCATTTTATATTTTTTGAATCAGCTTCATCTTTATTATTTTTTTCAGCAGTTTTTAACTGATTGGTATTTTTAATATCGTTATACATAAGATAAATATCTATATTACCTGTCTTTTCAAAAAACTTCCACACCACCTTATCCAGCATGTAACTCCCCCTTATGAGCAATTATTATTAAAATACTTACTCCCCTTTAAGGATTTGAATATATTCACTTCCATTCGTCATTCATAAAATATAAGTTTCATCCATACTAAATTTCAAATTACGAATTGAAGATATATTTATCTACAAATTTATATTTTCCATGCTGATTTAGATTATACATGGAAGAGTTTTACGCTTTCAAACTGTAGCCAAGTCTTTTCAAAGATGATGGATCGTCTCTCCAGTCTTTGTTTACTTTGACCCATAGATTCAGGTATACTTTAGAATCAAGAATTTTTTCTATATCGGCCCTTGCCTTAATGCCTATGTTTTTTAGCATCCGTCCGTCTTTACCTATTATGATGCTTTTGTGCGATTCCTTTTCACAGTATATCACCGCACTGATATCGATTAAGTTTTTCTTCTCTTCCCTCTTCATATGTTCCACTTCAACAGCTATACCATGGGGAACTTCTTCCCTTAAAAATTGAAGTGCCTTTTCCCTTATTATCTCCGATACTAAAAATCTTTTATTTTGATTGGTCAATACATCATCGGGAAAATACTTAGGACCCTCCGGCAAATTCTCCACTAAAATTTTAAGAAGGGTATCGGTATTTATGCCCTTAAGCGCAGATATCGGAACTATTTCCTTAAAATCATATAATGATTTATATATATCTATCGTTTTTGCAAGTTCCTCTTTTGTATACTCATCGACTTTGTTGATAGTGAGTATTACAGATGCATTTTCATCTCTGAAATGCTCGATTATTTTACTATCTGCCGCATTGATTTCCTTTGAAGGCGTGATCATAAACAGTATTATATCAGCGTCATTAAAAGTATTCTGAGCTGCTTTTACCATATACTCGCCAAGCCTGTGCCTCGGCCTGTGAATACCGGGCGTATCGATAAAAACTATCTGATAATTCTTCTCGGTCAAAACCGTTTGTAAATTGTTCCTCGTAGTTTGAGGTTTATTTGACACAATTGAAACCTTTTCTCCTAGGAAACGGTTCATAAGTGTCGATTTACCTACATTGGGCCTTCCTGCGATTGTTACAAACCCTGATTTAAATATTTCTGTCAAGAAATTCTCCTCCATTATTCTAAATCGTTTTTCGTAAACGGTACTGGAAACAGATCCTTTAAACTATACTCTTTATATTCTCCGTATCTATTGGATATATATACTTTCATATCATATGAAAATTCAGCCATTACCTGCCTGCAGACACCACAGGGCAGCACAAACATATCGCTATCGCTATTAATAGCGATAGAAATAAAATCTTTTACCCCTTCGGAAACAGCTTTGAATATTGCAGTCCTTTCGGCGCAATTGGTAACACCATATGATGCATTTTCAATATTGCAACCTGTATAAATCCTGCCATCTTTTGCAAGCAGGGCTGCTCCAACTCTGAATTTGGAATACGGTGCATATGCATTTTCCTTGGCTTTCATCGAAGATTCAATCAGTTGTCTTATATCCATTTAACCACCTGCAATAACTCTTGATTCTCAAGCAAAAACATAACCAGCTTTCCTTACCGAATTCTGTCAACTAAATTATATCAATTGCCATAAAATATGTAAAGAACTTCGAACCGTAAAGGTGTACATATATTATTTCGATTTTAAACACTAATTCGCCAGATTCAAGTTTTAAAAGGTCTTGCTTTCTCTTTAAAAGACGACAAATATCAATATCGTTACAGTAATACCTAGGATGCCGCCTATTACAGTCTGAAGTACCGAGTGGATTTTAGATTCGATCCTTGTTTGTGCGACAAGAAACGCCATAAAAAAAGCAAGAGTTGCAATCAACAAATCCTTTGTAAGAAGTGAAATCATCGTTGCGATAGAAAATGCGATGGCGCTGTGGCCGCTCGGCATTCCGCCGCGCAGAGGCGTTCCTTCTCCGAAATATGCTTTCAAGCTTATAACAGCAATCATCACGATTGCAAGGCATATAAATATCGTATGGGGAGGTGAATTTTTAACTTTATATATAACAATCTGCGTCACAGGCATTAGCCTATCAAAAAACAAAAGGTAACCTACCAGAATCGCATTTAATGCGGACACCAGCACAGCACCTGCTGCGACATTTTTAGCTATCTTCGCTAAAGGATGATAATAATTTACAAATATATCTATCGTAGCTTCTATTGCCGTATTTATCAATTCCATGACTATTACAAAAGTAATAGAAATAAAAAGTATTAAAAGCTCCATTTTAGACAAATCAAAAAAAAGACTGATGCATAATACAGCAGCAGCAATTGCAAAATGGATTCTCATATTTCTCTGCGTTCGCAGCGTATAGATTATTCCCTGTATTGCATAATTAAAACTATCAGTGATCCTCTTAGCCTTCATGGTTTTCTCCAATTTATCTTGTAAGGCCAATGCCTGCAAGAATATCCTCTTCTTCTTTCCTCATGATCCTTCTTTCGCTTTCGGTTTCATGGTCAAACCCCAGAAGATGAAGCATCCCATGAACCGTTAAGTATGCGACTTCCCTCTCGAATGAATGGCCGTATTCTATGGATTGTTCATATGCCCTGTCAAGTGATATGGCTATATCCCCTAAAACAAGTTCGCCGGTATTGAGATCCATATTATCTATATCGGAACCCATGAGATTATTTTTATACTCTATTTGAGGAAAAGATAATACATCTGTAATTTTATCAATTCCCCTGAAGTTTTTATTTATCCTTTTAATTTCTTCATTATCTATAAAAATAATACTGACTTCACATTTTTTTTTCATTCCTTCATGCTTTATAGTGTTTTCTACAGCTATTTTGACTAGCCCTTCTAATTCATCTGTTTTAAATTTCTTTTGCCTGTCATCTATTAAAAGAGTCAAACAAATCATCATCCTTTTCTTCCGCGGTAATACTCGGATACTCCACTCTGTCGTGATATATCCCGTTTAATACATTTAAAAAGGCCTTGATTATTTTATTTATATCCTTTATGGTGATATCGCATTCCTCAAGCTGGCCGTCTTCCAATTTTTCGTTTACTATTTTTCTTACCATCTCTTCGATATTCATTTTCGTGGGCGATTGGATGGACCTCACCGCGGCTTCTACTGAATCAGCAAACATAACAATGGCTGCCTCCCTCGTCTGAGGCTTTGGCCCTTCATACCTGAACTGCTCTTTATCTATTTCTTCATGTATATCTCCGCCGTTTACAGCTTTTACATAAAAATATTTTACCAGCGTCGTACCGTGATGCTGCTTTATTATATCTATTATCTGAGAAGGGAGCTTGCTTTTTTTAGCCATTTCAACTCCGTCTTTAATATGGCTTGTTATTATAAGAGTACTTAAACTTGGAGTAATCTTATCATGTGGATTTTCGTTTGTAAGCTGATTCTCTTTGAAAAAATAAGGCCTTTTGATCTTACCTATGTCATGATAATACGACCCCACTCTTGCGAGGAGTGAATTTCCACCAATGGCATCGGCTGCAGCCTCCGCCAAGTTCCCCACAAGCACGCTATGATGATAGGTACCCGGTGCTTCGAATAAAAGCTTCTTTAACAATGGTTGATTGGGGTTTGAAAGCTCTAAAAGCCTCATCGGTGTTACTATATCGAAAATAGTTTCACAAAATGGAAGCAATCCTATGGTAAATATTGTAGCGAGGCCTCCATTCACCAAACCGAGAAGGCTTTGCAGCAATACCACTTTCGTCATGGTACTGTTGATTAAACTTGTAGCAAATATCGCAAGGGTATTTATTCCGCTTATGATTACTCCGGCGATTAAAATATCATTTCTCTGATGCATTTTGGATGCGATAATGGCTCCCGCGCTGCCACCTATCAGCCCTACGATAAACACATCTATATTGTAACCCGTCATAAGAGTGATAAAAGTGGATAAGGCGATATTTAAAACCAATGCAAAACGATGTTTCATCAAAATAGATATAGTCATCGTCGCAAAAGCGGTAGGTATTAGAAATCCCGAAATCGATTTTGAATATGCAAATTTAGCAATAAGCAATTCTATTACGACAATGGAGCATATGAGAATCAGCTTTCCGGGGCTATTCAGTATTTCATGAGCAAACCTGTTTATATAGACTATTACAAGCATTTCAAGAAGTGCAACCAATATGCCTACACCTATATAAAGCGAAAAGTCTATTTTGCTCTGCTCCTCTAAAAGCC
>ENA-UOOI01000790-UOOI01000790.1-fermentation-metagenome-genome-assembly--contig:-NODE-790-length-37881-cov-3.988077_pt1 | contig 37881 bp, 35 predicted proteins | sample MGYA00245779_ERZ724027 | MGnify/ENA primary metagenome ERZ724027 (study PRJEB28704, sample SAMN03018318) | fermentation metagenome | biome: anthropogenic terrestrial biome; feature: soil; material...
AGAAATCAAAAACTGGCAATGAATATAATATTGTTCCCATAGAGGCGTTGTCATTATTAAAATGGCAATGCTTCTTTTTTGTGTTAAAAAACACGGGCTAAAATAATACACAAAACAGACAGCTCAAATATGTTGGAGTATACAAAAAATCAAAAAGTCCTTGCAATCTAAAGATAAAAGTGTTAGCTTATAGATATCAATTGTTAAGTAACATTATTAGGGAGTAAATATGGCAGAAAATAGAATTTCTATGCAGGATATCGCTGATGAACTTGGAATCAGCAAGGTAACTGTCTCAAAGGCATTAAACGACAAAGATGGTGTCAGCGACGAACTAAGAGAAAGAATCTTTCAGGTGGCCGAAAGAGAGGATTATAAATTACCCGGTTACGGACAGCGAAAGGCCAGAAAAGTCGGCATCATCATGAGTGAACGCTTCAACTCGAGGTCCGATGCCGGTAAGTTCTATATGGGAATGTATGAAAGCATTATCACAGAACTGCGATTAGCATCCTGTACCGGCATTATGATTACTCCTAATATCACAAGTCTTGATCAGGATCTGGAAACAATAGAAAACGGAGGGCTTTTCGATGGGCTTATTCTTCTTGGTATATTGGATCAGGTTATAAGAAAGAAAGTTGATATGATTAAACTTCCAAAGGTTTACGTAGAGGTCTATGATGAAGGTCATAATTCGGACTCTGTAATTACAGAAAATATATACAGCACATACGCCATGACGAATTATTTACTGCAGAATGGACATACAGACATTGGGTTTGTCGGCACAATTGGAGCAACAACGAGTATTACTGACCGGTTCCTGGGCTATACAAGGCTGCTTTTTGAACAGGGGATTCATACGCGAAAAGACTGGATTATACCGGACAGAAGTATGGATGGGATTCCGGTTGATTTGAAGCTTCCGGAGGATATGCCGACAGCATTCGTATGTAATTGCGACGAGACAGCATTTCGATTATTGAAGGTTTTAAAACAAAATGGATTTACCGTGCCGGAAGAAATATCAGTAGTTGGATTTGACAACGATATTTATGCAAGACTTTGTGATCCCGGGCTTACAACTGTTGCTGTAAATGTCGAGGAGATCGGGAAAGTCACAGTAAGACGTATCCTTCATTTTATGGATCATTCAACTGATAAAGGAGGTGTAGTATATCGGATTCCGGGCAAAAATGTATTTAGAGATTCCGTAGTGAAGCGAAAATAATTACACATCGAAAGATGTCAAGGAGGAATATAGTTGAATAAGAAAATAGAGAAAAAATCATCCGTTAAGATTCGGAAACATTGGACAAAAAATGATACTGAGCTGACGGTACTGGCTCTTCCCACTACTATCTGGTTTGTGCTTTTTAGCTTCCTTCCAATGTTTGGACTTATTATTGCATTTAAGAATTATAAGGTAATCGGAGGCAAAAACTTTATCTATAATGTCATCCACAGTGAATGGTCAGGTCTTAAAAATTTTCAGTTTCTGATTAAATCGAATGATCTTTATACGATACTCCGCAACACGATCCTTTATAATCTGGCATTCATTGTCTTGGGAACTATTCTTGCTGTCGCTCTTGCTGTTATGATTGACCTTTTAAGAAGTAAAAGAAGGTCCAAAGTCTATCAGACCCTGATGTTTTTCCCATACTTCATGTCATGGGTAGTTGCGGCATATTTTTTGGATGCATTTTTAAACCAGGACAAGGGACTTTTAAATAACACGTTAAGAGGTTCCGGTAATGAACCGGTACAATGGTATATGAAGGCTTCTGTGTGGCCTTTTATCCTTATTTTTATGTACCTTTGGAAGACGACCGGGTATAATATGGTTATCTATCTTTCAAGTATATCGGGAATTGATACCACGCTCTATGAGGCAGCAGTTGTAGATGGTGCCAGCAAACGCCAGCAGGTTCGATATATTACTCTGCCGGGCCTTAAAAATGTCGTTGTCATGATGTTTATTTTGAACGTCGGGAAAGTTTTTTACTCTGACTTTGGTCTGTTTTACCAGCTTTCTCAGGGAGCTACCGGTTCTATATTCTCAACAACCGCTACGATTGATACGTATGTTTTTAACGCTCTTCAGTCTGCTACGCCGATTGGCATGACATCGGCAGCTACGTTCTTCCAGTCTGTGGCCTGCTGTATTACAATTCTGCTTGCCAACTGGATTGTTAAAAAGATGGATCCGGACAGTGCGATTATATAGGAGGCAAGTGAAATGAAAAAAAGAAAAGAAGAAAATTCAGTTTCTAATCTGAATATGATTTCAAAGAAAACAGACATCTCATTTAATATTATTTTTATTGTTCTGGCCCTTATATGTATTGTACCGGTTATTTTTATCTTCATGATATCCCTGTCATCGGAACAATCCATCCAGACAAATGGTTATCGTATGATTCCCGAAGCTTTTTCTCTTGATTCTTATATTTTTATATTTAGAGAGGGGCAGATGATATTAAGGTCACTTGGCATCTCAGTTTTGGTAACAGTTGTCGGCACAATTCTCGGGGTGATTCTCACAACATTGATGGGATATGTTTTATCAAGAAGTGAGTTTAAGTTAAACGGTTTCTTTACTATGGTTGTATTTATTCCTATGATATTCAATGGAGGTATGATTTCTCAATATGTAGTAAATACTCAGTTTATGCATCTGAAAGATACCATCTGGGCATTGATTTTACCGTTATGTGTTAACTCATTTAACATAGTGATCTGCAAGACATTTTTTAAAAGTAATATTCCGGATTCTGTGATTGAATCGGCTCAGATAGACGGGGCATCACAATTTACTATATTCAGGAAAATCGCCCTTCCCTTATCGAAACCAATGCTGGCTACTATCGCATTATTTTTAACTTTTGGATATTGGAATGACTGGTTTCAGTCTTCCCTGTACATTACAAATACAAAACTGTTTTCTTTACAGGCGTTACTGGATCATGTGCAGCGAAATATAGAGATGATGGCCAATAATCCTTCTCTTGGGGTTAATATGCAGCAATATATGAATTCCATGCCAAAAGAAGGTGCCAGAATGGCGATGGCGATTATCATCATCATTCCGATTGCCTGTACCTATCCATTTTTCCAGAAATATTTTATTTCCGGTTTAACTGTTGGAGCTGTCAAAGGCTGACAAAAAAAGGAGGATTAAATTATGAGAAGTAAGAAATTATTTGCAATGTGTATGGCGGTGGTTATGAGTGCCGGCATGCTGGCAGGATGTGGAAGTGGACAAAATAACTCGAAAGGTTCAAAGGGAGGAGACGCTTCTTCTGCTAATGGAGACGTGGTTACTTTAAAGTGGGTAACGGTCGGAGGCGGTATGCCGGACAATTACGACAAATGGCTGAAACAGATCAATCCTTATCTGGAAGATAAGATTGGTGTAAACCTGGATATGGAGGTTGTACCCTGGGGTGACTGGGATAATCGAAGAAGTGTGATTGTTAACTCAGGGGAAAACTTCGATATTCTATTTACAGATCAAAGCCGTTACAGTACAGAGGCATCTACCGGTGCTTTTATGGATATATCGGATGTACTCAAAAAGGAGGGATCTGACTTATATGATATGATACCTGAGGACTACTGGGACGCTGTAAAAATCAACGATAAAATCTATGGAGTGCCAACATACAAAGACAGCTCTGTAACGGAGTATTTTGTATGGGATAAGGCAGTCGCTGATAAATATAATATAGATATTAATCAGGTCAATGATTATGAATCTTTATATACGGCTCTGAAAGCAATAAAAGACGGGGAGGGAACTTCTCCCTATTATATGTCAAAACAGGGTGCGGATTTCTTAGTTTCCGGTTTTTATGATTCACTGGGAACCGGCCTTGCACCTCTTGGTGTTAAATATGATGATGATTCGAAGACTGTCGTAAATCCTCTGGAAGATGAAGAAATTCTAAAGGACCTGGATATTATACACAAGATGTATCAGGAAGGAATCATCAATGGAGATGCGCCGACCGCTGATGATACAAACAAATACAGAAGCTTTTTTACCGCCCAGGGATGGAGCGGCGCAGCGGCGTCTACCTGGGGTCCGAATAATGGTATTGATGACTGCGCAGCGGTTCAATATAAAGATACAGTAGTATCGAATTCATCTGTACGTGGTTCCATTAACGCTATTTATTCCGGCTGTAAAAATCCGGAGAAAGCGATACAGTTTCTGCAGCTGGTAAATACGGACAGTAAAGTTCGTGACTGGTTATACTATGGCGTTGACGGTGAGGACTTTAAATATACGGATGACGGTAAGATAGACAAGTTAAACACAGACTGGCCTATGGCCGGCTATACGCAGGGAACTTTCTTTAATGTCAGTCAGCTTTCCACAGATCCGGACAACCAGTGGGATGAAGTGAAAGAGTTAAATGAAAAGGCAACGCCGTCAGTTATGCTTGGATTTGACCTTGATACAAGTAAAATAGAAACCGAGCTGGCCAGCTGCACCGCAGTCTATGAAAAGTATAAGAGCGAATTATGGACAGGTGCACAGGATCCGAAAGAATTGCTAAAGAAAATGAAAGATGAGCTCAAATCAGCCGGTTGGGAGACCATTCGTGATGAAGCACAGTCACAGATTGATGCTGAAAAGTAACAAAAACAATAGATTGAAAAAACATGGAGCATTTTCATGGAAATGAAGATGCTCCTATTTTAAAAAGGAGACTTATATGTGGTTTATTGATAAAAGAATACAGGTGATTTGCGATGAGCTAAAGAAGCTCTGCTGTGTTTCTTCGTCGCCGGTGGAAAACATACAATACAAAAAAGATCGCTTCTTCTACCCCGCGGAGGCTGATGCTGATGAAGCACCCTGGGAGGAATTTCATCAGAAAGTGACAAGATGGTATGGTCCGGATGAGCACTACTGGTTCCGGGCCGCATACAAGGTTCCGGAAAGTCTGGATCGGAAGACACTGCGGCTTCATGTGAAAACCCAGATCGAAGAATGGGACGATGGGAAAAATCCACAGTTTCTGCTGTTTATAAATGGCGAGGCCGCACAGGGACTGGATATGAATCACCGTACGGTGCAGCTTGACACGCATGCCAATGCCAGAGATGTCTGGAATTTTGACTTGCAGGGATATACGGGAACTCTTCATACTGAATTCGATTTGATTATGGAAGTACAGCAGGTAGATCTTCGGATTGAAAAATTATATTATGATCTGCTCGTTCCACTGCAGGCATTCTCACGCATGGATGCAGATGATAAGGTAAGACTTGATATACAGACAGTTCTCAATGAGGCCGTAAATATGCTAGATCTTAGAACCCCGTACACCGACAGCTTTTATGAGAGTGTAAAGAAGGCGGACGATTATCTGGAAAAGGCTCTTTATGAGGACATGGGCGGTTATGATGACGTGATTGCAACCTGCATCGGACATACGCACATAGATGTGGCATGGTGGTGGACCGTAGAACAGACGAGAGAAAAGGTTGCCAGAAGTTTTTCAACGGTTCTCAAACTGATGGACGAATATCCGGATTATAAATTTATGTCCAGTCAGCCGCAGCTGTATATCTTCTTAAAGGAACGCTATCCCAAGCTTTATGAGAGAGTAAAAGAAAAGGTGAGGGAAGGACGATGGGAACCCGAGGGCGGGATGTGGCTGGAAGCCGATACCAACCTCACATCGGGTGAATCTCTGGTTCGTCAGTTTCTCTATGGCAAAAAATTCTTTAAAGACGAATTTGGTGTGGACAATGAAATTCTATGGCTGCCGGATGTGTTTGGCTATTCCGGTGCACTGCCTCAGATCATGAAAAAGAGCGGGATTAAATATTTTATGACAACGAAACTGGCCTGGAATCAAGTGGATAAAATGCCCTATGACACGTTCATGTGGAAAGGAATTGATGGTTCTCAGGTTCTGACGCATCTTGTCACTACGCTTGGAGTCGGCCAGAGCAAGGATGATTTCTTTACCACATATAACGGAATGCTTCATCCGGATGCGATTATGGGAGGCTGGCAGCGCTATCAGAATAAAGAGATCAACAATGATATTCTTGTTTCCTATGGATATGGAGACGGGGGCGGTGGCCCGACCAGAGAGATGCTGGAGACTTCGATCCGAATGGAAAAGGGCGTCAAGGGGATTCCAAAGGTACGTCAGGAATTCGCCGGGACCTACTTTAAAGAGCTGGAAAAACGTGTAAAGGACAATCGCAGGCTTCCGGTCTGGGAAGGCGAGCTATACTTTGAATACCATCGCGGAACCTATACCTCTATGGCAAGAAACAAGCGCGGAAACAGGAAAAGCGAAATTCTGATGATGAATCTGGAGCTGTTGTCGCTGTTTGCGGCAGATAAAGGTCTGGAATATCCCAAAGAGGAGCTGGATCGTATGTGGAAGACCATTCTTCTCAATCAGTTTCACGATATTCTTCCAGGCTCTGCGATTCACGAGGTATACGAGGTTACTAAGAAGGAATATCAGCAGATTGAAGAAGAGGCGAACCGTCTGACTGCGGAACGCATGGATGTCATTGCAGGGAAAGGTGAGGCAGTTACTGTCTTTAACACGCTTGGGTTTGAAAGGGATGATCTAGTATATCTTCCGAAGGAGTGTAGCGGAGCTTTGCAGGATGCGGATGGATCCGTCTTCCCGATCCAGCAGTTTAGTAACCGTTCCATAGCCTATATCAGGGGGCTTCCTTCAAAAGGATATAAAACATATGAACTGATCAGTAAAATATCCGAGAAGACAGAGGCCTTTACTTTGAGTGATCATATACTCGACACACCATATTATCACATTGAGATTGACGAGTACGGACTATTTACTTTCATGTATGACAAGAAAAATAACAGGGACATTCTGCAGAAGGGAAAGAAAGGCAATCTCTTCCGTATGTATGAAGATAAACCAATGTATTATGATGACTGGGATATTGATATTTACTATACGGAGAAGAGCTGGGATGTGACAAATCTTAAGAAGATGACATGGAGTGAGGAAGGTCCGGTCTGCAGGGTACTGGAATTAGAGAGGGAAATCAGTAGTTCACTGATACGCCAAAAGATATACTTTTATGCAGATTCACCCAGAATTGACTTTGAAACTTACGTAGACTGGAAAGAACATCAGCATCTGCTCAAAGTTCATTTTCCGGTCGATATCCATACGGATGAGGCATCTTTCGATGTACAGTTTGGAAATCTGACTCGAAAAGTTCATACAAATACCAGCTGGGATATGGCACGGTTTGAGTCCTGCGGACAAAAATGGATGGATTTATCGGAAGGACATTATGGCGTCAGCCTGATCAATGACTGTAAGTATGGACATTCTGTAAAGAATTCCGACATGTCGCTGACACTGATTAAATCCGGTATAGAACCGAATCCCGTGTCCGATCAGGAGGAACATTTCTTCACATATTCACTGTATCCGCATGCCGGGAATTTAAGAGACTGCGAGACAGTCCGTGAAAGCTACAAGCTGAATTATCCGGCCTTATCGGTACATGCGGGTAATCCCGGGAAGTGTGAAAGTCTGTTCTGTGTCGATCAGAAAAATGTTATGCCAGAGACGGTAAAGGCATCGGAAGACGGCACCGGACTGATCCTGAGACTTTATGAATATGAGAATGCGAAAACAAGGGTAAAACTTACTTTTGGAATGAATAAGAAGATCAAAACAATCTGTGAGTGTAATTTGATTGAAGAAGTTATGGAACAGCCGGTAAACCATGATGAGAACAGTTTTGAGTTTATGATCAAACCGTTTGAAATAAAATCTTATAAAGTTACTTTTTGTGAATAGGGCAGATGTAAGGATAGAAAGTAAATGATGAAATATAAAGACAATACTTTACCGGCAGATATCAGGGCAAAAGATCTGCTGGAGCGAATGACAGTCATTGAAAAAGTCGGACAGCTGAATCAAAGGCTTTATGGCTTTGATATTTACAAACGCGAGGGCAATTCTGTTGAGATATCGGATGAATTTAAAGAAGAGGTAATAAGATGGAACGGACTTGGAGTTCTATACGGTCTATACCGGGCAGATCCGTGGTCGGGCAGAGATGATACGACGGGACTCTCCGGAACAATGGCGGTGAAGGCTTATAATCTTCTGCAGTCTTATGTGATGGATCATTCAAGGCTTGGAATTCCTATGTTATTGTCCAGTGAGTGCCCGCATGGCCACCAGGCAGTCGATGGCTATCTGTTGCCTGTAAATCTGGCAATGGGAGCGTCATTTTCAAGAAAACTGGTGTATCAGGCCTACAGAATCTGTGGCAGACAGATGAAGGAGCTTGGCGTGGACCTTGCGCTGATCTCCATGCTTGATATCTTAAGGGATCCGAGATGGGGCAGAAGTGAAGAATGTTTTGGGGAGGATCCCTATCTTGCGTCTGTGATGAGCAGGGCTGTTGTAAAAGGTGTTACAGAAGAAGGCGTCGATGTCGTGGCCAAACATTTTGCGGCTCAGGGTGAAACAACAGGAGGAGTCAATGCAAGTGCCGCGGGAATCGGTGAAAGAGAGCTTCGTGAAATCCATTTTCCGGCGGCATATAGTTCTGTCGATTCAGGTGCTTATGGGGTCATGGCCGCATATAATGATATTGACGGGATTCCATGTCATGCAAATTCTTGGCTGCTTAAATCCGTGCTGAGAGAGGAAATGAAGTTTCAGGGAATTGTCATGGCTGATGGTCTGGCCGTGGACAGGCTGAAAGAACTGGCCGGAAATACGATAAATGCTGGAGCAAGGGCATTAAATGCCGGGGTGGATGTGTCTTTGTGGGACGCAGGGTTTACCTGTCTGCAGGAGGGGATACAGTCCGGCCGGGTTTCGGAGAAAAGACTAGACGAAGCTGTATTAAGGGTACTGAGACTGAAGTTTAGCAGAGGACTCTTCGATCATCCATTCCTGGGTGACGAGAATAAAAAAATCTTTGATTTTTCCGCAGAACAGGAAAATTTGGATCTTGCGAGACAGTCTGTAGTCCTGTTAAAAAATAAAAATGATCTGCTGCCCGTTGATAAGACACAGAAACTTGACATTGCCGTGATTGGTCCGGATGCGTTTGATCTTTACAGTCAGCTCGGGGACTATACGCCCCCTGTAACGAAAGGGATTACCATCGCGGAGGGAATGTCATATTACGGCAGCAGACATGGTAATCTGAAGATCAGCCTGAATCGTGGTTATGACAGCGAAGGCAGCGTTGATGCAGCAAAGATCAGAGATCTGGCTTCGAGTGCCGATATCACGGTTCTGGTACTCGGTGGTTCATCCAGCCGTTTTGGAAAGGCGACGTTTGATAAGAACGGGGCCGTCATAACAGAGGACGGGAATGTAAGTATGGACTGCGGTGAGGGGGTTGATCTTTCTTCTCTTGAACTGCCCGATGATCAGCAGAATATGGCAGCAGCCGCCTGTCAGACTGCCAAAAAAGTTGTGACGGTAATCATAGCGGGCAGACCTTATCTTATCAGTAAAGCGGCAGAGAAGACAGATGCTCTCCTTTATGCGTTTTATCCGGGACCAAAGGGCGGAAGAGCGGTAGCTGAACTGATATTTGGTGATGCAAGACCATCCGGAAGGCTGCCTGTTTCTCTGCCGAAAAGTGCAGGCGAACTTCCGGTCTATTATAATTATCGTAATTCTTATCGAGCCATGCATTACGCAGATCAGAAAGGTCCCCTATATCCGTTTGGTTATGGCCTTGGCTATGATCAGGTGGACTATTTTGACTTTTCCTTAAACAGTCAGAAACTTTGTATCAGGCGTTTAAAAGAGGAGCCGTTAACAATTACAATGAGAGTCCGAAATTCATCGAAACATCTGACATTTGCTGTCCCTATGGTGTTCATCCGTCATCTGAATGGAAGTGTAACTCCCAGGAAATCGGAGCTTAAAGGGTTCGAAAAGAGGACTCTCAAGCCGAATGAGACGATCTTTCTAAAGATGAGCCTGGGATATGATTCATTTTCGGTGTGGAATGAACGGATGAGGTATGGTCCGGAGGAAGGCAGAGTACGAATTGAGATAAAAGACGGTGGAAATCTTTTATGGAGTAAAGTAGTAAATCTTGTATGAGGAGGATAGGAAGGATGCAGAAACAAGAATTGAGAGAAGGGTGGAACCTGAACTATGGGGACAGTAAGCTTGAGACCCGGGTACCATTTTCTATGTATCATGACCTGCTGGAACACGGAGAAATCGAGGATCCCTTTTACAGGGACAATGAAAGCGAGGCATTTCATCTGTCCGAGGAGGATTATACTTACACGGTGGATTTTAAACCGGAAGAAAACATATGTAAATCCAGACAGATAATACTCCGGTTTGATGGAATTGATACGCTGGCGGATATCTATCTGAACGGAACATTACTTGGCAGTACATTCAATATGCACAGGATCTGGGAATTTCCGGTCAGGGAACAGCTGAAAGATGGTATCAATCATCTTTGTGTCCGGTTTCATTCTCCGGTGCGTTATATGGAAGATCAGATCAGGGAGCACGGGGAGATTCCCTGTAATACAGATACACTGAATGGTTTTCCCTATCTTCGAAAATCCAGCTGTATGTCGGGATGGGACTGGGGTCCAAAACTTCCGGATATGGGAATTTTTCGAAAAGTAATTCTGTTGGGTATCAATGGACCCAGAATTAAAGATGTGCATGTGAGGCAGCAGCATCGTAGCGGAAATGTAAAGTTGTTCGTTCACGTAGATGTCGAGTCTGAAATTACAGCAGACTGTAATTATCATGTGGTGATTGACACGCCGGATGGAAAAAGCTTTACAGCCTGTGATTCTCCGGAGAAAATCGAGATACCGGATCCCATGCTCTGGTGGCCGAGGGGCTACGGGGATCAGAATCTTTACAACGTTCGTGTTGAAGTCTTCGCGGACGGAGAGATTAGTGATGCCTGGGAGCGAAGAATCGGTCTTCGCACAATGAAAATTCGAAAAGAGAAGGATCAGTGGGGCGAAAGCTTTGCCCATGAGGTGAATGGTGTTGCCGTATTTGCCATGGGAGCCGACTATATTCCGGAGGATTGTTTTCTTCCCAGAATAAACGAGAAAAAGACAAGAAAACTGCTGGAACAATGTGCACTGGCAAATTACAATACCATCCGTGTCTGGGGAGGAGCTTACTATCCCGATGACTGGTTTTATGACATCTGCGATGAACTTGGTTTCCTTGTCTGGCAGGATCTGATGTTTGCCTGCTCCACGTATCTTCTGACCGATGAGTTTGAAGACAATATCTCTCATGAAATTGAGGACAATGTGAGAAGAATACGCCACCATGCCTGCCTTGCCCTGTGGTGCGGGAATAATGAGATGGAAGATATGGTGGCAAACGGGATGGCGAAGTCTCCGAGGCTTAAAGGAGACTACACCCGGATGTTCAGCTATATTATCCCGAAAATCATAAAACGCGAAGATCCGGACACCTTTTACTGGCCTTCGAGTCCCTCGTCCGGAGGCGATTTCGATGATGCTCAGGACGAGAGCAGAGGAGATGCGCATTACTGGATGGTATGGCATGGCTACCGTCCGTTTCCCGATTATAGAAAACATAATTTCCGCTATGCATCTGAATTTGGATTCGAGTCTATGCCGTCCGGGAAGACGATCGAAAGCTTTACCCTTCCGGATGACCGCAACGTGTTCTCTTATGTCATGGAGAGGCATCAGAAGAGCCTGAACGGGTATTCCAAGATGATGATGTATATTTCACAGTACTTTTTATACCCGAAAGACTTTTCATCGCTGATCTATGCGTCTCAGCTGATGCAGGGTCAGGCGATGCGCTATGCAGTGGAGCACTGGAGAAGAAACCGGGGAGAATGCATGGGTGCTATCGTCTGGCAGATCAACGACTGCTGGCCTGTCGCATCCTGGTCATCCATTGATTATTTCGGACGCTGGAAGGCACTGCAGTATTTTGAAAAGCGTTTCTTTGCGCCAATCATGCTTTCGTGCTGTGAAGAGGGAATGCTGACCCAGGATCCAAACCCCAACGCAAGAGAATATGATCTCGAGAAAAGTATTCATCTGAATGTAGCCAATGAGACAACCAAAGAACAGACGGTGACTGTCAGATGGAGTCTTCGGGACAGCAGTTCTGCAGTCATAGGGGAGGAGCACGAGGAAGTTGTAACGGTACCGGCACTTTCCAGTGTATGGCTGGATAAAGTCGATCTTCCTCAGGCGAGAATTCAGGAAGATCATGTGACATATACCTGTATCAAAGATGGAGTCGTAATTTCGGAGGGAAGTGTTCTCTTCTCCATGCCGAAGTTTTATGAATATGCGAATCCGGGGCTTACCGTATCTGTCGATGGCGATGAGATTCTCGTGACATCTCAGGCATATGCCGGAAATGTAGAGCTGTTAAATGAGGAGGAAGACTGGGTTCTGTCTGACAATTACTTTGATATGGAGGCAGGAGAGAAGAGAGTGAAGATACTCTCTGGAAAAGCTGATAAGATCCGAGTGCGCAGTATTTACGATATCGCGAAATAATAACATAAAAACAATCATAAGGAGTTTCCGAGAGGCTTGTCATTATCGACGCCGACGGGAATTCCTTATTTATATACACGGTATTCTCTGACAACCTGATTAATCAATCCTCCCGAAGTTTTATAGCCTTAGCCGCCTTTCTTCTCGTAGTGTCATCCATGGCTGCATAGTGTTTCTTCGTCGTATTGACGTCCTTGTGTCCAAGAACATCCGCCACCAGGTAAATATCACCTGTCTCCTTATAAAGGTTTGTACCATAGGTACTGCGGAGCTTATGCGGGGTAATCTTTTTTGTGGTGGTAATATGTCTGGCATATTTCTTGACCAGATTTTCGACGGTTTTTACATTAATCCGCTTTCTCTGAGAAGAATAGAAGAGTGCGTGTTCATTTCCAGGCAAAGGCGTCACATTTTTACGATCATCCAGATAGTTCTTTAAAGCTTTTTCAACTTCCTCACCGAAGTAGACAAACATCTCGTTGCCGCCTTTTCGAATCAGTTTGAGAGCGTTATTATTAAAATCAAGATCTTCAAGATCAAGGCCTACACATTCAGAGACTCGAATACCTGTTCCCAGCATGAGAGTAATCATCGCCAGATCACGTGATTTTGTCTTTTCATAATAGACGCGCTGATGAGGAGTCATGGAATCACCACAGGATTCGACAAAGTCGAGAAGCCTTGCAACTTCGTCGGCATCCAGACGGATAATTTCTTTCTCATGGAGCTTTGGCATATCAATCAGCAGTGTGGGGTTATTCTGGATCATTTCATGCCTGTAATAATAGCCGTAGAAGGTCCGAAGAGCCGATATTTTACGTTTCAGGCCCCGTTCACCGTTGGTGATGTAATCGTCGTCATCAGGGGCTTTGTAGGCCTTCAGGTATTCAATATATTCTTCAAGATCCAGGGCGGTTACATTGTCGAGATCTGAAAGCGTAAAGTCAGACATCGAGTATTTGCCGTACACAGGATTTTCGTTTAATAAAAACTGGAAGAATATTCGTATGTCATAGGCATATTTGATTCTTGTACTTGTGGATGTTGTGGTGCTCACGGCGCGGAAGAAATCATTGACGAAATCCGGAAGAGTCGTAAGGACCTCACGGAGTTTCAATGTATTGTCGACATCAGTCTGTTCGTGATAAGTAGTGCGTTTGTCCATTAAAAATCCTTTCTGCCAAATCACATGCAAATGGTCATTTGGCGGCATATTCAAGAGTACCTGTTATCTTTATCTCCAACTATTCGAAAAACCTGTGTTTTCCGAATAGTTGGAAGTGCTTTTATTATACATTCTATCCCTGGTTTTGTCAAACAAAACCGATAAAAGAACTTCAAAAAATATGAAGCTCTTTTATCGGTCTGACTAAATTTAAAGATTAAATATATCTGCCATACTCTCTTAAGTATCAGGCTGCCTGTTTCTTTTTTCTACTGCGTACGACACTGGACAATGCAAAATTGATGATAAAATATATAACTGCTACAAATCCAAAGATAATAAATACACGCATTGTCTGGTTTATGGTACTGTCAATCTGTGCAGACATCACCCATTTACTGTTATTGAAGAACTCTTCAATTGCAACCTGCGCCAGAAATGATGTGTCTTTTATAACTGTAATGACCTGAGATAACATCGAAGGTACAATAGATCTAAAACATTGCGGCAGAATAATATGCACTACTGCCCGGGGAAAATTAAACCCCTGTGAGTATGCTGCCTCAAACTGTCCCTTTGGAACTGAGTTGAGCCCTCCTCTTACGATCTCTGCCATAACCGCACTGGTAAATAACGTAAATGATAAGATACCGGAATACATAGGCGCATCAAACGGTTTCGGCATACGAATCATAAATCGAATTGCCAGTACCCACAAGAGGTTTGGCGTATTGCGGAAAAGTTCAATATATGCAATAGAAAAGCCTTTTAAAACCTTGTTTCCGTAGGACCGGAACAGAGCCAGAATGGTTCCGAAAACCATACTCAGGAGAACTGATATCAATGCCACATATAGTGTAATACCAAGTCCCCGAAACATGTAGATCAAATTACTCTTTGTAAATACGCTTTCAAAAGCTGCTATAAATTCATTCATTTTGACTCCTCCTCTCCTATTTTATAAGATGCCAGTAATTCTGAATAATCCTTTGGATTGGGCTTCTCACCAAACTTTTCCTCCAGATATCCGGACAGCCTTGAAAGAGGAAAACAAATAATGAAATACATAATACCCACTACAACATAAGCGGGGCCATAGGCCAGAGTTGTCGAAGCGAAGGAATCCGCCTGATACATCAGGTCACCGCCTGCGATAACAGCTAATATAGAGGTGTTTTTAATCAGATTGGCTGCGATATTTGTAAGCGGAGGCAGCATGTTTTTCAAAGCCTGAGGCAGGACAATATTTTTCATAATCTGTGTATAAGTAAATCCCTGAGAAATGGCGGCTTCTTCCTGACCCTTTGGAACGGATTCAATTCCGGTCCGGACTACCTCCGACATGTATGCCCCATGATAAACACCGACACCCAATATGCCGATTGTCACTGCGGAAAGATTTATATTCATATATGGAAGTGCATTATACAAAAAGAATATCTGAACCAGCAATGGTGTATTCTGAAAGAACTCCACATATACCCTTGAAATTCCTCTTAATACCTTATTATAGCCTGCGGACATGACGCCGAAGACAACTCCCAGAACCAGAGACAGTAAAAGCGCGAATAAAACAATATATAAAGTTACTCCGAATCCATGGAAGAAAGGTCCTATATTGTGAAATAATTTTTCCCATTTATCAATTGAAAAAGCACTCATTGATCCAACCCCCATTTCTCAGTTAATTTGTCAAGCTCACCACTTTCTTTCATATCTGAAATGGCTTCATCCGCCTTCCTGGCTAATTTTGTATTTCTTTTAGCCATTGTAATACCATATTCCTGAGGCGAGAACTCGTCAGGGAGAAGTTTCATTGAATCATTCAGATATCCGCTTAAGATTGATCCGTCAACCGAGAAACAGTCAACGCGGCCGGAATCCAGCGCTGCCTTAATCTCGGGATAACTGGAAAACTCACTGAAGTTGAGTGATATACCAACTTCTTCTGCCGCTTCTTTCAGTGACTCTTCTGTTGTTGCGGACTGAGAAACTCCGATTGTCTTTCCGTCCAGTCCTTTAAAATTATCAATACCTGATGAATTTTTAACCATTAGTTTTACATGGTCAGTGTAATATGGCTGAGTGAAATTATAGGTTTCCTTTCTCTCATCCGTGATGGTAAAGGTAGCCGCATCCATGTCAAGCTCTCCGGTTTCCAAAAGTGGACCTCGTGTCTTCGCTGTCACTGCTTCAAATTTGATTTTTACATCATCGCCAAACACTCTTTTACATACTTCTTTTGCAACGTCAATTTCAAATCCCTCAAATTCACGTGTATCGACATTCATCAGACCAAAATTGGGAATATCGTTTTTAACACCAACTTTTACCTCTTTTTTATTCAGTATATCATCCGGCGAGTTTCCACATCCCGCCAGCGCAGCTGTAAGTGATACTAACGCCAGCAACAGGGAGAATCGTGTTTTTCTATTTTTCATATTTTACTCCTTTACATTGCAGCGATTTATCGAATAATCTTACTTAAAAATTCCTTTGTTCTTTCGTTTTGAGGATTTTCAAAGAAATGTTCAGGAGTGCCCTCTTCAAGAATAATTCCATCGTCTACAAATAGAACGCGATCAGCAACCTGTTTGGCAAAACCCATCTCGTGAGTTACAATAACCATCGTAAAATTCTTTTCGTGCGATAAATTGATGATTACATCTAAAACTTCCTGAACCATCTCGGGATCAAGTGCCGAGGTCGGCTCGTCAAATAAAATAACACGATTTTTCATAGTCAGGGCACGTGCGATAGCGATCCTCTGCTGCTGCCCGCCGGACAGATTCTGAGGATATGCACCGGCTTTATCTTCCAGACCAACTCTTTTTAAATAGGTCATGGCCGTTTCAATGGCTTCGTCTTTTGACACCTTTTTTAATTTGGTCGGGGCTAGAATCAGATTATCCAGAACTGTCATGTTTGGATACAGATTAAACTGCTGGAATACCATGGCACTGTGCATCTTATTGATAAATGCACGATTCTTTTTCGTCAGTTCATGCGTATGGATAAATACTCTGCCGGATGTGGGTTCCTCCAGGCAATTCATCAAACGCACAAGTGTGCTCTTTCCTGACCCTGAAGGGCCGATGATTACTACTTTCTCACCCTCTTTTACATGAAGGTTAATACCTTTCAGCACTTCATTGTCGCCAAATTTCTTGTGTACGTCTTCTAACCTTATCAAATAAATTCCTCCTTACGTTAGCTTAAATAAGATAAAGGCGCTCTTCTGTAAAAAGCATACAAAGCGCCATTATCTACCATAGATTGATAAAAATTAAGAATATTTTACTATTTATTAGAAAATATGTCAATGTAAAATATGTACAAAAATTCTATCTGCAAAGTTCTCTCAGCCATGTTTTTAGTAGAGAAATCCACGTCTGAACCGGAACATTCAGCTCATCTCTTCGTTCGCAGGAAGAGGTTGTTTCATCTGCAAGAGAAAGACCGTGTCTTCCTTCGGGGTAGATATGCAGTTCCAGACTGATATCTGCCCTGCGAAGAGCCATGGCAAGTAAAAGAGAATTCTCTACAGGTACTGACTGATCCGTGTACGTATGCCATAAAAACGTTTTTGGGAAGTCTTTCGTCACCAGTTTTTCTATGGAGACTGCGTCCTTCTTTTCAGGATAATCTTCTCCCAGAAGATTTATAAAACTCCCCTCATGCATATAATCAGGATCTGAAGTGATTACCGGATAACAAAGAATCATCCCTTTTATTTTCAGAACATCTGTATTTGTATGAATGGCTTTTGAAATAAACTTTTTGTTCCAGAAAACCCCGTAAGATGCGGCCAGATGCCCTCCTGCTGAAAATCCCATGACAAAGACATTATCTGTATCCACATTCCAGCTTTGCGCGTTTTCTTTCACATAATTAACCGACCATGCCAGCTCTAACAGTGATGTGGGAAACCTTGAAGGTTGAGTCGAATACCGAAGTACAGCTACATGATAACCCATCGCGAGAAGCTGAACAGCAACAGGTTCTGCCTCACGGTCACTTGTCCGCTCATAAGCTCCTCCGGGACAGATGATCACCACAGGTCGTCTCAGACCCAGCTGGTATTCTCCGGAAATGTCTAGAAGATAAAGGCAGAGCCTTGCATAATCCTGTGATCCCTCAAGCTGAATTGGTACTTCCTTATACTGCATAACAAAAATCCTCCTGAATCATTATTTTGAACCCGCCGTTCCCAGTATATTTCATCTTGCCATTTAAATCAAGAAGATCATCACTGCAGGGTCATAAACCGAACGAACATTCCGAAAATGTGTTTGCCTCACAGCCTGTCTTCTGTTATACTAATAGTAAGTATAAGTATAGCCTGGAGGAAAATATGGAAAATTCAAAACTCAGTAAAAAGCAAGAAGAAATATTAGAGTATTTAAAAAAGACGATTATTAAACGTGGTTTCCCGCCTTCAGTCCGTGAGATTGGAAAAGCTGTCAATCTGAAATCGACTTCATCCGTACACGCTCATCTTGAATCACTGGAGAAAAAAGGGTATATACGCAGGGACCCAGCAATTCCACGGGCAATTGAAATCATAGATGAAGAATTTAACCGCAGACGTATTGGTCAGTATGAAACCGGAGAGCCCACGCCGGAACTGGAATTGACGCAGGTGCCTGTTCTCGGCACTGTAGCTGCCGGACAGCCATTGCTTGCAGTTGAAAACATCACAGAGTATATCCCTGTCCCGATTTCACATCTTCCAAATACAAATACGTTTATGCTGACAGTAAAAGGTGACAGTATGATCAATGCGGGGATACTTGACGGAGATTATGTACTGGTAAAACAGCAGGATACTGCTGCAGACGGCGAAAAAGCAGTCGCCATGGTAGATGATTCAGTAACAGTGAAAACTTATTATAAAGAGGATGGATACTACAGACTTCAGCCGGAGAATGACTCGATGGATCCCATTTTAGTGTCCGGAGATCTTCGGATTCTTGGAATAGTCATTGGAGTATTTCGATTTTACAGATGACAAGAACATGAATAAAAATCCGACTGCCGGAAATTCAAAGTATCATGGAATTCCGGCAGTCTTTATATTTAAGAGTTCAACTCTTCCCTGTCTACAACCTTACCGTCTCTCCAGATGCGTTCCAGGTCATAAAACAGACGATTTTCCTCATCAAAAAGATGGATCACAACATCACCATAGTCCATCAGAATCCAATTTGCATTCTGATATCCTTCGATATTCTTTGGCTCATATCCCTTCCTGCTTAGACACTCCTCTGCATTGTCGGCCATTGCCTGAACCTGACTGCGGTTTGATCCGCTGGCAATCAGAAAAAAATCTGCAAGGGTCGAGATGTGTTCAATATCAATGATTTTGATATCGGTGGCTTTTTTATCTTCCAGTGCTGCTATTGTAATATTTGCCATTTCCTTTGATTGATTCATTCTATCTAATACCTCACTCTTCTCTGCTATTGTGATAATTGCTGTAATACAGATATGCTTCCTCTGTCGTCTCATCCATAGAATCCGACTGATCCCTGAGATAATGCATAGTATCCCTTAGTATCCGATACGTGCATTCATCTAAATCGATAAAAGCCAGTTTTCTTATCTCTGTAAGATTTGGTGCCTTATCTCTGCCCGGTTCTATATAATCCGCGATAAAGATGACTTTTTCCAGGTTAGTCATATCCGGTTTACCCGTAGTGTGCCAGGTGATCGCATTTAATATCTTCTGATCAGAGATTCCATACCTGGTATTGGCAAGATACGCTCCCAGCTTGGAATGGAGAAGATAGGGATGGTCCTTCTCATAAGCAGTCATAGGAATATTATACTCTTCACACATCTGAAGTTTTCTTCTGTCTGAGATACATTTCGCGCAGTCGTGCAGTAACCCGGCTGTCTGCGCCTGTATGATATCCAGTTCATGTGCCATAGCCATGGCGGCTGCCGTGTACATAACACCCAGGGTATGGTGAAAGCGATTCTGATCAAGTCTCTTTTTTAATCGTTTTTCTAATCTTATTAGATCGTAACTTGCTGATTCTGATTCCATTTTTAAACCTCGTAAATCTGTTTATCGATGATATATTTTCGCACGTTTTCCGGTAGATAATACCGTGTGGTTTTCTTATTCCTGATCCAGCCGCGGATTGTCTTTGATGCAATATCCAGATTTGGGGTATCCAGTTTGAGAAAGCAGCCATGGAACTGCTCACGGCGTTCCTCAAGGACCCGGTCGAATTCTGTCCGGCTGATCTGATTTCTGGTTGCAACTACAATCTTACATGCACCGGCAATTCGTGCCGGTTCTTTCCATGTGTCAAAATCCAGCAGAGAATCTGCACCAATAATGAAATAGAAATCCATATTCGGATGAACTTTATTCAAATGTTCCATTGTCCGATAGGTAAAAGTATATCCGTCTTCGTTCATTTCCTCTAAAGACAGTTTAAAGTGAGGATTTCCGGCAATTGCTCTTTTCACCATCTCTGTCCTCTGGCTGTCCGTTGCGCGTCCTCTTCGATTCTTCTTATGAGGAGGATTCCCGGCAGGCATAAACCAGACTTCATCCAGGTCGAACTGATCATAAGCAGCTTCACCGAGAATTAAGTGACCAATATGAATCGGGTCAAAGGTTCCTCCCATAATTCCTGTTTTTCTTTTCATAGGCATATTCACCCTTATTTAGGTAATTCGATCCTTTTCTTCTCTTTTTTGCCTTCTTTATAAAGAATGATCTTTTTACCTATTACCTGCACAACCTGAGAACCTGTTCTTTCCGCAAGTACTGAGGCGATATCTTTCGGATCATCCATACAGTTTTGAAGGACATTAATTTTAATCAATTCCCGTGCTGCCAGAGCTTCTGCCGCTGAAGATGTAAACTCCGGTGTCAGTGAAGATTTTCCGATCTGCAGAATCGGCTCTGTCTCCATAGCAAGCCCCTTTAAATAAGCTCTTTGTTTACTTGTCATATATATCTCCTGTCTGATAACTATTTATAATAATCAAATTGATGACCATACATCTGAACTGTATCGCCTTCTTTAATTCCTTCTTTTTCCAAGTCGTTTAATATGCCGGTTTCTTGCAAAAAGCGTTGAAAGAATGCAAATCCTTTTTCAGAATCCAGATTGGTATAACCCAGCATTTTCTCTATTCTCGGGCCTTCTACATAGAAAAGATGTCTGTCCTCATCGTCCTGCGAAACCGTGTAATCCAGTTTCCCGTCGATCAGAGAATCCTCCGGGAAATATTCCTGCTTGAATACAACTCGTTCCCGGGGGAGTTTGTCTAGAAGTTCCTGTACATAGTATAGAAGTTCCTTCACACCTTTGCCGGAAACTGCAGAAATCGGAAATACACGAATCCCTTTTGGCTCAAATTCTGATTTTAAACGTTCCACCGGGTTCGGCATGCCGTCCTCCCGGTATATTGCATCAATCTTATTTGCGGCAATCACCTGCGGACGTTTTGAAATTTCAGGGTTATAATTCTCAAGCTCTCGGTTGATCTTGTAGATATCATCCACCGGATCCCTTCCCTCCGTAGAAGCTGTATCGACAAGATGAATCATAACCCTTGTCCGCTCAATATGCCTTAAGAATTCATGACCCAGACCTGCTCCTGTAGATGCTCCCTCAATCAGACCTGGAATGTCTGCTATGACAAAACCCCTGCATTGTTTGAGATCCACTACACCGAGATTTGGGGAAAGCGTTGTAAAATGGTAATTCGCTATTTTCGGATCGGCGTTGGTAACTCTGGAAAGAAGCGTTGATTTTCCGACGTTTGGAAATCCGATCAGACCTACGTCAGCAATCACTTTAAGCTCAAGCAGAACTTCGATCTCCTGTGCCGGTTTTCCGGGCTGAGCATACTTGGGGACCTGCATGGTGGCGGTAGCGTAATTCATATTGCCCTTTCCGCCTCTGCCTCCCTTTAAAATGACCTGGCGGCTGTTTTCAGCTGACATATCGGCAATCACTTTATGGCTGTTGATCTCGTAAATTACGGTTCCCTCCGGGACTTTTAATATAATGTCTTCCCCGTTTTTTCCGTGAGAACGTTTCTTTTGTCCGGGCTCTCCGTCTTTGGCCGCGAATTTACGCCTGTACCTGAAATCAACCAGTGTATTCAGACCTTTATCGACTTCAAAGATAACATCACCACCTTTGCCGCCATCACCGCCATCCGGCCCGCCGTTTGGAACATAGAGCTCTCTGCGAAAGCTTACATGCCCATCGCCGCCTTTTCCTGAGCGGATGATGATTTTTGCTCTATCTGCAAACATTAAAAACCTCCTGTTTTTATGACTAGTAAAAAGGGCTTCAAACCTCTATGGTTTGAAGCCGATCAGTTAAAAAATTATTCAGCTGCCGGAAGAACGGAAACCTGCTTTCTGTCTCTGCCTTTCCTCTGGAATCTTACGATACCGTCTGTTGTTGCAAACAGTGTATCGTCTTTACCACGTCCGACATTTGTGCCGGGATGGATTTTAGTTCCACGCTGTCTGTAAAGAATATTGCCAGCTTTTACAAATTGTCCATCAGCTCTTTTCGCACCTAATCTCTTAGACTCGGAATCTCTGCCGTTTCTGGTAGATCCGACTCCCTTTTTATGAGCGAAAAATTGAAGGTTCATCTGTATCATAGTCTACACCTCCTTGAAAATGATATCAATAGAATTACTGTATGTTTCATCATCTTCTATTCCCTGAAGTCCAAGGATTAAGGATTTCAATAATAAATCGGCCTCTTTAGAGTGATTTCCATCAAACTTAAACTTTATACATGCTTTTTCCTGATTTTGATCCACGTCAAAAGCATCTACTGTCAGTTTCTCTATCGAATTGATTGTATTGATAACCAGTGCACTGATAGAGGCACAGACAATATCACTGTTTTCTTCAGCGTATCCCGAGTGATCCTCCACAGTAAAACCAATATATTCAAGGTTTGAATTCTGATAAAACGTTACCTTAGTCATACAATCACCTTTTAAGCGTTGATCTTATCGATCTTAACTTGCGTGAACTGTTGTCTGTGACCGTTTTTTCTGTGGTAACCGGTTTTTCTTTTATACTTGTAAACGACAACTTTTTTTGCTTTTCCGTTTTTCACGACGGAAGCCGTTACACTGGCATCTTTTACGTCAGAACCAACTTTAAGATTGTCGTTGTTTACTGCAAGTACATCATCAAATGTAACTGTTTCACCAGCTTCAACACCAAGCTTTTCTACGTTAATGATATCGCCTTCGGCTACTTTGTACTGTTTACCACCTGTTGCAATAATTGCGTACATGAGGCATACCTCCTATTATCATTACTCGCCAGATACGGTGGCTAACTTCTAAGTTAACACTTCTACCTCTCTGTGCGGCATACTTGATTATATTACCAAATCTATATGTAGTTGTCAATAGGATATGCTGACAAATCCGGCTTTTTTGAACATGCAATTGCCAGCACGCCCGGCCCGGTATGACAAATAACAGAAAGGGAAAGGAACGATTCCTCAATCTTCATGTCTGGAAAAGCAGATGCCACTTCACTGCGCCATATATCTACAGTATCATTCTGACCATAAGAATAAGCAATCTGAAGACACATCTGACCTTTTTCCAGGGGATCTTTAAAACGTGTGTCCATATCCTTTTTCATCGCTTCGATCATAACCTTCCTGGCCTGCTTTACACCGCGTACTTTAGCATATGCATCAAGTTTGTCTCCCTGTATGGTAAGTACCGGCTTTAGATTCAGGACTGTCCCAATCATCGCTGCGGCGGGAGTGATACGTCCTCCTTTTTTCAAGTACTCCAGTGTGTCTACCATCAGGTAGATACTTGCCTCCATAGATTCTTTTTCCAGAATATCTTTAATCTGCCTGCCGCAGTATCCGGCTTTCGACATCAGACATGCATCGAGAACAGACTGACGCATGGTAACGGAAATTCTTTTATTATTTACGACAAATACATGTTGATCGAAGTCTGCCGCCAGCGCTGTGGCTGTTTCACAGGATGCAGACAGACCACTGGACATGGGAATATAGACAAGCTCATCATAATCTTTTAACAATTTCTTCCATAATTCTATTAAATCGCCCGGTGAAGGCTGTGATGTAGAGACATTCTCATCATTGCTCAATGACTTATAGAACTCCGCCTGACTTAAATCGATGCCTTCGAAATGAACTTTTCCATCTATAAAAAATGGCATCGGAACAACAACGATGCCAAGCTGCTCTGCCTCTTTTTGTGTAATCCCACTGTTGGTGTCGGTTACAATTGCTATGTCCGGCATAAAACTCCTCCTTAAACTATAACTCTCATCAGCTAATTATAACATAAAAAAACACTTTCGCAAAGGTACACTTATGCGAAAGTGTCTTGTCGGTTTTATTCGATTTCAGTTCCCAGACACTCAAGAGGTAGAAATCTATGGTCACTCTCATTTCCCAGATCGGCATATATTTCAGAACGATGAATCATAAGAGCATTAGGGGAAAGCGGCTGGCCCAGGAAATCAGAAAAAGCGTTGAGAACCATTTCAGGTTTCAGATTATTCACGCTTCCGCCGGATAACTTAAGGAAGATGCTTTCGCCGCGTGCCTCCATCTGATAGATCAGAGGCCGGATGTCAATTTCCCGCGTCCCTTTCTTTGTCTTTTTTTCGCAGATAATATTTTCTCTGGCGAGAAAACTTTCGATTTGATCTTTCCATCCATCCTGAAAGATCGTTTCCTTTCTAAAGGATACAAGATAATCGCAGGCGGATACGAGTGCCATTCCATTGGAAGATTTTTTATCCGGAATCTGGCGAATGCTTAAGATATGCATGCCATCAGCCATGGTGCAGTTTAAGCGTCTGACCATCTCTTTAGATGAGTCTGCAGAGTTAAGTTCCATATCAAAATAATCTCCTTTGGTGGTCACGCCTACACCCAGAGGGGAGGCAAACGACATGATCATATGAGGAGAATATCCTTCCGAATATGCGACATCAATCTTTGCTCTGCGCATAGCCTTTTGGAAATATCTCAGTGTATCAAGGTGCCCGACAAATTTCACAGGTCCTTCTTTTGAAAATTTCACTCTAACCTTCATAGCAGACACCTCCTCCATAATTTCTTGCACCGCATCCGGAACACCTCATCCTGCAGTTTGGCGTAATCTTTCCTTCTTTGGCATTTTTCCACTCCCGAATCATAAATTCTTTGCTTACTCCGATATTGATAAAATCCCAGGGAAGAATTTCATCGGTGTCACGTTCCCTGACAGAATAAAAGTCAGGATCAATTCCGCATTCTTTGAAAGCTTCATTCCAATATTCGGGTTTAAACCATTCAGTCCAGGAATCAAAAAGTGAACCCTTTCTATAGGCCTTTAAAATAACCGGGGACAGTCTTCTGTCTCCTCTGGCAAGAATGCCTTCGAGAAGGGTCACATCGGCCTCATGGTAATGATAGCGGATGCTCTTTTGGTTCACCTGGGATCGCACTTCGCTTTTTACTGTTTTTGCCTTGTCTAAAAATTGGTCCTTTGTATTCATAGGTGCCCATTGAAAAGGAGTAAATGGTTTGGGGACAAAGAAAGAGCTGCTGGCTGTGATCTGACATTTACCATTTCGCTGTTCCTTTGGTATTTCGTAATAGCGTTCTGCAATTTCCTGACACAGCCAGGCGATCCCCTTAATATCTTCTTCGGTTTCGGTCGGAAGACCCAGCATAAAGTATAGCTTTACTTTATTCCATCCACCTTCGAAGGCTTTTTTGGCACCGGAGAGAATTTCATCTTCCGTCAACCCTTTATTGATTACGTCCCGCATGCGCTGTGAGCCTGCTTCCGGTGCGAAAGTGAGAGAACTCTTTTTGATATCCTGAACTTTACTCATAACGTCCAGAGAAAAAGCATCGATTCTGAGTGAAGGCAGTGAGATATTTACACCTCTCTCATTACAAAGATCGATCAGTCTGCTGACAAGTTCAAAGAGATCCCGATAATCCGAGGAGCTCAAAGAACTTAAAGAAATCTCTTCATGTCCGGTATTGTCCAGCATTGTCCTGGCCATTTCAATCAGTTCATCACAGGTTCTTTCCCGTAGAGGTCGATATAACATTCCGGCCTGGCAGAAACGACATCCACGGATACAGCCCCTTTGAATTTCAAGAACTACGCGGTCCTGCGTGGCCTTAATAAAAGGTACAATTGGTTTCTCGGGATAGGGTGTATTCGGAAGATCCATCGCAATCTGCTTCTCAATATGATCCGGGACATCGTTTATGTTTGGTTCGAAGGTATGAATTGTACCGTCTTCTTTGTAGGTGACATGATAAAAAGAGGGAACATAAATCCCCTCAACTTTTGCTGCCTGCCGAAGAAAATCTTTCCGGGTTCCACCGGCTTTTTTGTTGTGTTTATAGATGTCCAGCAGCTCATCGTATACGGTCTCACCGTCTCCGATATAGAAAAGGTCAAAGAAATCTGCCAGCGGTTCAGGATTATAAGTACAGGGACCGCCGCCTATGACGATCGGATCTCTCTCGGTCCGGTCTTTCGATAACATTGGTATCTGACTGAGATCCAGGACCTGCAGGATGTTGGTATAACACATTTCATACTGAATTGTAATTCCAAGGAAGTCAAAGTCTCTGATGTTATCCTGCGATTCGAGTGCGAAGAGGGGGAGTTTATCGTCCTTCATTATTTGATTCAGGTCAGGCCACGGAGAATAGACCCGTTCGCACCAGGTGTCTTTTCTTCTATTGAACATATCATATAAAATCTGAATTCCCAGATGTGACATTCCGATTTCATATACGTCCGGAAAACACATCGCGAAACGAATGTCCACGCTGTCTGCATCCTTTACCACTGCGTTGACCTCACCCCCGATGTAACGAGCGGGTTTATCTATTTTTAGCAATATTTCATCGCTTAAAGCAAGCTTTCGCATGTTTCATACCTCTTAATCTATGTGTAATTTAAATTGATTTTTGACACAGATCCCATTATAACCTGTTTTATTTGATGATACAAGTGTTAAAACATGAGAATGCACCCTGATTAGGTTGGAAAAAGGGGCTGTTGTCTCAACAGCCCCTCCCGGAAAATATAAAAAAGTTATCGTTGATTATCTTTTGATACGAAATGCGTCAAATCCGGGATATACGGCTGATTTTCCCAGATCCTCCTCGATTCGGAGAAGCTGATTGTATTTTGCAACACGTTCACTTCTGCTTGGTGCTCCCGTCTTAATCTGCCCGGCATTTACTGCGACAGCAAGATCTGCAATCGTTGTATCTTCTGTTTCACCGGAACGATGCGATACAATCGTTGTATACCCGGCGTTGTGTGCCATCTGGATTGCTTCCAGTGTCTCTGATACAGACCCGATTTGATTCAGTTTGATTAGTATAGAGTTGCCGCAGCCAAGTTCGATTCCCTTAGAAAGACGTTCGGTATTTGTCACGAACAGATCATCGCCGACCAGCTGCACTTTGTCACCGAGTTCTTTTGTAAGTACCTGCCAGCCTTCCCAGTCTTCTTCATCCAGACCATCTTCCAGAGAATAGATCGGATATTTATTACACAGTTCAACCCAGTGAGCCGTCAATTCAGCGGATGTGTACTTCTGTCCGCTTTTTGGGAGAAGATATTCACCCTTTTTACTGCCTTTCCATTCACTGGATGCAGCATCAATCGCCAGAACAAAGTCCTTTCCGGGGTTGTATCCGGCCTTCTTTACAGCGTCCAGTATGTACTCGATTGTTTCTTCATCCGTTGCAAGATCCGGTGCAAAGCCACCCTCATCGCCAACTGCGGTAGCCAGACCCTTGGATTTTAACAGAGACTGCAGTGCGTGATATACCTCGGTACACCAGCGCAGTCCTTCACTGAAACTCTCTGCTCCGGCAGGCATGATCATGAATTCCTGAACATCAACCGTATTCGTTGCATGAGCCCCGCCGTTTAGAATGTTCATCATAGGAACAGGCAGACGATTTCCGCCTATTCCACCGAGAAAACGATAAAGTGGAATGTCAAGAGAAGCTGCAGCGGCTTTTGCGGAAGCAATGGAAACCGCGAGTATGGCATTTGCTCCGAGTCTGGACTTGTCCTTCGTGCCGTCTGCACTCAGCATGGCGCCGTCCACAGCATAGATATCCGAAGCATCCAACCCCTTTAGCACATCATTAATGATAACATTAATATTTTCGACAGCTTTTGAAACACCCTTTCCTCCGAAACGGTTTTTATCGTTGTCGCGAAGTTCCAATGCTTCGAATTCACCTGTGGACGCACCGCTGGGGGATGAACCCCTCCCGATTGTTCCATCTGCAAGATAAACTTCTGCTTCAACGGCAGGGTTTCCCCTTGAATCAATAATCTCTCGTCCGATTACGTGATCAATTGATAATTTTCCCATATAAATGCTCCTTTCTGTTTTTGTATGACATTAAATTCGCTATGCAGAGGCATAGATTTGTTTTAATGTTAGCTGGAACTAATTGCCTTGTCTTTACATCATAGCAGAAAATGTCAAAAATTTCAAGAACCAGAGCGGAAATAACCGATTCGAAAAGGAGTAAAATTCGACCGTTTAAATACAGGTACAAAAAAAGGAGTCGTTTTCTATAAAGAAAAAACTCCAGTTTCATAAATGCTTTATGAATTTTTCATCACAACCAACTGTACAATGTCTGCTGTATCCTCACACGTATCAATACTCTTTTCTATATATCCGTAAATATCGCGCCAAGCCACCACTTCCAGTGGATCTTTGCAGTTTTTATGAAGATTATACATGCTGTTGATATACAGCTGATCTCCCTCTTCTTCGAGATCATTGATGCGGATGATATTTTCCATCATTTTCTTTGAACGTTTGAAATTCACAAATTCTTCCATGATGGTCTTCAGTGTTTCGCAGCAGGAAATCGCAACTCTTACCATTTCAATTGCTCCCTCTCTGATTTTGGGAACCTGACAGATATAAACATGCATGAGGACATCTTCAATGGAATCCGTAATATCATCAATCTTTGTACTGATCTCGATGATATCTTCCCTTTCAATCGGAGTGACAAAAGCTTTCGCGATAACTTCAGTAATTTCATGCCTTTTTGTATCGCCTTCGTGCTCCAGTTCATGAAGCTCATCTACTTGTTCTTTTATCGTGTCTATATTGTAGTTTGACAAAACATCTTCCAGGAAATGCGCTGCACGCAAGGAGCAGTCTACACATTCTTTGAAATTGTTAAAATAAACCATATCGCTCTTATTCATAATGCAATAATCCTTTCTCTTTTCCTTAGTCCTCTGGTACCGGAAATTTATATCAGGAAATAGCCATCAAAAGCTTTGCCATAAGAAAACCTATAATTCCACAACCCGGAAAAGTAAGGATCCAGGTAAGCACCATGTCCTTGACCACATTTAAGTTAATGGAAGAAAGACGTTTTACGGCACTGACACCCATAATCGCTGTTGTTTTTGTGTGTGTTGTACTGACCGGTATTCCAAATAAAGTGGAAATCAATAAGCATACAGTAGCTGCCACATCGGCGGAAAATCCCTGATATTTTTCCAGTTTCACCATATCCATACCCACGGATTTGATAATTTTTTTGCCTCCGACAGATGTACCCAGCCCCATAATAATGGAACAAAGCATCATCATCCAGACAGGGAGCTCAACGCCTGCTGTGGTGTCCATTCCGTTTGACAGATAAACGCCCAGGAGCAAAACGCCCATAAACTTTTGACCGTCCTGTGCCCCATGCATAAAAGACATTGCCGCTCCACCGGCGATCTGCGCCCAGGTGAAGAATCCATCCGTGTTACGACGGTCTTTATTTCTAAATAAAAAAGTAATCAGTTTACATACAAGATACCCGAAGCCAAAGCCAAGAGCTGTTGACAAAACCAGACCGTAGATTACCTTGATCCATTCTGAAAAGTTAATACCGGAAAGTCCTCCCTGAAGCGCAATAGCTGCTCCGGAAAGTCCTGCGATCAGTGCGTGGCTTTCACTTGTCGGGATTCCAAAATACCAGGCAGTGACGGCCCAGATAACAATTGCAGCCATAGCAGCACATAAGGCGGTTAAGGCGTCTTCATTATTTCCCTGAAAATTAACCATATTTTTGATCGTCATCGCAACCGTTGAATTCACCATTGACATTACGAAGACACCAAGAAAATTAAAAATGGCTGACATGATAATGGCAGGTTTTGCTCCCATACACCTTGTGACGACACAAGTTGCAATGGCATTTGGCGCATCGGTCCAGCCATTTACAAAGATGACACCTATGGTGAGCAAGATTGCGATAAAAAGCACAGGTGAGCTGGTCATCTGCTCAATAAAACCTGAAAATGATAGATCCATAAGTATTTTTTAGCCTTTTTGGCCCTCCTTCTTTTACGTTGTAACGTCCGATACGAACCTGAACAAAAAACAGGCACTAAAAAACTAGGAACACCACTTTATAAGTATTCCCAAATTGCAAGCAATACATTACCGGTAAAGACAGAAGCTTCTGTTGTATTTCGTATTCGGTTTTCGAAAGCTCTAAGTCTGAAAAACCTAATCGCTTTCCTTGAAATCTTAGCACAGGAGTAATTTCTTGTCAATCGTTTTCAGTCATGGTACAGGAGAAGACTTTTGTTGACAAATTATATGTTTACATGATACTATTTTTTTATGATGAATATAAGGAGGGATTTTGATGACTGCAGGTAGCACAATCAAGACAAGGGACATGGTCTATATAGCATTATTTACAGTTTTGACTGCGATTTGTTCCTGGATTTCTATACCCACAGTAGTACCATTTACGTTACAGACGTTCGCTGTGTTTTTTACATGTCTGGTTCTGGGAGGAAAAAGAGGGACCTGTGCGGTATTTATTTATCTTTTACTTGGAACTGTCGGAATTCCTGTTTTTTCTAACTTTACCGGCGGAATCGGTGCACTGCTGGGGCCGACAGGAGGATACCTTGTCGGACTGCTTTTTAGTGCGCTGATTATGTGGATCATGGAAGTTATGTTTGGAAAAAAGAGGTGGGTTTCTATCGTTTCCATGATCCTGGGTCTCGTGGCATGTTATACATTTGGAACTGTCTGGTTTATGATCGTATATACCCACACGACAGGAGCCATCACGTTAAAGAAGGTAATGGTACTGTGCGTTTTGCCATTTATCATACCGGATTTACTGAAGATGAGTTTGGCCTGGATCCTTGGAAGAAGATTTTGCCGGCTCATAGTTTGAAACTGCATAATGGTAGGCGTCCTCATATGACATTTGCGTATGTTCGCATAATGATGCGATGCTTTCGTATTCCGGATAAACATGGTTCTGATTTGCGAACGTACACACTTTGTATCTGATTTCACCGAGATCTGTTTTCCGGACAACCGGTTTTCGATTTAAAATAGAACGGTCCATCTTTATTCTTCGGATTCCAATTGTAGTCGTGTTTGTAAAAATGATCTCTTCCATTTGATCTTTGTCTGAAACAGAACAGATCACGTTTAGCTGATAGGCGGGTCGGTTCTTCTTCATGAAAATCGGAGTATAATAGACATCTCTTGCACCGGCATTAAACAGGGCGTTCATTGTGAATCCAAGTGCTTCTCCTCTGCAGTCATCCAGATTACATTCCAGCTTCCATATCTGGTCTGACTTATTTTCATGTGATTCGTCTGATTCATCTCTTTCGTCAGAAGTATCTTGGATCAGCATTCCGCGGAGCAGTCCTGAAACTCCTGTCTTTTCGATTCCAAACTGCTCTGGCAGCTTTTTTGATGTGCAGATCGCAGCACAAAGTGCTGCTCCGGCCCGAGTTATAAATTTCCCCTCTTGCTCTGTGATATGCAGATTCAGATGATGTTTTTCCACAATTTCAGCTACATCCGGAAGTGGTACGGGGAGTATCTTCTGATTAACACAAATTGTACCAGTCCCCTCATATAGAACCGGCACAATTACATTATGAATGTGAAGACTGTCCAGCAGAATTGCAGCCGTAATAATATCCAGAATCGTGTCCTCACCATCTGATGTGGGAAGATAACTCTCATCTTCAGGAATATTATATAGCGATGTCTCAATCAAAATATTTAATGTTCTTTTGACCGTTTTTTTTGCATTGTCGGTCAGCATAGATTTATCTGTCATCTGTTGCAAATCTGATACCAGCAGCCCTTCCTCTTTCTGATTTTCAGAAACTTTAAGTTTATAAAGACCTGGAAAGTAGTCCAGTGCTTTCTTTAAGTCATGTTGACTGCCTCCCAGACATAGGAGAACCGTGCAAAGTGCGTGTGCACTGATTCCCCCGTAACACTGCAGATATAAAGTACGGCCCATCTGATTATACCTCTCCACCCTCAACTACCAGATTTTCCGGATCTATATTGTCACCGTAAACAGGCTCTAAGGTCTCTTCAAAATCCTTATGGAAAAACTGTTCTTTTCCAAGCGTTTTGATTTCTTCATTCAACCAATTTAACAGCTCTTCATTGCCTTTTTGTACAGCCGGAGCGATTGTATCAACGTTCCCGATGGAATTGATTCCTACAGAAAAGCCTTTGTTTTTCATAGACCATGCAAGTACCTCTGTATTGTCGGTTGAAAAAGCATCCCCTCTTCCATCAAGCAGCGCGTCGTATGCCTCCTGATACTCGTCAAATTTTAAAAGATTGATCTCTGGGTTGTTTTGTTCAAAATAAGTCTCAGCTGTGGTCCCCTTTACTACAATCATCGTTTTACCGTCTAACTGCTTAATATCAGTGATCAGTGCATCGTCAGGAGATACGACTCCAAGAGCAACCTTCATGTAAGGGAGTGCGAAATCCACCTGCTCTTTACGTTCATCCGTGACCGTAAAGTTTGCCATAGTGATATCAACCTTTGCTGATTTCAGATATTCAACGCGGTTCGCCGCTTCCAGATATTCGAATTCAACATTGTCTTCGCTTCCCAGCAGGTCTCTTGCAATACGTTTTGCAAAATATACATCATAACCCTGGATGTCACCATTCTCATCAACATATCCGAACGGATTTTTATCACTGAACACACCGATTTTGATCTTACCATCCTTTTTGATCTCGTCTAAAGTTCTTGCCCTGGCTGTCCCCGCAGTTTGTGTCTCACTTCCAGTACCATTACCAGTATTGTTTTTGGAATTTCCGCATCCTGCGAATAATCCCGCTGTCAGGGTAAGTGTCAGTAAACCGGCTATTAATGATTTCTTCATATAAACCTCCTTTGAGTTTTTCTTCTTATCATTTATACAGTTTCATAATGGAATGTATCCAGAAATTGCTTCGCACGCTCTGTTTTCGGCTTCTCAAAAAAATCTTTTGGTTCTGCCTCCTCAACGATACCGCCCTGGTCGATGAAGACAACTTGGTCAGCCACCGCCCTGGCAAATTCCATCTCATGCGTTACGATGACCATCGTCATGCCATCTTTTGCGAGCTGTAGCACGACCTGGAGCACCTCACGCACCATTTCAGGGTCCAGTGCAGCCGTGATTTCATCCAGCAGTAAAATCTCCGGGTGCATAATCAAAGCTCTTATGATTGCGACACGCTGCTTTTGCCCTCCAGACAGCTGTCTGGGGTAAACGTCTCTTTTTTCAGTGAGATTTACGCGTTCAAGAAGCTTTAACGCCTCTTCTTCCACCTCCTGTTTTCCTCTTTTTTGTACTTTGAGAGGAGCAAGTTCCAGGTTTCCCAGAATAGTTTTATTCGGAAAAAGCTCATAGCTCTGGAATACCATGCCGATCTGCTGCCTGGTCTCGTGAACATTCTTATCCTTAATATTGATTGGATGCCCCTTGAAAAGTATATTTCCCGAATCGATAGGTTCCAGCAGATTCAGACATCTTAAAAAGGTACTTTTTCCACAACCGGATGGTCCGACGATAACTACTACTTCCCCTCTCTGGAGAGAGAATGAAATGTTATGTAAAACTTTCTGGTCCTTCTCGTAAGATTTTACTAAACTTTCTACTTTTAAGATTTCTTCACTCATATTTTCAATCCTTTATTTTTTTCTCCAAATAGCTCGATATTTTTGAAAACGGGTAACAAATCAGAAAATACATCACAAATATTGTGCCATATACCCATAAAGCTGCCGTCGGATTCGAGTACCTGGACGCATCGATAATTTGTTTTCCGACTTTTACAACTTCCACAACCCCGATCAGGACAATCAGCGAAGTGGTTTTAATCATTCTCGTCAGTAGGTTAATGAGAGACGGCAGCAGGCGCCGTATCGTCTGTGGAATTATAATATAGCGATAAATCTGCAATTTTGTCATTCCGAGCCCATATCCACTTTCATATTGATGGGCAGGTATCGATATCAGTGCACTGCGTACCAGATCACCCATCTCTGCGGTCCCCCAAAAAGTAAATACCATAACTGCGGAAATTTCTCCTGACAGATTCATACCCAGATGTTTCGCTGCTCCGAAGTAGACGATAAACAGGAGCACAAGCTGCGGAAGAATTCTCACAATCTCAAGATATACACGACAGATGAAACGGATAATCTTGCTTTTACTAGTCATAATCATACCAAGTATAATCCCCAGTATCATGGACAAAAGCATAGATATGAGTGCAATTTTAAGTGATACCCATAGTCCTTCCCAGAGTCTTAGAAAATTAGTTCCCTGGAACAGTACTTGTATTCCCGAATCCTGCATACCTCATCCTCCTTTCCAACCATCCGAATATCAGTGATATCGGAAGGAGTATAATCAAATATGAGATAACGAGCATAAAAAGTGCTTCATCCGTCTTGTAGTGAATGCCGATCAAATCTTTTGCCACATACATCAAATCTGCCAGAGCCACGGCACTAAACACCGATGTCTCCTTGATCAGAAATATGATGTTCGCACAGAGAACAGGGATTGATGTGGCAATCGCCTGCGGCATTATAATATGTACGAATACCTGCCATCTGGTAAAACCAAGGCTTAAAGCTGACTCTGTCTGGATAGAAGCAACATTGTCAATGCCGGTACGAAATGCTTCAGACATATAACTTCCGCCGAGAAATGCAAGGCCAAGGGTAGCACAGGTCCTGGAACTTAAGACTATCCCCATCTTTGGCAGACCAAAATATAAAAAGAACAGCTGTATCAGCAGCGGGGTGTTTCGTGATAACTCAATATAGATATTGACAATTGTTTTTAACACTGGTATATTCATTTTTTTTATCATGCTGCAGACTAAACCGATGATCAGAGACAGGATAATGCCAAAAAAAGCAATACCAAGTGTCATCTTAGCCGCTGTCACATACATTGGATAATAACTGCGTATAAATTCTATATCCATTATACGTCTCCCTTCATCTTATCTGGAATATAAAGGAGGACAAAAGATGAAACGGTTATCCAAATGCCTGTTTCATCTTTCATCCTTTTTCCTCCTACTATCCCTATATATATTATAGGAATAGTATATTCATTAATTCAGTTCTTGTCAACAACATTTTCACAGTCGGTATTGTAATTCTCAAGAAACCGATGCCGGATGCCGTCTTTTTTATAAGCAATTACTGTGTTCAGATTAACATTTTCCACGCTCCGGAAGATGTTGCTTTCCACTGTGGGGTTGCTTTTCTTTAACTGGCGGATCAGATTTTTTATTTCCATTCTCTTAGAATTAGAACTTCCATCAGCGCTGCACGTACTGCAGGTATCTGTGAAGCGGCAGGCACACTGTATAAAGTACAGATCATTATAATCTCTCCAGTGTTTGATATCATCCTCCCGAATCAGGTACATCGGACGGATCAGTTCCATTCCCTCGAAATTCTGGCTGTGAAGTTTAGGCATCATCGTCTGAACCTGACCACCGTACAGCATCCCCATGAGTATTGTTTCGATGACATCGTCATAGTGATGTCCAAGAGCAATTTTATTACATCCTAATTCTTGTGCCTTGCTGTAAAGATAGCCTCTTCTCATTCTGGCACATAGATAACAGGGGGATTTTTCAATATTTACGACAGAATCAAAGATGTTTGTCTCAAATATAGTGACCGGGATCTTTAATTTCTCTGCATTATCTTCAATTACCATTCGATTTGTCTCGTTATAGCCGGGATCCATGACTAGAAAGACAAGCTCAAACGGGAATTTATTGTGACGCTTTAATTCCTGAAAAAGTTTTGCCATCAACATGGAATCTTTGCCGCCTGAAATGCATACTGCAATCTTATCTCCCGGCTGAACCAGATCATAAACATTGATCGCTTTTGCGAACTTAGTAAATAGTGATTTATGAAATTTTTTCTGAATACTCCGTTCGACATCTTTACAGGTCTTTTTTTCTTTTTCAGGTGTTTTATTTTTTGAAATCCTATACCGCAGCCATTCACTGTAACCGCCCGATAGACTATAAGCATCCATACCCTCACCCCGAAGCTGTGATACAGCCTGATTACTGTAAATACCTCTGGAACAGTAAAAAATGATCTTTTTCCCAAAGGGTATATCTTTTACAGCCTCTTCTAACGTCTCACGGGGGATATTAATGGATTTCGGTATAGAACCATATTGAAAGCTGTTCTCATCCCGCAAGTCCACCAGAATGTAATCATCGCCGGCTATGTCATTCATCTCATCAATTGTAATAGTAAAATCATTATTCATGTATTTCTTCCGGAAACTGATTTTATAACTGGTCAATCAGTCCCTTAATTCCCTCTTTCTGAAATATTTCCTTATAATATCCGATCTCATTTTTAATCAATCCGTCGATTGCGTGCATACCCAGCACTTCTACAGGCGCCTTGTCATCGGTCAAAAGATGTTCTCCCGGATGATAAGGAATGAGTGTACCCGCAACCTGCTGCATGAGGTCTTTAAGTGCCGGGTCATGTAAACCGCCGATATGGCTTTTTAAATATTTGATTCCATTATCGTTACTCATCGCAAAAAGTTCTCTGTTTGTCGAGCCCTCTACATCTGCGGTATAGACAGTCGAAAAAACATGAGCAATTGTATCTGAAAGGTATTCATTGATACTGTTCTTCCCGTCTGAGTGCATATTCATATTCACAACCATCACACCGTTCTCTTTCAGATGAGATTTTACCATCTGAAAAAACTCCACAGAAGACATCTGAAAAGGTATCGTGATGTCCTGATAGGCATCTACCATAATAACATCATATTTTTTTTCGATGGACTGCAGATAGGCACGTCCGTCATATGTTGTCACATCAATGTTTTCCGGAAGTTCAAAATATTGATGTGCCAGATCCGTGATTTTCTTATCGATCTCAACGCCTTCGATGTTCATGTCACCAAAGTACTTTCTACATTGTACAGCATAGGTGCCTGTCCCCATGCCGAGGATCAGTAAATCGGAATCTGTTTTTTTACCGACATCTGCCATCATGGGTGCCGCAAGGGCATAGTCGTAATACATACCGGTCAGAGTATCTTCTTTCATCCGGATGGACTGTACGCCGAACAGGACATTCGTTGAAAGAATCACACTTTCAGGATTCTCTTTCACCTGAAGATAATTATAAATTGATTCATCTTCAGTCAAAAGGTCTTTCTCCCAGAAGGCAGAATGATCTGAATGGCCGAACACACTGCAGAACAGAAAAATAAAAACGGTAACTGTACAAAAGGCCCTTTTATTCCTTATACTGATAAAATAAATCAGTCCCAGACATAAGAGGATACCTGAAAAAATCAGAAACGTGATTGAAGTTCCCACAGCCGGAATCGTGACAAACGTGGGGAGAAAGGTTCCCAGGATACTTCCAATGGTATTATATGCTTCCAGTGTTCCCACGGTCTTTCCACTGTCATCGAGACTGTCCACGGTGTACTTGACCAGAGACGGCGTTACGGTTCCCAGCAGGAACAGCGGAAATACAAAGATTACCATACATGCGATAAATGCGGCAAGGATCAGAAAATTTGTATTGACTGTCATAATCAGCAGTCCGGATATTCCGACTATGATATATTTCCCGACCAGAGGTATGGCGGCTATCCAAATTGCGGCAATAATAATACGGGTATAAAGCTTGTCCGGATTCGGATCTTTATCCGCAGCTTTTCCGCCCCAGATATTACCCAG
>ENA-UOOI01000792-UOOI01000792.1-fermentation-metagenome-genome-assembly--contig:-NODE-792-length-37848-cov-9.552033_pt1 | contig 37848 bp, 33 predicted proteins | sample MGYA00245779_ERZ724027 | MGnify/ENA primary metagenome ERZ724027 (study PRJEB28704, sample SAMN03018318) | fermentation metagenome | biome: anthropogenic terrestrial biome; feature: soil; material...
TCACCTACGGCACGAACAACGAGTTCGGCTTCGACTACCTGCGCGACAACATGGTGATCTACAAGGAGGAAAAAGTGCAGCGCGGGCACAACTACGCGATCGTCGACGAGGTGGACTCGATCCTGATCGACGAGGCGCGCACGCCGCTGATCATCTCCGGGCAGGGCGAAAAATCGACGGAGATGTACTCCGTCGCGGACCATTTCGCGAAGACGCTGCGCTGCGTCCGGGTGGCGGAGCTCAACGAGAAGGAGGACAACGACGAGCTGTACCGCGACGCGGACTACATCGTGGACGAAAAGGCAAAGACCGCCACGCTGACGCAGTCCGGCGTCAAAAAGGCGGAGGCGTTCTTCAAGATCGACAACCTGACCGACGCGGACAACATCGCGATCCAGCACTACGTCAACCAGGCGGTCAAGGCGCGCGGCGTGATGCGCAAGGACATCGACTACGTCGTCAAGGACGGGCAGGTCATCATCGTCGACGAATTCACCGGCCGCCTGATGTACGGCCGCCGCTACAACGAGGGGCTGCACCAGGCCATCGAGGCGAAGGAGGGCGTGAAGATCGCGCGCGAAAGCAAGACGCTCGCCACCATCACGTTCCAGAACTATTTCCGCATGTACGCAAAGCTCTCCGGCATGACCGGCACGGCCCTGACCGAGCAGGACGAGTTCCGGGAGATCTACAAACTGGACGTCGTCGAGATCCCGACGAACAGGCCGATGATCCGCAGGGACCTGCCGGACGTCGTCTACAAGACGGAGAAAGCCAAATTCAACGCCGTGATCGGCGACATCGTCGAGCACCACAAGACCGGCCAGCCGGTTCTGGTCGGCACAATCTCGATCGAAAAATCGGAGGAGCTCAGCCGCCTGCTCCGCAAAACGGGCATCAAGCACGAGGTCCTGAACGCGAAGTTCCACGAGAAGGAAGCGGAGATCGTCGCGCAGGCCGGCCGGAAGGGCGCCGTGACCATCGCGACGAACATGGCCGGGCGCGGCACGGACATCGTGCTCGGCGGCAACCCCGACTATATGGCGAAGGCCGGGATGAAGAAGCAGGGCGTTTCGGACGAGCTGATCGCCGAGGCCGACGCGCATTCCGAAACGAAGGATCCCGATATCCTCTCCGCGCGCGAAACCTTCCGGACCCTTTCCGAAAAATACCGGGAGCAGACGAAGGCGGAGGCCGAGGAGGTCAAGGCGGCCGGCGGGCTTTACATCATCGGCACGGAGCGCCACGAGTCCCGCCGCATCGACAACCAGCTCCGCGGGCGCTCCGGCCGCCAGGGGGACCCGGGCCTGAGCCGGTTCTACATCTCGCTCGAGGATGACCTGATGCGGCTGTTCGGCGGCGACCGGATCAACGCGCTGATGGAGCGCCTCAAGGTGGACGAGGACACGCCGATCGAAAACAAGATGCTGACGAACACGATCGAAAGCGCGCAGCGGAAGATCGAGGGCCGCAACTTCGGCATCCGCAAGAACGTGCTTCAGTTCGACGACGTGATGAACCGCCAGCGCGAGATCATTTACAGCCAGCGCGACCAGGTCCTCAACGGCGAAGACCTCAAGGAGAAGATCCTGAAGATGATCGACCAGGCGATCGAGGAGCAGGCCGCCCGGTTCCTGCCGAAGGACGCGGAGCCCGAGCAGCGCAACCTGAGCGGCCTGCGGGACCACTACATGGGCTGGCTGATCGGGCAGGACGACCTCGTTTATACCGACGAGGAGAAGATCCGCCTTGAGCCGGAGGACGTGACGAAGGAGCTGACCGAAAAGGCGCACGGGCTCTACGAGGAGCGGGAAAAACAGTTCGGCGGCAAAATCATGCGCGAGCTCGAGCGCGTCGTGCTTTTAAAGAACGTGGACACCCAGTGGATGGACCACATCGACGCGATGGAGGAGCTGCAGAAGGGCATCCGCCTGCGCGCCTACGGGCAGCAGGATCCGGTCGTCGAGTACCGCCTCGAGGGTTTCGACATGTTCGACAGCATGATCGCGTCGATCCGCGAAAACACCGCGCGCATGATGCTGACCGTGCAGATCCGCACGCAGGAGGAACCGAAGCGCGAGCAGGTCGCGAAGCCGACCGCGGCTTCCGGCGGGGACGGTTCCGCGCCGTCCCCGCATACGCCGGTCCGCAAGGGCAAAAAGCCCGGCCGCAACGACCCCTGCCCGTGCGGGAGCGGGAAAAAATACAAGAAATGCTGCGGCAGGTTCGAGAACTAAGCGGCGGTCCCGCCGGCAAAAAGCGGGCCGCCCGGTACCGACGTACCGGGCGGCCGTTTTTGCGGCGCAGTGCCGGGAGATTTCATGGACCGTCCCAACGAACGGCGCTTCACGCCCGGGCCGAAGCCCGCGGGGGCTCCCCGCCGCGGAGGGATTCGAGAAGGGCGTCCGCAAGGGCGTCCAGCTCCGGTTCCTTGTCCGCCTTCATGGAGGAGGCCATGCTCACGCGCTCGTTGAGCACGGTCATGTTCTTCATTTCGCCGGTGAGGAATTTCTGCATCAGATCTCCGGACGTGGTCGCCCAGGAGCCGTTTTCGATGATCGCGACGGTGCGGTTCTGCACGTTCAGCGCCTTCATGTCCGTCAGGTAGTTCAGCATGGCCGGGTAGATGCCCAGATTGTAGGTGACGGAGGCCAGCACCAGATGGCTGTACCTGAAGGTTTCGGCGATCAGCTGCGACACGTCGGTGGACGAAACGTCATAGAGCGCCACGTTCGTCATGCCCCGGTCGCACAGCCTGGCGGCCAGCGCCTGGGCGGCGGATTCCGTGTTGCCGTACATGGAGGCGTAGACCACAAGGACGCCCTTCTCCTCCGGCGCATAGCGGCTCCAGGTGTCGTATTTCCGGATGAAGTACATCAGGTCCCTGCGCCAGACGGGGCCGTGCAGCGGACAGATGAATTTGATCCGGTCCAGGATGCCGCCCGCCTTTTTCAGCAGGAGCTGGATATGCGGGCCGTATTTTCCGACGATGTTCGTCAGGTACCGGCGGGCGTCGTCGAGCCAGTCGCGGTCGAAGTTCACCTCGTCGGCGAACAGCTTGCCGTCCAGCGCGCCGAAGGTGCCGAACGCGTCGGCGGAGAACAGCGCGCCGTTCGTCGTGTCGAAGGTCACCATGACCTCCGGCCAGTGGACCATCGGCGCGAAGATGAAGGTGACGGTGTGCCGGCCGAACGAGAACGTGTCGCCCTCCTTCACCTCGACCGTCTTGTGCGAATCCACCGGGAACCCGAACTGGCGCATCAGCATGAACGCCTTTTCATTGCTGATCAGCGTCACGTCCGGCCAGCGGATCAGGATCTCGCCGATGGAGGCGGCGTGGTCCGGCTCCAGGTGGTCGATGACAAGGTAGTCCAGCGGACGGCCGTTCAGGACATGCTCCAGGTTTTCCAGCAGCTGCCGGCACGCGGACCAGTCCACCGTGTCGAACAGCGCCGTCTTTTCGTCCAGCAGCAGGTAGGCGTTGTAGGTCACGCCCCTGGGGATGGGGTAGGCGTTCTCAAACAGGGCCAGGCGATGGTCGTTCGCCCCGACCCAGTACAAATCTTCCGTAACGTTTCTGACGCAGTACATGGCTCGTTTTCTCCTTCCGGCGTTAGGCCTCGATAAATTGATCCTTCGGTTCGGCGCACTTGGGGCAGACCCAGTCTTGGGGCAGATCCCTGAACAGCGTGCCCGGCTCGGCGCCGTTTTCCCCGTCGCCCAGCTCGGGAACGTATTCGTAGCCGCAGCCGCTGCAGACGTAGCGGGGGCCGATGGGTTCCGGCTTCGGGAGCTGCGGGCGCTTCCTCTTGACCATGGGCGGGGCCGGCCGCTTTTTGCCGGCGCCCAGGGCCGCGGTCAGCAGCGGCAGGATTTCGTTCACGTCGCCGACGATGCCGTAATCGCAGTTCTTGAAGATCGGTGCGTTCGGGTTTTTGTTGACCGCCACGATGACGGAGGCGTCCCGGATGCCCTTCAGGTGCTGGATCGCGCCGGAGATCCCGCAGGCGATGTAGAGGTTGCCGGTGCACTTTTGTCCGGACATGCCGACATAGCGGTCCAGCGGGAGGTATTTCAGCGTTTCCGCCACCGGGCGGGAGGATCCGACGGCGGCGCCCGCGGCCCGGGCCAGATCCTCGATCAGCTTCATGTTTTTCTTTTCGCCGATTCCCCTGCCGGCGGCCACCACGCGCTCGGCCTTTGCGATCGGGGTGTCGATCGGGATCCCGACCGTGAAGTCGAACCCGTCCTTTCGAAGCGCCTGAACCAGCGCCGCGACCCGTTCTTCGGCGGTTCCGTCGCGGAACAGGATCTTCCTGCGCACGCCGGTGACGGGCGCGGGTTTCTCCGCGCGGCCGGAGGAGGCGCCGGCCCTTTTCGGCGGCTTTCCGAGGATGTGGGAGGCGATCACGACGCGCTGGATTTCGTTGGTGCCCTCGTAGATGGTCGTGATCTTGGCATCGCGGTACATCCGCTCCACCTCCATGCCCTTGAGGTAGCCGGTCCCGCCGAAGATCTGCAGCGCGTCGTTGGTGATCGCCAGGGCGGCTTCGGAGGCGTACTGCTTCGCCATGGCGGATTCCATGCCGTACGGCTCGCGGCTGTCCTTGAGCTCCGCGGCGGAGTAGACAAGGAAGCGCGCCGCGCGCAGCCGGGTGGCCATGTCCGCGATCTTGAACGAGATCGCCTGCTGAAAACCGATCGGCCGGCCGAACTGCACCCGTTCTTTGGCGTAGCCCACCGCCTGCTCGAAAGCGCCCTGTGAGATGCCGACCGCCTGGGCGGCGATGCCGATGCGGCCGCCGTCGAGGGTGGCCATCGCGATCTTGAAGCCCTCGCCCTCTTTTCCGAGCAGGTTCTCCCTGGGGACCTTCACGTCGTTGAAGATCAGCTCCGCCGTGGAGGAGGAACGGATGCCCATTTTGTCGTAATGGTCGCCGAACTCGAAGCCCTTCCAGCCCTTTTCGACGATGAAGGCGCTGATGCCGTGCGTGCCGACGCCCGGGGTGGTCACGGCGAAGATCACATAGAAATCCGCCTTGGGCGCGTTCGTGATAAAGGTCTTCCCGCCGTTAAGCAGGTAATAGCCGCCCCGGTCCACTGCGGTGGTTTCGGTGCCGCCGGCGTCCGAACCGGCGTTCGGCTCCGTCAGGCCGAACGCGCCGAGCTTTTCGCCCCGGCACAGGGGCGCCAGGTATTTCTGTTTCTGCTCCTTTGTTCCGAACGCGAAAATGGGCCAGGTGCCAAGCGAGGTGTGGGCCGACAGGATGACGCCGGTGCCCCCGTCGATCCTGGACAGCTCCTCGACGGCGATGACATAGCTGAGGGTGTCCAGCCCCATGCCGCCCCACTCCCGCGGGTAGGGGATCCCCAGCAGACCCATCCGCCCCAGCTCGGCCACCGCTTCGGCCGGGAATTCGTTTTCCTTGTCCAGCAGAAAGGCCCGGGGCTTGATCTTTTCCTCCGCGAAGCTCCGGACCCGGGCCCGGAGCGCTTCATGCTGCCGTGTGGTCCTGAATAACATACCGATTCCTCCCTCGTTCATGATGTGGACTATGGTCGAAAAAACGGAATTGCCGTCCGCCCGCGGTTCATGCGCCGAACAGGATTTCCTGAAGGCTGTGGGAGTCCAGCTCGCGGTCCAGCGCGCGCTGGATCGAAGCCAGATGAACATGGGCCAGGCAGACCGTTCCGCCGTGCGCCTTCCGCCACTGGCAGCGGTACCCTTTCCGGGTGCAGGCGCTGACGGCGGCGTCCCGTTCCATCGCGCGGATCAGCCGGTACAGCGTGATGTGTTCGAGCTTCGCCGAAAGCGCGCAGCCGCCGTCGGCCCCGCGCGTGATGCTGACAAATCCCGCTTTTCCCAGCTTTTTCAGAATTTTGTAGGCGAACTGATGCGGGATCTGCTCGTGTTCGGCCAGCTCCCGGGCGGTCAGGCGCCCGCCGGACGCCAGCGCCCGCAGGATCCGCAGCGCGTAATCGGTTTCTTTCGTAATCAGCAAGGTACCACCTCCGGTACTGGTTCCATTCTATCAATCTTGATATTTTTTGTCAAGATTATTTTCGTAAAAAATTGCGGGGCCTCCGGTCCCGCCCGTCAGATTTCGATCGAAGTGATGCGCGGGTTTTCCTCGGTCAGGGTCATCAGAACCGCGGGGTCGAACGAGGCCGGCAGCCTGACGAAAAGGTCGATTTCCAGCCCGCCGCTTTCCTTTCGCCCGATCCGCAGGCCGATGACGTCGATCCCGTATTCGGAAAACTTTCGCCGCAGATACTCGACGGCGCCGCCGCTTTCGCTGAACTCGACGCAGATCCGTTTCGAAACCGGCGGCGCGGGAAGCCATCTGAAGTTCTTGTGCAGAAGAATCTGGACGAGCAGCACCAGACCCGTCGCCGCGATCCCGATCCAGTAAAGCCCGGCCCCGATGGCCATGCCGACCCCCGCGGTCGTCCAGATGCCGGCCGCCGTCGTCAGGCCCTTGACCGACTGCTTTCTGACGAAGATCATGCCGGCGCCGAGGAAGCCGATCCCGCTGACGATCTGCGCGGCGACGCGCGAGGGGTCGAGTCCGTAGCCGCGGAGCTGCAGCACGTCGGTGAAACCGTATTTGGAGACGAGCGTCATCAGCGCGGCGCCGAGGGCGACGATCACATGGGTCCGCATCCCCGCTTCCTTGAGCCTGCTTTTCCGTTCGTAGCCGATCACGGCCCCGCAGATTCCCGCGACCAGCAGCTGGAGCAGGAACCCGAGCTGCGTCAGAACATATGCCGATGCACCCACGCCGAACACCTCCCGATGGGCTTTTAAAAAATTCTTATATCGTATGATTATAGCGCGCCCGCGGCGGTTGTCAAGGATCGGGGGCGCGCGGTTCAGATCAGTCCCAGATGTTCGAGCCCGCGCTCGATGCCGTCGTCGGACCAGGCGGCGGTGACGTAGTCGGCCCGGCGCTTCACCGGGCCGACGGCGTTGCCCATCGCGACGGCGCAGCCGACCGCGTCCATCATCGTGACGTCGTTGTAGCCGTCCCCGAACGCGACCGCGTCCTCCTTCGGGACGCCCGCGCGTTCGAGGAAAACCCCCGATCCCCTTCGCCTTGTCCCAGTCCGAAAAGCTCAGGTCGGAGGTCAGTCCGCCCGGGTGCCGGTTCAGGACCATTCCGTTTGTGAACGCGCCGGCGCACGCCTCGTACGCCGCGTCCGTTTCGAAGATAAAATCCATCATGCCCGCGCGGATCCGCTCCGGCTCCCAGTCCCGGAGCAGAAAATCGGGCAGGCCGTAGATCTCCTCCATGCGGTCGAACAGGCGCTCCGGCACGTTCCGGGCCCATCCGTGGCGCTTGCCGATGAACACATAGCGGCAGCCGTACCGGTCGAAATGCGCGATCAGCCTGCGGACGCGCTCCGGGGAAAGCGGGCGGTCCAGCACCGTTTTGCCGTCCACGACGACATGCGCGCCGTTCAGGGCCACATAGTTTTGGAACAGGCCCGGGAAAAACCGGTGGATGAACGCCTCCTGCCGGCCGGAGCAGACCGCGATCCGGTGCCCGTTTTCCACAAGGCGGCCGAGGGCGCGCAGCGCGCTTTCCGGGATTTGGAACCGGCGGCCGTTCCGGGTGCCGAGCAGGGTCCCGTCCAGATCGAAAAATACGGTTTTCGGCTTCATTTTTTGTTCCTCCGATGCATACAAAGCGCCCCGCGGGGCGAAACTAAGGCCGAGGTGTTGGCACATGCAGTATATTTGGTCGTTTGTCATCGGCGGCGCGATCTGCGCCGTCGGGCAGCTTTTGATCGATTTCACCAAGATGACGCCGGCGAGGATCCTCGTCAGCTTTGTGACGGCGGGCGTGGTGCTCGGGGCGCTCGGCGTCTACGAGCCTCTCGTGGATTTTGCCGGCTGCGGGGCGACGGTGCCGCTGACCGGCTTCGGGTATTTGATGGCGAAAGGCACGCTGGAAGCCGTCAGGGGACAGGGCCTTCTCGGCGTGTTCTCCGGCGGCGTGATGGCGGGGGCCGCCGGGATCGCGGCGGCGGTGTTCTTCGGCTACCTCGCCGCGTTGTTTTCAAAATCGGGAGATAAGAGTTAGTCCCGCCTACCTGTACGCGAAGGCCGGCTACCGCTACGCCAGCCTGGCCTGGCGCGTGTTCCGCATCGTCAGCGGCAGCTATGCGATGACGCTGCTGTGGCAGGCGGTGAAATACGTCTACCGCCTTGCGAAAAGGCGCGCCGAAGAAAGGGGGCGCCGGGCCGCGCGCGGACCGTAAAAGCAAAACGGACAGGCAAAAAGCGCCTGTCCGTTCAAACACCGCGAAGCAATGGGATCTTACTGGATCGAACAGTCGAGATAATGCTCGAGGTCCTCCTCGTCCTTTTTCTTCTTTTCGAAGAACAGAACGACGGCAACCGCCACGGCCACCATCGCGGCGACCGAGGACAGGATCGTAAGCAGCAGGTTCAGTTTTCCTATATTTTTCAACATGAACACCTCCGTCATGCACAGTGGCCGGCAATCCATCCGTTACCATGATAAACAAAAAGAGGGGAAATGTCAATTGCCCGGCGGGGAATCGGCGGGAAAATAAAAAAAGCAGGGCGTCCGCTCTGCTTTTGCTTTGCGCGCTCAGCGGGTTACGCCCCGGCCGCCGCGTTCAGTTTGGAGGCCAGCGCCGATTTTTTCCTGGCCGCGTTGTTCTTGTGCAGGATTCCCTTGGCCACGGCCTGATCAATCTTTTTCACGGCGAATTTCACCGCTTCCGCCTTGTCCGCATCACCGTTTTCCGCGGCAAGCGCAGCCTTTTTGATCACCGTTTTCAGTTCCGTGCTTGCGGACCTGTTGGTCAGGGTTTTGGCGGCGATGACCTTCACGCGCTTTTTGGCCGATTTGATGTTTGGCATCCTTCCACCCCCTTTGAGAGTTTTATAATTTATAATAGCATCGATCCGGAAAAAAAGCAAGCTGTTTTTTGAAAGAAGGGACAAACGGATTGAATTTTCGAACAGACCTGGCTCTGGAATCCACGGAGCCCGCCAAACAGATCCGCACGGAAAAGGACGGCTGCGTTCTGACGCGCATCGAGGACGGCGGAAAAACCTATGTGACGATGGAGGTCCAGGCGATTTCCGATCACATCGATTCCAACGATTCGCTTCTCGCGCTCGTTTCCTCCGAGCTTCGGGCGCTGCTGCCGAAAAAGGGGGCGGTCCTGGCCGCGGGGCTGGGGAACCGCGGCGTCACGCCGGACGCGCTCGGACCGCTCGCCGCGGAGGAGATTCTCGCGACCCGCTACATCAAGGGCGAGCTCGCCCGCGTGACGGGGCTGGACCGCCTGCGGCCGGTCGCGGTCATCAGCCCCGGCGTGCTCGGCATGACGGGCATGGAGGCGTTCGAGGTGCTGCGCGCCGTCGTCGGGGAGATCCGGCCCGCCGCGGTCATCGCCGTGGACGCGCTCGCCGCGCGCAGCCCGTCCCGTCTGGGCTGCACGGTGCAGCTGAGCAGCGCGGGCATCTCGCCGGGCGCGGGGGTCGGCAACTCGCGCCCGCGCATCGACGGGGAGACGCTCGGCGTCCCGGTCGTGAGCATGGGCATCCCGACCGTGGTCGACGCCGCGACGCTCGCGGCCGATCTGCTCGGCGGGGACGTGCCGCAGGACAAGATCGCGCCGCGCGGCGCCTCGATGATGGTCACGCCGCGGGAGGTGGACCTCATCATCCGGCGCGGCGCGCGGCTCCTGGCCATGGGGATCAACCGCGCGCTGAACCCATCCCTGAGCGTGGAGGAGTTCGAGGAGCTGACGTAACCCGGCCGCCGGAATGAAACCGGGCCCCTTCGCATACAGATGTTCCAGAACATGCCGGAGGCAGGATATGAAAAAAGGTACGGAGAAAACGGCGGGAATTGCATCGGCGCTGCTTGCCGCGCTGGCGGTCGCGTGCGTTGCGGCGCGCCTTCCCGCGGGGTTCGGGCAGAACACCGCGGTGGCCGCCGCCGGTTTTATCCTGCCTTACGGCGCCGCGGAGGAATACCGCAGCGCGGACGAGGACGACGGCTCGGCCTCCTCGGTTCCGCCCGCTTCCTCCGCCCGGTCCTCCTCCGCCCCGCAGAGCTCTTCTTCCGCGCCGCCGTCCTCGTCCGCGGGGACCCCGGCCCGAAAGGGGAAGGTGGAGGAGATGTGCATCAATACCGGCGGGACCCGGTACCAGAACATGTGGGTGCGCAACTCGAACGCGAACCATACGGTCGACATCGGCAAAGAGCTTGCCAAAAGACCGGATATCGACATCAAAAAGAACGCGGGGCCCCAGGTGCTGATCTATCACACGCACACGACGGAGGCGTTCGAGGGCGTGACGCGCACGACGGACAAGACGAAGAGCGTCTGCGCCGTCGGGGACAGGATCGCAAAGCAGCTCGAAGCGGCGGGCATCGGCGTCGTCCACGACACCACCTACCACGATTACCCCGCCTACAACGGCTCGTATAACCGCTCGATCGTCACGATGAAAAACAACCTGAAAAAATATCCGTCCATCCAGGTGACGCTGGACATCCACCGCGACGCGATGACCCGCTCCGACGGGACGCGCCTGAAACCGACGGCGGTGATCGGCGGGAAAAAGGCCGCGCAGGTGATGATCATTGCCGGCTGCGACGACACGGGCGACCTGGGATTCCCGGACTGGGAGCACAACCTGCGCTTCGCGCTCCGGCTGCAGCAGTCCGTGAGCGGCCTTTACCCGAACCTTGCCCGGCCGCTCAGCTTCTGTCCGCGCCGCTACAACGAAAACGTGACGCACGGCTCCCTGCTCGTCGAAATCGGGACGGACGCGAACACGCTGGACGAGGCGCTCTACACCGGCGAGCTGTTCGGCAAATCGCTGGCTGCGGCTCTGCTCCAGCTTCAGGGCTGACATCCGCCGGGAACGGAAGGGAAAAGACAAGGATGAGAAAAAACCGGGATCTGAGGATCTTTCTGACCTCGCTGGTCGCCGCGCTCTGCGTCGCCGGCCTTGCGCTCGGCCTCGCGGAGGTGGACGCGCAGAGCCGAAGGATCGGCTTTGGGGACAATAAAACGCTGCTTTATCAAATAACCGGCAAAAATCTGAACTTATCTTGCATTGTCACCCGGATATGCTATAATATTTCTGTATAGCGAGTGCGGATGCAGGCTGTGAAAATGCGGTGGAGGACTTTTGATGAACCGACGTGAAAAGGTATTGTCCGTTCTGTTGTTGCTGGCTTTTTTGGCCTGCTGGTCCCCCGTGGGCGCTTTTGCGCTGGATGAAAGCGGCGGGAGCAGGGCGCCCGTTTCAGCCGTGTCCGGGACCGGTTCTTCGAAGGCGGGCTCCGCGCCCGCAAAAAATTCCTCTTCGCGGAAAGCGAGCAGCGCGCCGCCCGCAAGATCTTCCGCTCCCAGGACATCCAGCTCCAAGGCCAGGAAGACGACCGGAAAAACGGTGAAGCGCGTTGTTTCGTCCTCCGTTTTTTCCGAAGCGGCGTCGGGCGCCTCGTCCTTTGAGACGAGCTCGGAGGAGTCGAGCGATATCCCGCTTCCGAGCATCGGCAGCGTCCCGGAGGAAGATCCGCTGAGCTCGGCCGTGACGGCCGCGGAAAACTCCAGGAAAATGAACTGGATCGGAATCCTGTCGTGGGCGTGCATCGGGCTCGGCATCCTCGTCGTGCTGATCGTCGTGCTGGGCAACCGGCGCCCGCCGCGCGGCATGGGCCGCAAACGCTACCGCAGGCCGAAACGCTCGAACAAAAAGCGGCTTTTGAACGACAAGTATTACCGGCACATCAACCGGTATTGAAAAACCGTTCCTCCGCAAAAGCGGGGGGACGGTTTTTCGGTTCCCGATTTCTGTTTCCATCGATCGGATTCGATCGATCGGAACTTTGAAAAAACGGCCGCCTGCGCGCTATTCCATATAGGCGCCCTTCATCGGCGAGACGGCGTGCTTTGCGTAAAGATGGAGCGCCCCGGACGGATAACGCTCGGGCTTCGGCTTCCATTTTGCTTTCCGCCGCGCTAAAATCTTTTCGATTTCACCGGCCGGGAGCGGGCGCCCCGCCACCCCCACGAGATCCAGGGTGCGGCGGCCGATGTCGAGACGGATCAGGTCGTTTTCCTCGACCAGCGCGATGGGGCCGCCCTCCGCGGCCTCCGGGGAAACGTGCCCGACCGCAGGGCCCTTGGAGGCCCCGGAAAAGCGGCCGTCCGTGATCAGGGCGATCGTCGTGCCGAGCTCCCGGTCCGAGGAAATCGCCTCGGTGGTATAGAACATCTCCGGCATGCCGCTCCCTTTCGGGCCCTCGTAGCGGATGATCACCGCGTCGCCGGGGCTGACCCTGTGATGAAGGACGGCGTCGAGGGCGTCCTCCTCGCGGTCGTACGGCCGCGCGCGCAGGATCACCCTGCCAAGCATCTCTTTCGGGACGGCGGAGTGCTTCACGACGGCGCCCTGGGGGGCCAGGTTCCCTTTGAGGATGGCGATCGTCCCGTTTTCCCCGATCGGGCGGTCGAACGGGCGGATGACGTCCTCCCGCCTGAGATGCCATTTGCCGAGGCGGGATTCGCATTTCTCGTAAAATCCGCTTTTGCGGATCTCCTCGAGGTTTTCGCCCAACGTCCTGCCGGTTACCGTCAGGACGTTCAGGTCGAGCATGGATTTGATTTCCTCCATGACGCGGGGGACCCCGCCCGCGTCATGGAAGAACTGCGCGGGCCAGCGGCCCGCGGGGCGGATGTCCAGCAGGTAATGGGCCCCGCGGTGGATGCGGTCGAACGTTTCGGAGTCGATCTCGATGCCGAATTCATGCGCGATGGCGGGCAGATGCAGGAGGCTGTTCGTGGAGCCGGAAATCGCGGCGTGCACATAGATCGCGTTGACGAAACTTTCCCTCGTCACGATCCGGCGGGCCGTGACGCCCGCCCGGGCCAGCTCCACCGAGCGTTTCCCGGCCCGGTACGCGGCTTCCCCCAGCTCCGCGCCGGTCGCCGGCATCAGCGCGCTTCCCGGCAGCATCAGGCCGAGGGCCTCCGCCATGATCTGCATGGTGGAGGCGGTGCCCATGAACGAGCAGGCTCCGCAGGAAGGGCAGGCGTGGCGTTTATAGTAGGCGAACTGCTTTTCCGAAATTTCGCCGCGCTCGTACATCGCGCTGTAAGCCCCGATCTGTTCCAGCGTCAGAAGGTCCGGCCCGGCATCCATGACCCCGCCGGTGACGACGATGGCGGGAATGTCGACGCGCCCGATCCCCATCAGGATCGCGGGAACGCTTTTGTCGCAGCTTGCGAGGAACACCCCCGCGTCGAACGTCGTGGCCTTCTCGTGGATCTCGATCATGTTCGCGATCATGTCGCGGCTTGCGAGGGAATAATTGATGCCGTCGTGCCCCTGGGCCATTCCGTCGCAGATATCGGTCACATAATAGCGGGCCGCTTTTCCGCCGCTTTCACGGATGCCCTGAACGGCTTTCCGGACGAGCCGATCTAAATGCGCGCTGCCGGGGTGGCTGTCGCCGAACGTGCTTTCGACCAGGATCTGGGGCTTCTCCAGGTCCTCCTCCGTCCATCCCATGCCCATGCGGAGGGAATCCATCTCCGGCGCGAGCTTCCGGATTTTCTGGCTTTGCAATTCGGGCTTCATTCGTGCGGATCCTCCTTTTTTCGTTCCGGGACGACTTGATGAATCAAAATAAATCAAATATGATGAAACTTCTTTTCACTTTTTGATATTGACACAGCAGCGGGGCTTTTCGTTCCGCAAAACCCGGACGACTTCCTCGGCGGCTTTTCTCTGCAGGTCGTTCTGGGCCTCTTCCGAGTACCACGCGGCGTGCGGAGTCAGGATGACATTGTCGAATTTTCTGAGTTTCGAATCCGCCGGAAGCGGCTCCGTTTCGCAGACGTCCAAGGCCGCGCCTCCCAAAATCCTGTTTTCCAGCGCGGAAACCAGGGCGTTTTCGTCGACCAGCGGGCCGCGCGAGGTGTTGACCAGAAACGAACCCTTCTTCATTTTCGAAAAGGTCTCCCGGTTGAACAGATGATGCGTTTCCGCCGTGAGCGGGATGTGGACCGTCAGAATGTCGGATTCCCGGACGAGCGTTTCGAAATCCACCTTCTCCGCGCCGTACTCCCGCATGATCTCCCCGCTCACGAAAGGGTCGTACGAAATCAGACGGAAGGAGAATCCGCCTGCTTTTTTCGCAACCGCCTTCGGGATCCTGCCGAAGCCCGCGATCCCCAGCGTGACGGCGCTCGTCCTGTGGATCGGCTTGGAGATCTTGTAATCCCAGTTCCCTTTTTTCACGCTGTTTGAGAGGACCTGGATTTTTCTGAGACCGTTCAGGATCAGGGCCATCGCGTGGGTGGAAACCTCGTCCACGCCGTAATCCGGGACGTTGCACACATAGACGCGGTGCTTGGCGGCGGCTTCCAGATCGACGCAGTCGACCCCGACGCCGTACCGGACCACGATCCTGAGATGGTCCAGCGCGTCGAAGACCCCGGCGGTGATCGGGGCGTACTGCACCAGCAGCGCGTCCGCGTCCGCCGCCAGCCTGACGACGTCCTCGTCCGTCCTGCACTGGAGCGGGATCAGATCGGCGTCCAGCTTTGCAATTTCAGTTTCTTCATTCCTGAGCGTTTCGTATTCGTAATCCGTGACGTAAACCTTAAATTTCGACATTTCCGCAGCTCCCATAGTTTTCTTAAAGTGTGATACCGTTTTTGAAAATGGCAAGATCCCGCATTCCGTGGATCTCGCTTTTCGTCCGGATTTCCCCGGAAGCGACGGACCTGACAAGGCCGTAAAGGCTTTCGGTTTTTTCCTCTACGGAAGCGCCTTCGATCAGATCTCCCGCGTTCAGATCGATCCAGTTCTTTTTGGCGCGGGACAGCTTCGTGTTGCTTGAAATCTTCAAAGTCGGGACGGGGCAGCCGAACGGCGTCCCGCGCCCGGTCGTAAACAGGATCAGCTGCGCGCCGGCCGCGGCCTCCGCGCTTGCGGAAACGAGGTCGTTCCCGGGGGTCTGCAACAGGGTGAGCCCGCGCTTTTCGACGGGACGGCCGTAGCGGACGGCGTCCACCACCGGCGCGTGCCCGCCCTTCTGGACGCAGCCGAGCGATTTTTCCTCCAGCGTGGTGATCCCGCCCTCTTTGTTGCCGGGGGAGGGATTGTCGGAGATTCCCCCGCCGTTTTTCAGGAAGTATTCTTTAAAATGATTGATCAGCGCCGCGGTTTTTCCGAACGCTTCTTCGGAGACGCAGCGGCCGAGCAGAATGGTTTCCGCCCCGAACATCTCCGGGACCTCCGACAGGACCGCGGAGCCGCCCTCGGCGACGAGGCGGTCCGTAAACGCGCCGAGCAGCCGGTTGGCGGTGATGCCGGAAAAGCCGTCCGACCCCCCGCACTTGAGGCCGACCACCAGCTCCGACATCGGCACCGGCTCCCGCCGGAAGCGGCCGGCGAACCGGCAGAGCCGCCCGATCAGGGACAGACCCTCTTCGATTTCGTCCGGGCAGTCCTGGCACACCAGAAATTTGACCCGGTCCGGGTCGAAGGGCCCCAGCGCTTTCTTCAGTTCCCCGACGCCGTCGGTTTCGCACCCCAGGCCCAGAACCAGGACGCCGCCCGCGTTCGGGTGGCGGATGAGGCCGCAGAGGATCCGCCGCGTGTGGTCCAGGTCTTCGCCGAGCTGGGAGCAGCCGTAGGGGTGCCCGAAAGCGTGGATGCCGTCCACGGAGCCCTCTTCCATCCCGCGCGCCCGGGCTTCGATCGCCCTTGCGACGGAATTGACGCACCCCACGGTCGGGAGGATCCACACTTCGTTCCGGATGCCCGCCCTTCCGGTCCCTCTGGGAAATCCCGGAAAGGTCTGCGGCGCGCCCGAAGGCCGCGCGCGCGGAAAAGCGCCGGGCCGTTCGTAGGAGTATTCCCGCACGCCGGTCAGGGCGCTTTTGAGGTTGTGCGTGTGCACCCACTGCCCGGCCCGGATGTCCCGGGTCGCCGTCCCGATCGGGAATCCGTATTTGACGACGGTTCCGCCCGCGGCCGTCGGGACGATACAGATCTTGTGGCCGGCCGGGACGTCTTCCGGCGCGCAAATGGTATGCCCCCGGATCGGAACCGGATCCCCGCTCCGAATGCCGCGGACGGCGACCGCCACGGTATCGGACGGGTGGATCTGCAAAAGTTCTGTCATGGCATCTCCTTGTGTCGAATGGAAGGACCGGCGCCGCCCGCGCGGGTTCAGATCCGCTTGAGCGCCTCCGCGAGCTGCCGGCGGTCGGGCAGGCCCTCGTTGTCCCCCTCCACGGTCAGCTGCAGGCCGCCGATGACGTTTCCGCGCATCGCGGCGTCCCTGAGCGAAAGCCCTTCCAGGCGCCCGCTGATCACGCCGACCGCGAAGCCGTCCCCGGCCCCGACGGTGTCGACCACCTTGGCGAATTTTTCGACCGGGAAGCAGGGGACCCGGCAGTTCGTTTCCCGGTTCCGGACGTAGGCCCCTTCTTTTCCCGTTTTGATGACGACGTCCCCGACCCCTTTGGAGAGGTAGTAGTCCGCGATCGCCTCGGCGGTATGGCGCCCGGTCAGGGTTTCGCCCTCCGAAAGACCGGGAAGGACCATATCGCACCGGCAGGCGACGCCGTTCAGGGTTTCCGCCATGATCCGGGGGTTTTTCCAGAGGCTCGGCCGCAGGTTCGGGTCGAACGAGACGTAGATGCGGCGTTCGTGCGCGCGCTCGATCAGCCGCAGGGTGGCGGCAAGGCAGCTTTCGCTCAGCGCGCAGGGGATGCCGGTCACATGGACGTGGCGGACGCCTTCGAACGAAATTTTGTCGATGTCCGCGGGGCAGATGCCGGAGGCCGCGCTGTTTTTCCGGAAATACGCCGTATCCGGGTTCCCTTTTTTCACTTTGGATTTCAGCATAAAGCCGGTCGTGCGGTCCTCGTCGAAGCTGACGTTGGAGGTGTCGATGCCCTCTTTTTCCAGGCTTTCGTAAAGATACGCCCCGAACGGGTCGCTTTTCCCGAGCTTGGTGATATAGGTCGTCGAATGCTCCAGCCTGGTCAGGCCGATGCAGACGTTCAGTTCGGCCCCCGCCAGCGCCTTTTGAAATGTGGTCACGTCTTTCAGCGCGCCGTATTCCTGCCCGATAAACAGGACCATCGGTTCGCCGAATAGAACTACTTCAGCCATATGAGTTTCCTTTCCGAATTCAAGCCTTCCTCTGCCTGAGGTGGATCGCAAAGCCGCCGAATTCCTGCCGCAGATAGACGACGGCCGTCTTGCCGCCGGCCGTGACCCGGCTGCCCTCGTCGAACGAAACGCCCGCTTTGGACAGGTAATATTCCGCCCGGGCGACGCTGTTCGTATCGATCGCGACATGGCCGTGCGTTCCGAGCCCGACGGAGTGGTTGATCTCGAAGCCCGTTCCCACAAAGGTGGAGGCGGGGCCTCTGCGCACCGGGAAACCGAAAAGTCCGGCGATTTGGTCCGCGATGGTTCCCGCTTCCCCGGCGCTTCCGGTATTGAGCCCGACGTGGACGACTTCATACCCGAGCAGCGTTTGGACCGACTGTTTCGCGCACGCCGTGATCCTGTCCCAGCTGCCCGCTTTCACGTCGTTTTTCCCGCAGAGCCAGCTCCCTCCGATCGCGAAGATGAAGTCCCGGCCGGCGTAGTCGGACAGGTTGTCGAGGCTGATCCCGCCGGTGGGGAGGAACTTGACGGCCCGGAACGGCCCCGCGAGGGCCGCGCAGGCCCTGACGCCGCCGGAGCTTTCGGCGGGGAAGAATTTCAGGACCGAAAGGCCCTTTTTCACCGCCGCCTGGATTTCCGAAGCGGTGGCGCAGCCCGGGATCACGGGGACGCCGTTCTTCCGGCACCAGTCGACGATCTCCGGGTCGAAACCGGGCATGACGATGTAGTCCGCCCCGGCGCGGACGGCGTCCTGCGCCTGCCGTTCCGTCAGGACCGTGCCGGCGCCGATCAGAAAGCCGGGGACCCGCCGCTTGACGGAGGCGATCGCGTCCAGCGTGCAGCCGGTCCGGAAGGTGATCTCCATCGTGTCGATTCCGCCCGCCCGCAGCGCCCTGGCGAGCGGGACGGCGGTTTCGGCCTCGTCCAGGACGGCGAGGGGGACCAGACCGATTTTTTCCAGTGTGTCCAAAACCTGATTATCCATTTGCAGAATCGCTCCAGTTCAATTTTAATCCGGTCTCTTCGGATGCTTTGCGCAGGCTGTCCGCCACGTCTTCCGGCAGCGGGATCCCGTTTTTGCATCCGTCGTCGTAGCGGTTCCATTCCATTTCCCCGGGGAGGAAGATGCCGGACGTTCCCGCGGCCTTCGGCGAGCTCTTGACGTAATCCGCCAGTTCTTCCGCCCTCTCGGCGAAGTTGCCGTCGGGACAGACCAGGGAGGGATCCACGGCGAGGAATGCGTGGCAGACCCGGTTTTTGGACGGCAGGTCGAAGCACCAGCTCTTCACGTCGCGGCAGAAATTCCCGCCGGAAGCCAGCGCGGACAGCGCCTCGACCAGCAGCGAAAGACCGTAGCCCTTGTGCGCGCCGACCGGCAGCAGCGCCCCGCCGTTCTGGTAGTACTGGGGATCCGTGGTCGGCCTGCCGTCCGGGTCCACCATCCATGTATCCGGAATCGATTCGTGATACGTCTTCGCCTTGTTGATTTTCAGCGCGGCGGTCGCCGAAAGGGCGATGTCGAGGATCACGGGGTGCCCCCCCGCGCGCGGAAACGCGTACGAAACCGGGTTGTTCCCCAGCGTCATCCCTTTTCCGCCCGGCACGACCATGTTCGGGTCGGTGTTGCTCATGGCGATGCCGAGCAGGCCCTGCCGGGCCGCCAGGTTCGTATAGGAAGCTCCCGCGCCGAAATGGCAGCTGTTCTTCACGGCGACGTATCCGATCCCGCTTTTTTTGGCGAGTTCGACGGCTTTCCGCATCGCCTTGTATCCGGACGCCATGCCGATGCCGTCCTTCGCGTCCATCACGGCGAAGGCGCCGCCTTCGCGGACGAATTCCGGCACCGCCTTCGGGTCGATTCCGCCGGCCCTGATCTTCTGCAAATAAGGATGCAGGTTTTTGGTTCCGTGCGAATGGATCCCGAACGCGTCCGTAATCGTCAGGATCTTCCCGGTTATTTCGGCGTCTTGTTCATTCATCCCGTATTTCGTCAGGGCATCCCGGCAGAACCGTTCCAGCTCGTCCTTTGAAATTCTTCGTTCACTGCTCATTGCTTGCTCCTTTTTCCAGGGCGGCCTTCAGCGGCGGCCCTGCATTTTTCCGATCGCTTCCCACAGGCCGTTCAGATACGCCGCGCCCAGCGCGCGGTCGTAAAGGCCGTAGCCGGGCCTCGCCTTTTCCCCCCAGATCATTCTGCCGTGGTCCGGGCGGAGGTAGCCCTCGAATCCGACGTCGTAGTAGGCCTTCATGATTTCGAACAGATCCAGATCGCCCTCGGACGAGAGATGGGCCGACTCGTGGAAGGACTTCTCGGCGGTGAACCTGATGTTGCGCACATGGCCGAAATGGATCCTGCCCATTGCGCCGAAGTGGCGGATCATTTCCGGAATGTCGTTCTTCCTGTCCGCGCCCAGCGCCCCGCTGCAAAGGGTGATGCCGTTGCAGGGGCTGTCCGCCAGCTTCATGATCCGGTCCAGATTTTCCCGGCAGGTCACGATGCGGGGCAGCCCGAACAGCGGCCACGGCGGGTCGTCCGGGTGAATGGCCATTTTGACCCCGGTTTCCTCGCAGACGGGGATGATTTCCTTGAGAAACGCCCGGAGGTTCTGAAACAGCTTTTCTTCGTCCACGCCGCCGTAAGCCTCGAACAGCTTTTGCAGCGCCCGGAGCCGGCCGGGCTCCCAGCCCGGCAGCACGAAGCCGTTCGAGGAGTTCCGGACCTTTTCCGCGAGCTGCTCCGGCGTGAGCCTGGCAAGCTCCGCGTGGTCGTAAAACAGCGCGTTGGAGCCGTCCGCCAGCGGGTAGGCGAGGTCGGACCGCAGCCAGTCGAAAACCGGCATGAAGTTGTAGCAGATCACCTTGACGCCCGCCCGCGCCAGATTGCGGATCGTCTTTTTGTAGTTTTGAATGTACCGTTCGCATCCGGGCGCCCCGAGCTTGATGTCCTCGTGAACGTTGACGCTTTCGATCACTTCCAGCTCGAGGCCCGCGTCGTTCACCTGTTTTTTGAGCGCCAGAATCTCCGGCATCTCCCATGTTTCGCCGACGGGGACGTCGCAGAGCATCCCGACGACCCCGGTCACCCCGGGAATCTGCCGGATCTGCCGGAGGGTGACGCTGTCATCCGCGCTTCCGAACCAGCGGAACGTCATTTTCAAGCTATCCATCCTCTTTCTTTCGTTTTGTGCGGCTTTCCCGGCGGCCCGCCTGCTTTTTTCGACCAGCCGCCCGCCGGGCTCCGTCAGCGGTTTTTCAGCATCTGTCTGCCGTAGATCAGCACCAGGGAGATGATGATCAGCCCCTGGATGATGTCGCGGCCGGAGACCGGCATGTGGAGGATCGTGAGCAGGCTGATGATGACGGTCATGATGATCGAGCCCGCGATCGTGCCCACATAGCCGCCGTAACCGCCCATGATGGAGGTCCCGCCCATGACCACGGCCGCGATGGAGTTCATCGAGTAAACGTCGCCCGCGTTGATAAAGCTCGTGTTGGTGTAACCGACCAGCAGGATCCCGGTCAGGGCCGACATCAGGCCGGAGATGACATAGACCAGGACGATCTGCTTCGCGATGTTGACCCCGGAATAATACGAGGCGAGCGTATTGGTCCCGACCAGGTAGGTGTTCCGGCCGAAGAGTCCCTTTTTCAGGACCAGGATCGTCAGCGCCGACAGGATGATCCAGACGAGGATCAGCGGGGAAAGAAATCCGCCGATCCGCCCGGTTCCCAGGAATTTCACAAACGGGGCCGTGTTCCCTTTCGGCGCGCCCTTGCTGTAAATCAGGGCGATCCCTTCGAGAACGCTGCCCATGGCCAGGGTCATCACCATCGGCGGGATCTTGAGGTAGTAGACGCAGCAGCCGTTCGCAAGGCCGGTCAGCAGGCCGGTCAGCAGGACCATGGCGAAGGCCGCGCCGACGTTCCGGTCGGTTCCGGACATGACCTGCGCCGCGATGATATTGGAAAGAGAGATCACGGAGGCGACCGACAGGTCGATGCCGCCCGTGAGGATCACGAACGTCTGCCCGATTGCCACGATGCCCAGAAAGGCCGACTGCCGGATCACCGTTTCCATATGATCGTAGGAGATAAATCCCGGCGACACGATCTGCGCGACGATCAGGATTGCGATCAGAATCCCGTAGACCAGCAGGATCGGCTTTGTTTTTTCCTGCAGCAGAACAGGGAATTTTGCGCTGGATTCTTTATTCATATCTGATTTCCGCCTTTCCAGTCTCTTCCGCCACTTTATTCATAAAAATAGGGAGCCTGCTTCAATTCGGCAAATTGTTCCGGATCATGCGGAAAGATGAGCTTCGCGCCGTATTTTTTTTCGAGGATATTCAGTTTCGCCACGCTGCGCTGGAACCCGAGCGTGTCGTAAATGATTCCGGGGAACACGGCGGGAGGGCCGTAGTTTTTCTTTGTGTACACGGCGTCGGACGGAAAGATGTACGTCCCGCTGTCCAGCTCGGCCACCAGGCCGAGGATGCCCGGCGTATGCCCCTCCAGCGTGATCAGGCGCAGACCCTCCGCCAGATCCTGGTCGTCTTCGATCAGGTTGAAGTTCAGGCCGGGGAATTCGAAGTTGTCCTTAAAATATCCGCCGCCTCCGAACGGGACCGACGAGCACCGGTGCGTTTCCGTCAGGCCGTACATGAAGTCCTTCCGGTGCACATAGATGTTCTGGCCCGCCTTCGTGCCGGAAAAGAACGAGAGTCCGCCCGAATGGTCCCAGTGCATGTGCGACACGACGACGACCGAAATATCGTCCGGTTTCAGCCCGAGCGCGGCCAGGCGCCGGTCCAGGTACTCCTCCCGCCTGGCGTAGAACGGGAAAAACTCCTGGTTTTCCTTCGGCCTTCTGTCCGCTTCGTCCCCGGGGCAGGAGCCGGTGTCGTAAAGCACATAGCCCAGATCCGGGTGCCTGAAAAGGACGGAGAACGAGGGAACGGATACCCATTTGGGCTTCGGTTCCCGATTGCTTTTACTCGCCGGGAAAGGAACGGCGACGTTCCACGCAAGGTCGTTTTCGATGCGGCCGTGGGAGAGGACTGCAAATTTTATATTTTTTTTCATTCCGATTTACCTCCTTGCTCGAAGCGAGCTGATTGCGAGCGCCAGGATCAGAATGCCGCCCTGGACGACATACTGATAGAACGACGAAACGCCGATCAGATTCAGGATGTTGTTGATGATGATCAGGATGAAGACGCCCGCGATGTTTCCGATCAGGCCGCCCTTGCCGCCGGCCAGGCTCGTGCCGCCCACGACGGCGGTCGTGATGGAGTTGTTGGTCAGGTTCACGCCCACGGTCGGGTCGCCGGAGTACATCTGCGCGGCCAGCATGATGCCCGCCAGGGCGCTGAGCAGACCGGCGATCGCGTAAACGGCGACCTTGACCCGGTCCACCATGATCCCGGAGCTGTAAGCGGCGTTTTCATTGCCGCCGATCGCGAAGACCGAATGGCCGAACCGGCTCCGGTTCAGGATGATCCAGAAGATCACGGTCGTGGCGATTCCGAGCAGCAGCGGGACCGGCAGATTGGCGACGGTGCCGTTGACCGCGGTGGAGAAATCCGCGTTCACCATGCCGCCGGGGCTGTCCAGCACGGTCAGGGCGATGCCCTGGATGATGACCTGCGTGGAGAGGGTCACGATGATCGGCTGGACGTTGCCCTTCGTGACCAGGGCCCCGTTGACCACGCCCAGCAGCAGCCCCGAGAGCAGGGAGACGAGCAGCGTCACGGCAAAAAGGCCGGGCCTGTCCGCGAAGAGGGTCGCGCAGATCACGCTGGACAGGCTGACCATCGCGCCGCCCGAAAGATCGATGCCGCCGGTCAGGATCACGAAGGTCTGCGCGAACGAGATCAGCAGATACGGGAAAGCCGTCGTCAGCAGGTTCTGGAAATTTTCGACCGTAAAGAAGGAATTGTCCAGGTTGCCGGCCACGACCATCATCACGGCGAGGAAGGCATAGATGAAAACCACCTGCGATTTGCGCTGCGCCAGCTTTTTCAGTTCGTTTCGGTCCAAAATACTCATTTTCATGCCTGCCCTCCCGCTGAGCTCATCCCCACGGCCGCCTGCATCAGGGTGTTCTCGTTGAGTTCGTCTTTGGTGAAGCAGCCGCTCAGCCTGCCCTCGTAAAGAACGATGACCTTATCGCTCATGCCGCAGAGCTCGATCAGGTCGCTCGAATACATGACGACGGCGATCCCCTGCGAGGCGAGGCCGCGGATCAGCTTGTAGAATTCGGATTTTGTCCCAACGTCGATCCCGCGGGTCGGTTCGTTGAACAGCAGAACCCTGGGGTTGATGCCGAGCCCTTTTCCGAGGACCACCTTTTGCTGGTTGCCTCCGCTGAGGTTTCCGACCGTCATTTCGGGATTTTCCGCCTTGATCGAAAGCTGGTCGATATAGTTCCGGACAAAATCCGATTCCCGTTTTTTTTGGACCAGCCCGGCCTTTTGTCTGAGCGGCAGACTTGCGGCGGCCAGGTTTTCCCGGACCGAAAGGGACAAAAACAGCCCCTGCGTCTTTCGGTCCTCGGGAATCAGGGCGATCCCGGCCCTGATTCCCTGCATCGCGTTTTTGGCGGAAACCTCCCGGGCGTTGATGGTCACATGCCCGCCGTCCTTCGGGAGGATGCCCGCAAGGCAGTTGAGCAGCTCGGTCTGGCCCTGGCCCTGCAGCCCGGCGATTCCGACCACCTGCCCCCGCAGCACGTCGAACGAGATGTCCGAGAGGATCCCTTTCACGCTCAGGTCCCTGACTTCCAGAATCTTTTCGCCGGGGACCTGTTCCATCTTGGGCGGGAACAGGGAGACAAGCGGCCTGCCGACCATCAGGCTCACCAGCTCGTCCTGAGTCGTGTCCTTCAGCTTCAGGCTCCGGACCAGTTTGCCGTCCTTCAAAATGGTCGCCGAATCGCAGATTTCGAACAGCTCTTCCATCCTGTGGGAGATGAACAGGATCGATTTTTCCTCTTTGACCAGATCCCTGATGATCTGGAATAATTTTTCCACTTCGCTTCTGGCGAGCGAGGAGGTCGGTTCGTCCAAAATGATGATTTCAGGATTCATCGAAAGGGATTTCAGAATCTCGATCATCTGCTGTTTGGCGATCGGCAGATCTCCCACCAGATCCGTCGGGTCGACGTCGATCCTGTATTCGGCCGCCATTTTGGCGGTGTCTTCCAACATTTTCTTCTTGTCGATGATCTTTGCGAAATTCCGGGGCTCGCGGTTCAAAAAGATGTTTTCCGCGACGGTGAGCTCCGGCAGCAGTTTGAGTTCCTGATTGACGATCGCGATTCCCCGGTCCTGCGCGTCTTTCGGGTTTCTGAAATTGACGGCGGCGCCGTTGAGCCGAATTTCTCCCGCGTCCGCACGAATTTGCCCGGAAAGAATTTTTAGAAGCGTGCTTTTCCCCGCTCCGTTTTCCCCGACCAGCGCGTGGACTTCTCCCTTTCGGCAGGACAAGCCGACATCATCCAGCGCGTGTACGCCGTGGAATGATTTGCTGATATGATTCATTTCCAAAATGGGATCCATTTAAAATCCTCCTAAAAGAGATAACGAGAAATGAATCCCGTTATCTCTTTTAAATTCCCGTATGAACTTACAGCCTCATACACTTGCGCCCGTTCAGCCTACATTCAGTTGGAGGAAGAACTTGCCGAAGATTTGTACATTTTCTGGATATCGGCCTCGGAGAGTTTGGTCACGTTCCAAAAGCTGTCCGGAAGGTCTTCCCTGAGGAACTTGTCCAGGTTTTCCGTCGTGACCGCCGGCGGGGTGATGACCGTTTTCTTGTCGACCTTTTTGCCCTGAAGGGCGTCGACGGCGGTGTCAAGGGCCGCGGAACTCTCATAGGTGGGGTCGCTCGGGCAGATGCAGTCGAAGCCCTGGCCGGCATATTTCTTCCATTCCTTGAGCACGCCGTTGTTCGCTTCTCCCGACATCGGCACGAGCTTGCGGTTCGCGGCGACCATCGCGTCGATCGCGGCCTGCGTCATCGCGCCGCCCTGGGACCACACGCCGTCGATATTCGGATACGCGGAGAGAAAGTTCTCCATTGCCGTTTTGCCCTTTGCATAGTCCCAGTCCGCGTTGGCGCTGCCCAGGATCTTGATGCCCGGATTCTGGTCGAACACCTTTTTGGCGCCCTGCCAGCGCAGCTCGTTGTTGGAGGTGCCGGCCGTTCCGTTCAGGACGACGATGTTGCCCTTGCCGTTCAGCTTTTTGACCAGGAAGTCGGCGCACGTTTTGCCGAACGCAGTCTGATCGATCCCCACCTTGGAGGTGATCGCGTCGGTCTGCACGACGTTGTCGAACGAGATGACCTTGATGCCCTGCTTTTCGGCCTGCTCGCAGACCGGAGACAGCGCGTTCGGCGAAGCGGCCGTGATCAGGATCGCGTCCACCTTTTTCGTGATCAGGTCCTTCACGTCGGCGATCTGCTTGGCGATGTCGTTGTTGGAGTTGGTCATGTAGTATTTGCTGACCACGCCCTGGGCCTGCAGGCGTTTTGCCTCGGCCTCAAATTCCGCCTGCATCTGGACGCGCCAGGAATTTCCGACGCTGAAATTGCTGAAGCCGATCACATAGCCCTGCTTTTTCTGCGCGGCGGACCCGGCGGCCGCGGACCCCGCGCCGCTGCCGCTCTTGGACTGGCCGCAGCCGGTCAGGGCCAAAGAAGCGATCAAAGAAATCGACAGACAAGCTGCAAAGATTTTTTTACACTTTTTCATTCTTTTCTCCTCCACCTAAGTTGTTTGGAATAAAGTGTCCGGCAGTTTTGAATGCAAAACGGCGGGGCGGGGGTTCGCGCCTGCCCGCAAAAGCGTTCACCTCCGTTCAGGCACCGCGATTTGTCCCGCCGTCAGGGTCTGCCCGCCCGCGGGAGCCGCCCCTTCGGGAGAAGGGCCCCGGTCTTTCAGAGCCTGTTCCTTTTTGATCAGAGCCACTTTCCTGATCCTGTCGATCGTCACCTGAAGGTGCCGCTGCATATAGATCTCTGCGATTTCGGCGTCCCTTTCGCGGATGGCCTCCAGAATCTTTTTGTGCTCCGCCAGCCCCCCGGAGGGGCCGAGGTACTCGTTCGTCTTCAACTGCTGCATCTTGAGCAGGTTGATCATGATCTCATTCATCTTGATCACCAGCGAATTCCCGGAACCCTCCCCGATCAGACGGTGAAATTCATAATCCGCCTCCGCGTATTCCTTCGAAACCCGGTTGACCCGGCACATCGTGTCGTAGGTGGCCTGCAGTTTTTCGATCAGCTCCGGGGAACACCGCTGAGCGCAGAGACGCGTGCTGCCCGCTTCGAAGATCATCCGGAACTCCTGGACTTCCAGAACGTTGAAGACGTCGAGCATGATGTTGGGAATCAGGCTGTTGAGCTGGATGGATGAGGTCAGCTGTCTGACGAACGTCCCTTCCCCTCTCCGTTTGCACAGGATCCCCTCGGCGACCAGCTTCCCGATCGCTTCCCGGACGGAGGTGCGGCTCACTCCCAGTTCCTGGGCAAGCTGATTTTCAGAGGAGATTTTCATCCCCGGCAGCCATTCCTTATTCAGAATTTTCTGAATGACGGCATGATAAACGATCTCGTTTACATGGAAAGCCTTCGGCAAAACCGGTCCCCCCCTTCTGACTTGTAAGACATCTTACGGCCTGATTATATAAGAGAAAATGAGCATTGTCAATAGATTATGTTAAAAATGCTGTAGATATTTTAACAATTCGTTCATTTATTCCGTTCCGGAACAGACAGAACGGTTGAAAAAAGGAAATTTTTGTTTCTCAATTGTAATACAAGTTTCGGCGCAAAAAATCAACGGTCCGGAATCACCGCTCCTTTCGAGGCGGACAGAACGCTGTTCCGGTAATGGTACAGGTACCCCCGCACCGGCGCCGGCGCGGGGCGGCGCTCCGTGCGTCGGCGGCGTTCGAAATCCACGTCCGGCGCTTCCAGAATCCCGTTCAGGACGTCGATATGGACCAGGTCCCCGTCGTGCAGATACGCGATGGGCCCGTCGTCGTAGGCTTCCGGGCAGATATGCCCGACAAAGCAGCCGTTGTTGGAACCGGAAAAACGGCCGTCCGTGATGATGCAGACCTTGTCCCCCAGCTCCATCCCCACCAGCAGCTTCATCGCTTTGTACATTTCCGGCATGCCCGGCCCGCCCCTTGGTCCCTCGTTGCGGATGACGAGGACCTGCCCGGCATGCACCCGGCGGGCCCGGATCCCTTTCAGGGCGTCCTCTTCGCTCTCAAAGATCTTGGCTTTTCCCGTAAAGGTCAGCGCGTTTTCCGGGATCGCGGTCGGCTTGGTCACCGCCCCGTCCGGGGCGAGGTTGCCCTTCAGGATCGCCGTCGCCCCGTACCGGTGGACCGGGCGGTCCAGCGGACGGATCACGTCGGCGCTGTCGTCCGGAAGCGGGAACTCCTTTAAATTTTCCCCCACGGTTTTCCCCGTGCAGGTGATGCAGTCCAGCGAAAGGCGTTCCCGGAGCGCGGCCATGACGGCGGGAATGCCGCCGGCCTCGTAAAAATCCAGCAGGGTGTAGGGCCCGGACGGGATCAGCGGAACGAGATGCGGAATCTCCTTTCCGACCTCTCCGAGTTCGAAAATATCCAGGTCGATCCCGGCCTCGTAGGCCAGGGCAAGCAGATGCAGGACGATGTTGGTGGAGCCCCCGATCGCGGAGTGGACCTTCAGCGCGTTGCAGAGCGAGGCTTTGGTGACGACGTCGCGCGCGCGGATCCCCTTTTCGACGAGTCCCATGACGGCCCTGCCGCTTTCGTATGCGATGCTCAGGCGCCTGCTGTAAACGGCCGGGATCGCCGCGCTGCCCGGCAGCGCCATCCCCATCGCCTCCGCGAGGCAGCCCATGGTGTTGGCCGTGCCGAGCATGGCGCAGGATCCGATGGTCGGGACCGCGTTGTCTTCAATCCAGTCGAATTTTTTCTGGTCGATGATGCCGGCCTTCAGCGCGCCTTCCGACTCCTGGATGATGGAGTGGTCGATCCATTCGCCGCCGTACGGGTTGTCTTTTTTCATCCGGCCGGGCAGGGTCGGACCGCCGTTCAAAAACACGGTCGGCAGATTGACCCGCAGGGCCCCGAGCAGCATGCCCGGAACGATTTTGTCGCAGGAGCCCAGGATGACCAGGGCGTCCAGACGGTGCGCCTGCACCATGGCTTCGATGTCGTTCGCAATCATTTCGCGGGTCGGAAGGATGTACTTCATCCCCTCGTGGCCCATCGCCATCCCGTCGCAGGCGCCGATCGTCCCGAATTCGACCGGGGTGCCCCCCGCCGAGTACACGCCCTCCTTCGCTCTCTGGGTCAGGGCCTTCAGGTTCACATGCCCCGGGCAGATCGAATTGTAGGAATTGACGACGGCGACGATGGGCTTTTTCAGTTCCTCGGCGCTGAATCCGGCCGATTTGTAAAGCGCCCTGACATTTGCCCATTCCGGGCCGTTTAAAATTTCGCTGCTTCTGTTCATATCCACTCTTCTCCCGTTTATTCATCATATCATATGATGTATGAACCTGTTATACAACAATCTGCATAAAATGTCAACGCGTATTGGAGCATCTTTATTTTATTTTTTCCCTATTCCTGCTTCAATTTCTGCTTTTGGCCGAACGCGCCCGGGGGGGGGATCCTCTCCGGAAGCGGTTCTGTGCGGCGGGAAACCGGAACGGGGGAGAGGCTTCCGGTTATAACAACGCCTCCCATGCGGTTTTCCCGCATGGGAGGCGTTTCTGTCGCCGCGGAGATCATTGGAACAAACGCTGGAGTTCTTCTTTGTTGTCCCTGAGATGCTGCATCATCGCATCCCGGGCCCCGTCCGGGTCGCGCCTCCGGATCGCGTCCACGATTTCCTGGTGCGTCCGGCAGGTCCGCTCGGTATTGGTATGATGGGTCAGGTCCGCGAACGTGTGAATTCCTTCTATAATAATAGGAATCAGTTTCGGGACGATCTCGTTGGTCGTGCTGCCGGCTATTTTCGTATGGAACTCCATGTCCTTTTTCGCGTAGTCCTTCCCCGCCCGGATGAGGGAAGTGATTTCGTCGCAGAGCTTCTGGAGGCTTTCGACGTCCTCCTCCGTGGCGCTCAAAGCGGCCAGATAGGCGATCTGCGGTTCCACCATGGTCCGGACTTCGCAGAGATCCATCCCGGCCTTCTTTTTGTCCTTCCGGAAGCGGAACCCCAGCGGATCCTTCAGCACGCCCACGTTTTCGCAGACGTAGGTCCCCTCTCCCCGATGGATTTCCAGCACATGTCTGGATTCGAGAATCTTGATGGCTTCCCGGACGGTGCTCCGGCCGACCTCGAGCTGGTTCGCCAGCTGGTACTCGGTGGGGATCCGCTTGCGCGGCTGGAATTTTCCGTCCGCGATCATCTGCTCGATGACGTCCGCCACCTGTTCCGTCAAAGGTCTGGTATCCATGCCCAATTGCATATCCCGATCACATCCAAATCAAATACTTATTTTATTGAGGATCAAGCGCGCCGCCTGCCGCGGCGTCGCCGCGCAGGGCGGGGAAAAAGACTGGATTGAGCGAAAAGCGGGAAAATTGCCGTGCGCAGGAAAAGACTGTTAAGATCTTAACTATTATATTCTTTTTCGACAGCGAATTCAAGCCGTGCCGCGCGTCTTTTCCGGCGGCCGCTCATTCCCCGGCACCCGGGGGATGATGGGGCGCCGGGACGATTTAAAAAAGCGCCCGAAGAGCGGGCGCAAAAGGTTGGGGAAGACGCGCGGCCGCGATCCGCGGGCTTGCCGCCGGCGCGGTTTTCGGCGGGGACTCCGCCATCACGCCGGTTCGTCCGTTCCGCCCGAGCGCGGGTGATAGACGACAAAATGGAACAGAATCGCCAGAAGCATCATCCCGCCGCCGGCAAGGCAGACGCCGTTCCAGCCCATCATCCCCCAGAGCGCGGCGGAAAGGGAGGTGCCGACGGAACCCCCGATGAAATAGGACACCATGAAAACCGTGTTGATCCGGCTGCGCATCTCGTCGGACAGCGCCTGGATCCTCGTCTGGTTGGAAACCTGTCCGGACTGGTTGCCGAGGTCCAGCAGGACGACGCCGACGATCAGCCCGGCGATCGAGCGCCCGGAGAACAGAAAGACCACATAGGCCGAAGCGGAGAGCAGGACGCCGATGCCGACGGAAAAGCGCGCGCCCTTCCGGTCGGCCAGGCGCCCGACCAGCGGGGCGATCAGCGCGCCGCCGATCCCGGCGAGCCCGAACAGGCCCGCTTCCCTGCTGCCCATGCCGAAGGCCGGCGTGCGCAGCAGGAAGACGAGGCTGGTCCAGAACGCGCTGAACGCGCCGAACATCAGAAAGCCGTTGACGGCGGATTCCCGCAGGACCGGCTGCGTCCTGACCAGCGGCCGGAGAGAGGCCAGAAGTCTGCGGTAGGGCTCGTTCGTCTGCGCCGGGGACGCGGGCAGAAGAAAGCGCAGCAGCAGCGCGAGCGCCAGCATGGCTGCCGACATCGTGTGAAAGACGGACCGCCAGCCGAACGCGTCCCCGAGGAAGCCGCTGAACACCCGGGAGAGCAGGATCCCGATCAGCAGCCCGCTCATCACGAAGCCGATGTTCCCGCCGCGGTCCTCCGGTTTGGAAAGATGCGCGGTCAGCGGGACGATGAGCTGCGGGACGATGGTTGAAAGGCCGAGCGCGAAGCTGCTTGCGAGCAGCAGCGGCAGGCTTGTGGCGCTTCCCGCCGCAAACAGGAAGATTCCGGAAAAAAAGGTCGTTTTCGTGATCAGACCGCGGCGCTCCACCCGGTCGCCGAGCGGGACCAGGAAAAACAGCCCGAGCGCGTAGCCGAGCTGCGTCGCGGTCGCGGCGGCGCCCGCCCGGGAATCGGAGACGCGGAACGTGTCCGCGACCTGCGACAGGAGAGGCTGGATGTAATAGAGATTCGCGACGGTGGCGGCACAGGTCGCCGCCAGCAGGAACAGCAGCGGTTTTGTGGCGGCGGCCTCCCGCCCGTCCGACGCCGTGGTTTTCTCCATGAAATCAATCTCCTCCTTATCGATTCAAAACAGGGACCGGCCTCGTTCGGCCGGCCGGATCCGCGTTCAGATTTCCAGAGGCGGCGGGCCGCGCCCTAACGCAGCGCCCGTTTCAGGCGGACGATCAGTTCCCGCAGAAACGAGAGCTGCGCCGGATCGGCGTTTTCCAGCAGGACGGCAATCCGATTTTCGTATTTTCGGTGCCGCTCCGCGTGGAACCGGCAAGCCGAAAATCCCTTTTCGGTCGGGAACAGAAGGATCCTGCGGCTGTTTCCGGGGTCGCTCCGCTTTTCCAGAAAACCCTTTTGAACAAGGCGCTTCACGGTTTGGGAAACCGCGCCGCGCGTCCGTCCGAGCGCGCGCGCGATGCCGGACGGGTGCAGGCCCGGATGCTTTTCGATAAACGCAAGCAGATGGATTTCCGAGTGGTACAGGCGCGTGTCGGTTCCGAAAAAGCCGGGCTGCGCGTCCCGTTCGGCGTACTCCGACATCAGGTCCAGCAGGAGCCGGCCGATTTCCCCGCGACTGATCTTTTCCATATTTTTCATTGTATAGCATCTGAACATATTTGTCAATCCGGGCCGCGCGGAAATTCCGGGGGAACGGAACGTTTTCTTTTCGGGTCCGCTGTGCTATAATAGCCTCACGGCACGGGAAAACTTTTTTCCCGGCGGACCGGAAAATCTTGCGCCATGGACGAAGACTGCCGCGCGTTCTGCGGCGTTGCGGTTCATGGCATCATAATGGCAAATAATATAGATAGCATCATCCATGAAAAATCGGCCTTTCCGCCCGCCGGCAGCGGCGGGGGAAAGGCTTGGGGGGACCGGTGATTTAATTTGGAGATCCCACGCGAAAGGATCCGCAATTTCTGCATCATCGCGCACATCGACCACGGCAAAAGCACGCTGGCGGACCGCATCCTCGAACAGACGCAGGCCGTCCCGCTGCGGGAGATGGAGAACCAGATCCTGGACGACATGGATCTGGAGCGCGAGCGAGGCATCACGATCAAGGCCCATGCCGTCACGCTCGTCTACCATGCGAAGGACGGACGGGACTATGCGTTCAATCTGATCGACACGCCCGGCCATGTCGACTTCAATTATGAGGTATCCCGCTCCCTCGCCGCGTGCGAGGGAGCGGTGCTGGTCGTGGACGCCTCCCAGGGAATCGAGGCCCAGACGCTCGCGAACACCTACCTCGCGGTGGATGCCGGGCTGGAGATCCTGCCGGTCATCAACAAGATCGACCTGCCCTCCGCCCGGCCGGAGGAGGTCCGGAAAGAGATCGAGGACGTGATCGGCATTCCCGCGGACGACGCGCCGTGCATTTCCGCAAAATTCGGCACGAACATCGGCGCGGTGATGGAGCAGATCGTCCGGCGCGTGCCGCCGCCGGGCGGGGACGAGGACGCCCCGCTGCGCGCGCTGATCTTCGACTCCTACTACGACCCGTACCGGGGCGTGATCGTCCATATCCGCGTCAGGGACGGGCGGGTGAAGCCCGGCGACGTGATCCGCATGATGTCGGTCGGCAGCGAGTTCACGGTTGTCGAATGCGGCACGATGGGCGCGACGAAGTTCGTGCCGTGCGACTGCCTGCGGGCCGGGGAGGTCGGCGTGATCGCGGCCTCGATCAAGGAGGTGCGGGAGGCGCGCGTCGGCGACACGGTCACGCTGGCGGACCGCCCGGCGAAGGAGCCGCTGCCAGGCTACCGGCCGGTGCAGCCGATGGTGTTCTGCGGCATCTATCCCGCCGACGGGGCCAAGTACCCGGACCTGCGCGACGCTCTCGAGAAGCTGCAGCTCAACGACGCGGCGCTCTCGTTCGAGCCGGAAACCTCCGCCGCGCTCGGATTCGGCTTCCGCTGCGGCTTTCTCGGCCTTCTGCATATGGAGGTCGTCCAGGAGCGCCTCGAGCGCGAATACGACCTGGACCTCATCACGACCGCGCCGAGCGTCGTGTACCACATCCTGCTGACCGGCGGCGGGATGATCTCGGTCGACAACCCGGCCAATTACCCGGACCCGTCGCAGATCGCCGAGGCGCAGGAGCCGATCGCGGGCGCGCATATCTACGCGCCGAAGGAATATGTCGGCAACATCATGGAGCTGTGCCAGGAACGCCGCGGCACGTTCCTCGACATGGACTATGTGGACGCGGACCGCGTAGACATCCATTACGAGCTGCCGCTCAACGAGATCGTCTACGACTTTTTCGACGCGCTCAAAAGCCGCACCCGCGGCTACGCGTCGTTCGACTACGAGCTGACCGGGTACCGCAGGAGCCGCCTAGTCAAGCTGGACATCCTGCTGAACGGCGAACCGGTCGACGCGCTGTCGTTCATCATCCATGAGGACAAGGCGTACGCGCGCGCCCGCAAAATGGCCGAAAAGCTGAAGGAGAAGATCCCGCGCCAGCTTTTCGAGGTGCCGATCCAGGCCTGCGTCGGCGGGCGGATCATCGCGCGGGAAACCGTCAAGGCGCTGCGCAAGGACGTCCTCGCCAAATGCTACGGCGGCGACATCTCGCGCAAGAAGAAGCTGCTCGAAAAGCAGAAGGAGGGCAAGAAGCGCATGCGCCGGCTCGGGACGGTCGAGGTGCCGCCGGAGGCGTTTCTGAGCGTCCTCAAGCTCGATGAATAGGCGGCGGGCCGCCGCTTTCTTCGGCCCGCCGCCTACCGCGCGGGAAAAGGGCGGCGTTGTTTGTCGGAGCGGTCCGGAGACTGCTCCCGGCATAACCCCGCCGCGGCCATACGATACGCCCGGCGTGCGTGCGGGCTCAGCCTGCGGGCTCTATGTCCACGTTCCGTTCTGCGCGGGGAAATGTCCCTACTGCGATTTTTACTCCGTCCGCGCTACCGGGGAACGGATGGACGGCTATACGGACCGCATCGTCCAAGAGATCGAATCGGAAGCGGGACGGCTCGGGCGGAAGGCGGACACGCTCTATTTCGGCGGCGGGACGCCGAGTCTGCTCGGCGCGAGGCGCCTGATCCGGATCCTGGAAGCGGCAAAGCGCGGCTTCGGGCTCGAAAACGCCGAGATCACGGTGGAGGCGAACCCGGGGGACGAGCTTTCCGGCCTGTTCCGGGAGCTCCGCGCGGCGGGGGTCAACCGCCTTTCGCTCGGCGTGCAGTCCGCGGACGACGCGGAGCTGCGGCTGCTCGGGCGGCGGCATACGGCCCGGCAGGCGGCCCGCTGCGTTTCGGACGCGCGGGACGCGGGCTTCGAAAACATCTCGCTCGACCTGATGCTCGCCGTGCAGGGGCAGACGGAGCGGAGCCTGGAGCGTTCGGTCGCGTTCTGCGCGGATGCGGGCGCTTCCCATGTTTCGGCGTATCTGCTGACGATCGAGCCGGGGACGGCCTATGGCAAAAACAGGGAGGCGCTGCGGCTTCCGGACGAGGACGCGGCCGCCTCCCTGTATCTGTCCGCCTGCGCGGAGCTGGAAAAACGCGGATACCGGCAGTATGAAATCTCCAATTTCGCGAAACCTGGAAAGGAAAGCCGGCATAACCTGAAATACTGGCGCTGCGAAGAATACCTCGGCTTCGGTCCGGCGGCGCATTCGTTCCTCGGCGGCAAACGCTTCTTCCGAAAGCGGAGCATCGGGGCGTTCCTGCGCGGGGAAGCGCCGGTTCCCGAGGGGGACGGCGGCGGGTTCGAGGAATACGCGATGCTCGCGCTGCGCCTTTCGGAGGGCCTTCGGGACGCGCGCTGCCTCGCGCGGTTCGGCCGCCCGGTCCCGGCGCGCGTCAAAGCCGCCGCAAAGCGGTACGAGCCCGCCGGGCTGACCGTCTGCGGCCCGGACGGGTTCCGTTTCACCCCGAGGGGATTCCTCGTTTCGGACGCGCTGACGGCGGAGCTGTTATTTGCAAAATGATTCGTTCGGCCGTACCCCATCCATCCGGCAACGGGTTCCCGGACCGGACGCTGAATTCAGACAAATATAAACAAAGGACAAGATGTTTGTTCCATAATTCATAAGATTCAATCAATTAAATAAAGCGTTGGCGGAAGTACACGCCGGGCGGACTGCCGGAGGATAGAATGTTTTCGGAAGGATCCGCCGGACAAGCGTGTCGGCCCGGGCCCGGCCGGACCGCCGGAGCCGTTTGCGGGCCGTCCGGCCCGCAAACGGCGGTCTGCACCCGATTTTCATAATTAGTTTACAATTAACATATTGACAACCGGGCAAACTAATGGTACTCTATAGACAGGTTAGCACTCTGACCATTCGAGTGCTAAACAGTTTCGGAAGGAAACGGAGGGAAAGGGTTGGAACTGACGCGGAGAAAACAGAAGATCCTCGCTGCGGTCATCGAGCTTTACATTGCCACCGGCGAACCCGTGGGTTCCAAATCGCTTTGCGAAACCCTTGACTTCAACGTATCCTCCGCGACCGTGCGCAACGAGATGAGCGATTTGAGCGCGCTGGGGCTTTTGGAGCAGCCGCACACCTCGGCCGGCCGCGTGCCCACCGAGAAGGGCTACCGGATGTACGTCGACCGGCTGATGGAGCCGCGCGGCATCACCCCGGAGGAAAAGCGCTACCTCGACAGCCTGATCCTGCCGAGCGCCTACGACCCGGAGAAGCTGCTGGACGGCGTCGCGCGCATCCTCGCCTCGATGACGAAGTACGCCGCGGTTTCGACGACCCCGAGCGGCGAGTCTGCCTTGGTGCGCGCGATCCAGCTGGTGCAGACCAGCCGGCGCACGGCGATGGCGATTCTGATGACCTCCGCCGGGACGATGAAGAGCCGCGTGTTCCACTGCGATTTCGACCTCACGCCGGAAATCCTGCGGGTGTTTTTCCGGATGCTCAACGAAAAGCTGATCGGGGTTCCGGTTTCCAGCATCACGCCCGCGTTCATCCAGTCGCTGGCCGCATCTCTCGGCGACATGGCGATGATGGCGAGCTCCGCTTTGCTGGCGGTCGCGGACGCGGCGCGGGAATCCATGCAGTCGGAGGTCTGTCTCAACGGCGAGGTGAATCTGCTGTTCTATCCGGAATTCGGGCAGGAGGAGATCCGGCGCATCCTGGATTTCCTGTCCCATCCCGACGAGCTCTGCCGGCTGCTCGCCCGCCGGGACAACGACACCCGGGTGCTGATCGGCGGGGAAAGCCGGCGCCCGGAGCTCAGGGATTCGAGCGTGGTCGTCTCCCGGTATTCCGTCGGCGGCAAGGACGCCGGCGCCATCGCCATCATCGGGCCGATGCGGATGAATTACAGCAGAATCATTTCCAGCATGAAATATCTCTCCGGCTCGGTCGGCAGGATGCTGACGGAGCTGATGGATCTGGATTAAGAAAGGGGCGCCAGCTTTGGAGAAAGAAAAAGATCGTGAGGACCGGAAACGGACCGCGGCGGAGGAAAAAGCCGCGGAACGGGAGCAAACCGCCGGGCGGGCCGGGGAACCGGAACAGGCGCCGGAGGAGGCCGCAACCGCGGAGACGCCGGGAAAGCGGCGGCCGGAAGGCGCGCCTGAAAACGAGGCCCGGGACCGCGTCGCCGAGCTGGAAAAAAAGCTCGGCGAAAAGGAAGCCGAGTTTGCGAAGCAGAAGGACCTTCTGCTTCGGACGGCGGCGGAATACGACAATTACCGCAAGCGAACGACCCGGGAAAAGGCGGCGGCTTACGCTGACGCGACGGCCGCGGCCATCCGCGAGGTCCTGCCGGTCGCGGACAGCCTGGAACGGGCGCTGGAACAGAAGGAATGCGCGGCGGACGACATGCGCAAGGGCGTGGAGCTCGTGCACCGGCAGATCTGTTCGGCCTTCGAAAAACTCGGCATTGAGGAAATGGGCAGTGAGGGCGAACCGTTCGACCCCGCGCTGCACAACGCGGTTTCCCATGTGGAGGACAAGGACCTCGGCGAAAACGTCGTGGCCAAGGTGTTTCAGAAGGGATACAAAATCGGCGGCCGGGTCATCCGCCATGCGATGGTTCAGGTCGCGAACTGAGCGGCCGGAATTCCGCGCCCGCCGTTTGGCAGGCAATTCACCCTGTTTTACGCGCCGGACGCTCCGGAATCCCCGGAAAAATCCGGACGCGATAAAATTTTTGAATAAACTGAAACTGAAAAAGCGAATTTAACTGGAGGGAATCAATATGTCAAAAACAATCGGCATTGATCTGGGCACCACCAATTCCTGCGTGGCCGTGATCGAGGGCGGCAAACCGGTCGTCATCCCGAACGCGGAGGGCGAACGGACCACGCCGTCCGTCGTCGCGTTCAAAAAGACCGGCGAACGCATCGTCGGCCAGCTCGCGAAGCGTCAGATCATCACGAACCCGGAGCGCACCATCAGCTCGATCAAACGGGAGATGGGCAGCGACTACAAGGTCAATATAGACGGCAAGCAGTACACCCCGCAGGAGATCTCCGCGATGATCCTGCAAAAGCTGAAGACCGACGCGGAGGCTTACCTCGGCGAGCCTGTGCATTCGGCGGTCATCACCGTGCCGGCTTATTTCACCGACTCCCAGCGCCAGGCCACGAAGGACGCGGGCAAGATCGCGGGCCTGGACGTCAAGCGCATCATCAACGAGCCGACGGCCGCGGCGCTTTCCTACGGC
>ENA-UOOI01000793-UOOI01000793.1-fermentation-metagenome-genome-assembly--contig:-NODE-793-length-37847-cov-22.822238_pt1 | contig 37847 bp, 35 predicted proteins | sample MGYA00245779_ERZ724027 | MGnify/ENA primary metagenome ERZ724027 (study PRJEB28704, sample SAMN03018318) | fermentation metagenome | biome: anthropogenic terrestrial biome; feature: soil; material...
GTAATAGTACATGGACTTTGTGAACACTCAGGAAGATATGATTATTTTACAAAAAGATTAAATGATTTTGGTTATACAGTTTATAGATTTGATAATAGAGGACATGGAAGATCTGGAGGAGAAAGAGGTTATGTGGAAAACTTTCAGGACTTTTTTAAGGATGCCGATAAAGTCGTAGATATGGCTTTAAAAGAAAATAAAGGGTTACCTGTATTTATGTTTGGTCATAGTATGGGAGGATTTATTGCTGCAGGCTATGGAATAAAATATAAAAATAAGTTAAAGGGCCAGATATTATCAGGAGCTGCAGTTATAGAGCCACCTGCTTTTAAAAGTTTAAAAGAAGATGACTATTTTGAAAAGCATCCAAGAGAAAAATCACCTAATCTATTAGCCAGACTTATGTGCAGAGATAAAGATGTAGTTGAAGATTATAATAATGACCCTTTTGTACTTAAAGAAACCAATATAAAACTCTTAGGGGAAGTATTTATAAAGGGCTCTGGATGGATTAATGAAAATATTCAAAACTATGAGTATCCATGTCTCATACTTCATGGAGAAATGGATAGACTAGTTAAAGCTGAGTCTTCTAAATGGATGCTTAACAATATTAGTTCAAGTGATAAATCTATAAAAATATATCCTGAATGTTATCATGAAATATTAAGTGAAAAAAATGAAAAAGAAAGTGTTATACAGGATATACATAAATGGATTGAAGAAAGAATCTAATTCTTTGAGAATCAAATAATTTTCCTTAGTTATTATTTAAAAAATCCAGAGCAAATTGTACATGCAATGCTGTACCATACTTTAGGTAATCTTCATCAATCTTAAATTTTTCATTATGAGGATAGTATATACTTCCCTTTTCCTCATTTCTATATCCAAGCATTGCATAAACTCCTTTAGCATGTTGAAAATAATATGACATGTCCTCTGATCCCATTAATTTCGGTAAAGCTATATTTTTACCTTCTCCAAAGACTTTTTTAGAAGCATTATCTGCTATTTCTGTAAGTTCATCATCATTATAAAGGCTGAGGGCACTTTCCTCTATTGTTATATCAACCTTAATCTCATAAGCATCTGCAATAGCCTTTGCATGTCTTTTTATTGCTTCATGCACTACTTCTCTAACCTTAGGGTCAAAGTATCTCATTGAAATATCAACATCTGTGTATTTACCAATAATATTTGCCTTTGTTCCTCCAACGAACTTTCCTACTGAAAGAACTATTGGCTGCTGTGGATCAACATTTTTAGTTACTATTCCCTGAAGATCAGTAACAAAAATACACGCTGGGTGAATAGTATCCTTTGCAAGATTTGGAGCTGAACCATGTCCTGACACTCCTTCAAATTTAACATAAATAGTATCACAGCCCGCCATTCTATATCCTGGAGTAATATCTACATACCCTGTTTCTAAGAAAGGCATTCCATGGATACCTAAGCAAGCATCGACTCCATCCATTCCACCTGCTTCTATTATCTTTTCTGCACCTTTGAAGCTTTCCTCAGCTTCCTGAAAGAAGAATCTAACTTCTCCTGGTATCTCATCTTTCATTTCAGATAGAATTCTTGCAGCACCAAGAAGCATAGCAGCATGAGCATCATGACCACAAGCATGCATTACCCCGGGATTTTTTGATCTAAATTCAACATCTGATTCCTCTTTTATAGGAAGAGCATCTATGTCTGCCCTTAAAGCTACAGTTTTCCCTGCTTTACCACCCTCTAATGTAGCTATTAAAGAGGTGCTCCCTGCTTTCTTATATGGTATCTCCAATTTGTCTAATTCTTTCATAATCTTTTCTTGAGTTTTAAATTCTTCTTCACTAATTTCAGGATTTTCATGCAAATCCCTTCTGAAATTTATTATATAATTCTCAATGGATTTAGCCTTGTTTAATATGTTCCACATCTAAAAACACCCTTTCTACCTTTTATAAATATTCTCACACTTAGTTTCACTAGTAACTAATGCAAAAATCAAAGCTATTATAGAAGAAACAACCGGAACTATAAATGCCTTTTGGTAAGCTGCTGCATTGGATAATCCCGCTGCAATATTCATATCAATGAATTTTCCACATATTATTGGTAGAATTGCCGCAAAAAGAAACCCGCATACATTTACTATAGACATTGACATTCCTGCAAGTTGTGGGTTGCTAACCTCTTTTCCTACAGACCAGCATAGAACCCCAATTGAACCTGAAATTCCAATTAGCACTACAAATATTAACATGAACCATACAGGAGGTTTTACAAAAACTAATATTATCCATGCTATAACTGAAATTGCTGTAAGTATTATCATAGGTAGTTTTCTATTCCTAAACATGTCCGATACCTTTCCAATTAATAGACATGCTATACCTCCAGCCAGTAAAGCTATGGAAATAAGATTGGCTGCATAAGTTTTACTCACCCCATATACAGAAGTAATATACGCAATTCCAAATGTTCCAGTAAAAAGAAGGTAAGCTCCGTTTATTCCGCCAAAAGCAAGTGCAGGAGACCATACTTTAGGATTTTTAACTATACCTGCTAATTGTGATAAAATGCTTTGAGATTCTGTGGCAGCTTGAGCCTGTTGCGGATTAACCTCAGGTAATCCCTTTTCAGCAGGAGTGTTTTTAACAAATATTGTTGCTAAAATTGCAAGCACTACTGTTGCAATACCCATAATTCTAAAAGAACCTCTCCATCCTATAACACCAACTAATGCTATAAGTGGAGCTTGTGCAAGAAGACCTCCCATACTCCCTATAAAGCTTGTAAGACCGCTCATAGATGCAAAATCTTTAGCAGGAAACCAGTTAGCCTGAATCTTTAATATTGATAAGAATACCACAGATACTCCAAGCCCAACCAGAAGTCTACTAAGGTATGCCATTGGTATATTAGTAGACAATGAAAACATTATTGATCCAATAGCAGCAACCATACAACCTGTTATAACAGTCTTCTTAGGGCCTAAATGGTCAGCTAAAATACCTGTGGGTATTTGCATTATAGTATACGCATAAAAGTACATAGCACCTAAATTTGCTATTTGTGTAGCATTCATTCCAAAAGACTGCTTGAGATCACCTACAATAACTCCAACCGAAAGTCTGTGAAAGAATACAATAAGATAAATAGCTACAAGTATCCCCCAAACTGTCCATCTATAGGGACTCACTTTTGGTTTATCTTCCAAAGACACATTTCCTGAAACCACTTACATCCCCTCCATATATGAAATTAATATAATTTTCCTGAGCTCATTATAATTATTATACTTATTAATATAATCGTTTTCATTGTCCTTTAGTAATAAAAAATTCATCATATTTTTGTCTCAATGATACAGGCTGCTATATTGGGTATAATAATACTTCCAGAATAATTTAACTAACCGCCTTGAAACTCTATAAAAAAAAGAATTATGAAAATTTCATAATTCCTATGGTAAATCACTCTCTCATTTGATAAATTTTTAATGCCAGTGATAATTTCAATCTAACTTCGCTTTCGTTTAAATCTTCGTTTAATAACTCACAAATTTTTTTATATCTATATTTCATAGTATTATAATGAATATACATATCCTTTGCAGAATTCTTTAAGTTCCAATCATTTTCTAAAATACAAATCAGGGTTTTTAGAAACTCTGAATTATATTTTTTATCATGTTCTATTATCTTTTCCAAACTGGATGTATAAAACTCCTTAGCCTCTTCATTTTTATATATAGAATAAAGCAGCCTATACACACCCAGTTCTTTGTAAAGAATCGTAGCATTCTTTTTATATAATACTCTTCCTATCTTAATTGACATAATGGCTTCGTTATAACTTTTATATATGTCCATTATATAATCCTTAAAATCTCCACAGCCCACCATTACAGTGAATCCATAATTTTTAAAAATTACATTTCTTATTTCGTCTCCAATTTTTTTCAAATGGGTATTTATTGTCTTTAAATCCACACCATTAGGCTGTAGAAGAAATACTATACTGTCACTGAATTTTCCATAAATAGCATTTCTAAAAGAGAATTCTACTATTTCTATAGAATTCTTAAAAATTCTTTCCCTTATACGTTCGAGTTTATTATTAAAGCTTTTATTCTCAAGTTTTAAATATTTCTCTTTAAAGTTATCTATATCTACTACCATTACGCATATATTTTTTGAAAGATCCCACCCATATATAGCTGCTCTTTTTTTTGCCTCACCTTCAAATTTTATATTATTCATGATAAGATCCTGTACAAATTCATTTTTATGCCTATCTTCTATTTGCATACTAGATATTTTTTTCTGAACAGCCAGGACAATCGCTGTATTTGCATGAGTTAAAGCATTATAATTATCATCTTTCTGCTTAGATTCTTTAGATTTTAAGTATATTATGTATCCATAGGTTTCATTGTTTACTCCTATTGTGTAATAATTATAATTTTCTAAAATATCTTTAAGATTAAAATTCTCTATATCACTTGGTATACTGTGTACATTTTTCGAAAAATACATTTTTTGAAAATGTAAATCATAATAAAGAATGTCCTCATTTAATATATCTGATAGAACATTTATTATGCTCTGCGTATCTTCATTATTAATCACTAAATCTGTAAATGTCTTATGAATTTTCTCCGAAATTTTTAATATTTCTGATTGATTATCTATTATTTGTACTAGAACAGGGTTAATAACTTCAATAAAGGCTAGACTTACAGGAACTTCAACTATTGGAAACTGAATCTCATCAGCAAGGCGAACCACATCCTCAGGAAGCTTATCAAAAAACCTTTTCAGCTTTATAAACAGTGCTGAATTACCAGATTTATTCATATCCATTATTATATTACAAAACTTATTAATATTTATCTTAAAGATATACCCGCTAGATAATACTATTTCACCACCTTTGGTCCATGGAAATGGATTTGGTGCATCCATAACTGTTATGGAACTAGCTTTTCTATTTAATCCTTTTTTTCCAGCCAGTATTTTGAAATTATTAAATTTAGGAGTATCAAGTATATCTTTTATTGTTATATTTTTATTCATTAGTATCCCCTCTTGACTATATAATTTCATTTAGTAAAATGACCCCATGGGTGTAAAGATTTTTATTTTTTATGATTACCTTTGTAAATTTTTAAATCCCGTATAAAAGCTACTACAAAGATTACCTCTAACAAAAATGTAATAACTAAAATTGGAAATGTATATTCTTTTGAAAAAGAAATACACATGACACCTATCACTGCATAAATAATCATTGAAAACAAATCATAAAATATGTTCTTCAGTTTAGAACTATTGCTTGTGTTATCTTCTAGTTTGTGCCAGCTTCTCTTTAATCCCCTATTTCCTCCAGTGTTAGCCCCTATTTCAAGGATAATAAATATAACTAATAAATTAATAGCAGTTTTTAATATAATCTCCCTCACTAAGCTTCACCTCTCTATATATTACTGCTATACTATTACAATTAAGTAAATATATGTTTACTTAATTATATCATGTAAATAACGTAATAAAACTACAAAAAGTTTACATCCATGATAGTATATAAAAAGGTTTATATGGGCGGATAATATTGAAAAAAAATAAGGCTGCACAAGCCCTATACATGAATTTTAAATATATATTTTAAACTGGTCTACGCTTTAATAATTGCATCTATCTTTTTTTCTATGGATTCAAGTTTAATTGAGTTCTTTCTTACTTCTGTTTCAAGATTTGATTGACCTTCTAGTAATTTCACAAGTATATTTTTTATTTCATCTCCGTTAATAGTATCTATATTTCCATTAGCATAATAGGTATAATTTGTAGTTACACCGCCATTGGTCATAGATTCTAATCTTGTTGAGGATGATCCGTCTATTCCCATCTGATAGGAATAACTTATATAACTCTTGCAAGGGGTCAGGCACCTTACAAAAACTGGAACAGCTTTTGTTGCTAAAAAGGAGAACTTCTTTCTATGAAATACACCATAAATGTTAGTTTTTATCTTATTTTTGAGATGCACTTCATTTTCAGAAATTCTCTTCATTTAAATCATTTTTTAATTATTCTATAATACTTTGTTCACAATCATCACTACCATATTGATCCAACCGTCTAACCAATTTGCTAGAAAAGTATGACCGAGCTTGCTATCTATTATGTCCTTCTCTAATTTCCAAGTTCGTCTGGAATTGAAACTTGATATCTCTTGAACAAGCTCTTCAAAAAATCTTTTTCCTCAATACTTAATGGGTCTCTGCATGATATAATTAACTCTTTCAAATTACCTTTTATTTCAATGACAGCAGGAACAGAATATAGTGCATTAAAAAACATATTCTCATCAGCATTACTAAAGAATCTAGGCCCTTCAGAAAGCTTAATCTGTACAACATCTTTCACTTTATCATTTTGCTTTTTTTTCGTGTTTTCTTTATTCAAATTTATTAGCAACTCTTCAATAAGAAGAAATGCTTTTTCCTGAGAAGATGCTTCTTGCCATTCCTTTTCAAAGCATTCTTCAGGCGGTATGAATTTATATACCTCTCCTGGTACTGAAAAAACAATTTCTCTTATCCTTTTTAAAGCCTCACTAGAATCCATAATTTCATCCTCCTGTATATCAAATAATAAATATTTTATGGGCATACTAAATTTGCTGGTATTGTCCACCAAAGTGGCGGCGCTAATGAAGGTGTCATTCTTACTACCCTATAAGTACCATAAAGCAATATTGCTGTTCCCCCTACTGCGGCTATATCACTAACTATTCTTTTTCCAGGTGGAGAAAATTTTCCTCTCCCTCCACTACCTTTTCTTACATGACCATCAGGGGGGTATACATTATCGTAACCACCATTTGGATAGTTAACATCCCAATGTTCTCCACCATGTGCAAGTGGATGTCCTTCAGGTATAGGTACCCATACATTTCCATCAGTATCAGGCCATCCCTTTTGTCCATTTGGAGCCTTAGTTGGTTCAACTTTACCTTTCTTTGGTGGCACATATCCAACCCCTGTCGGTGGTGGTTCCTTCTTAGATACCGCATTCATAGTTGTAAGTGATGCCCCTCTCCCTTCATCCGTTTCTTCACTAGGATCTACCGCATATATTGGTCTAAATCCATCTAGGTCTTTTAGGGTAGAAGGATTGTTGTTACAATATACAAACATATTTGCTGATAAAATTTCACCAGGTGTAGCTACTATACCATCCGCATTAATAAATCTTCCCCACTCAGGACTATAATATCTGCTCTGCAAATAGTAAAGTCCAGTTTCGGTATCATACCTATATCCTTTGTACCTGTATGGATTCTTAACTCCAACGCTGTCCTTCAAGCTTCCATCAATTGATATGAGTTTACCCCAGCTGTCATACACATAGCTTACTACTGGGTTTCCGGTGCCGTCAAAGAGCCCTGTTATATCTCCCTGTGCACTTCTTATATAGTAGTATTCTACACCATTTAAGTTCATACTTACAAGATTCCCTGAAGCATCATAGGAATAGTATATTTTGTCAGTCCCATTGTCTTCGTAGGTTACCTTATCTCCAACCAATCTGTAATTTATTGTTATTCCATTTACTGTCTTTTGTGTTCTTATTCCGGAATCATTATATTTATAACCTATATTTTTTCCATTTCCGTTCATTGACTTAAGCTGTCTTCCTCTTTCCCAGGTATATGCCCATCCATTATAAGTAAGTGGATTTCCAATAGCATCATAGGTTATGTCCTGCCCATTGTAATTTGTAAGTTTATCCTTCCAGTTACTGTCTCCATAGGTATAGCTGTAAGCAGCTGTTGCTGTCCTAGGTTCATCTTTGGTGTATGGATGTTCTGTTTTAGCTGTTATATTTCCTCCCGCATCATAACTGTAGGTTATTGTTTTATTTTGTATTTTATTGTCTTCCCTTACTAATTCATTTAATTCATCATAATGGTATTTTATTTCATCTCCATTAATAGTATCTATATTACCATTAGCACAATAGGTATAATTTGTAGTTACACCGCCATTGATTATATATTCTAATCTTGTTGAAGATGATCCGTCTACCCCTGATTTATAGAAATAACCTATACTAAAGCTTGATACTCCTGTATTTATCTGTTTATAATCTAACCTTCCAACCCTGTCATAGTGTTGTATTACCTTCCCTCCGCCGTTAATATCTGTTTCTGTAGGTCTATTATCATTATCGTAAATAAATGAGGTAGTACGGGTAACATCATTTATTTTATCTATAATAGAGTTTGTATTATTATTTAAATCATACCCATAACTGTATTTATCCCCGTTAGAATCCTGAACTTCTGAAAGCCTGTTGGCATTATCATATATATATCTTTGGTTTGTTCCATTGACTATGTCCTAAACTGTCTTTTATGGAACTAAGATAGTTGCCGCTGGGATAATATTCAGCTGAGGATTTTATGCAAAGCGCATCATCCCCTATCTTTGCAGTTTTGGGGTTTCCATAATCATCATAGGTAAAGTTGTAAACCACATTTTCCGCACTGGTTGCAGTTTTTATATTATGTTTATCATCATAAATATAATTAAAACTGTTTCCCTTTGGGTCAGTTAATTTTGTTAAATTATCATTGCCATCATATTCAAACTTGGAATTTTGCTTAGCAAGGTCTGCAGTTGACTTTATATTACCTTTGGAATCATACTCATAACTTTGGCTGAATATTTCCTTATTAAGCTGAATTCCATCAGAATATGCCGTATTTTCATTTTGATAGTAACTTATATACACCTGAAGGCTTACATAATCCTGCTTTGCCACTGCTGCACCTGAAGCAAACTGCCAATCTGATATATCCGGATTAAATACTACAGGAACCCAGTCTATAGTTGTATCTGCCTTAACAAAGCCCAAATCCATTTCAAATAATCTATTACCTAATATCGGAGCTGAATTTGCTTTTGCCCATCCGCTTAAAACATATGAATCCCCTGCTTTACCCGATACATTAATATTCTGATATATACCTTTATTTGAATAGCCTCCACCAATTAACTTCATTACGTTATTATTCATAAATTGTGGATGGGTGCTATCTGCGTTTGCAACATAATCAGAAGAAGTACAGCCAGCATTTTTGGTCCAGTATATCGGATTCCATGTATTGTTGTCCCAAAAGATGAAATCCCCATCTTCAATTAAATTATACCTGTTAGGAATAGATCCCTGTTCAAGCTGAACGCTGTCAAAATAGGCAGTACCTTTTGAATTTAATACTTCTGCAGCTATCCATATTTGATCATAAGATATATTAGTTGGTACCGTAAAACTTACTTCATATCTCTGCCAATCATTAGTTCCATTAATAAATTTTCTAAAGTACTGCCATGTACCATTGGCATCCTTATAGGATACCGTTATTGCAGCTCCTGCATTTTCATTTGCAGTTATATTTTGTGTCTTAACATAGCCTGAAAGAGTATAAGTAGCTCCCTTTGTTAAAGAAACATATTGCGCAGAATAATTCTCACCTTGATCTAAATCACTTGTTATTTTAAGGGATCTTCCTCCAGTATATTTACTTCCAGTGGTATAACTTACTCCGGCGCCATTAGGTGACCAGCTTCCATCATACTCAAAATCATGGTTTCGCAAATAGTTTATTATTGTTTTCTGGAGCTTTGATTCATTTTTCATTTTAGTTACATTTGAGTTGTCAGATGAGTCACCAATGTAATCATAATAGGCAGCGCTATTATCCGCATCCTTAACAGATATAGTTTTTCCAAAGTAGTCAAATAAATAATTATATTTATTTCCTTTTACATCTGTAAATATTGTATTGTTATTTTCATACTGTATATTTATTTCCTGTCCATTTTTCGCTCCATTACTTTCATATACCCTTTTCACCCTGTTAGGTGAAGTTGTTGTATATTCGTAGCTTATTTTTAAACCATCAATGTTTGTAACGCTAGTTAAATTATAGTTTCCATCATAATCATATGTGGTCACTTTATTATCAGGATAAGTTATTTTTTTTAACATTTCGTAGCTTGCTGTATCATATTCAAAGGTAGTCGATCTGCCGGAAGGATCAGTTATTTTAGTAAGTAATCCATTGTTGTCATAAGATAATATTGTTGTTCTATTTGCTCCATCTACTATGCTGGTTATAAGCCATATACCATTATTTACAGCTTTAGAATAGACTGCTGTGGCAGCATTGCCATTATTATCAATAAACTGGTCAAAAGATCCATCACTGTAGAACCTAACTTTATTTCCTTTTTTATCTTTTATAAAATATTTTCCACTGACATCTTTAATAAATGTATACCCCAAATTAAGTTCATCCTTCAGCTCTGTTGCACTGCTGTCCAGAAAATAATGCTTTGTACCATCCCCATCAGTGTATGCCCAGTAATAGTTGGAGCCAATTAATGTTTTATCAACTCTTTGATAAATATTAAGGTTCCAGCCTCTACCCATCCAAGGATTTACTTTATTCCAAGGCTTTACGAGACTGTTATTGTATATATGATCAATTGTTACAGGCATTTTACTTCCATTCATTGATAGGTCGTTGTGAATAAAGGTTAGTCCTCCATTATAATCATTAATATAGCCAGTTCCTGCTCTTCCAGCATCCTGAGAATGATATGTCCAGTAGTCTTCGAGTCCAGTATTGTTTACATAAGTAAATACAATCTGCGGCCTTAGAGCTTGATAGGTACTATCTACATCCGATGACCAAAATACACTGTTCCCTCCGCTGCTATCTTCTTCAAGCATTACTCCATAATTATTTCCCGTTGTATACCATTGCTTTGCGATGCCTGTAATATTCCATTGTGCCCAGTGGTTTTGATTTGGATTGCTTACTATATAGTAGTCAGTAATATTAGAATCATAGCCTGGCTGACTGTTCCAGCTTATATTGCTTGGATCAAAGTTCTGAGTTACATTATGAGCATTTATTTTGTGTGTAGTAAGGCTGCTCTCTGGTGACCAGTAAAATAGATATAATTCTGCGTCTACTACCATGTCACTGCTGGTTAAAGAAGGTAAATCAAATTTCATGTATGTTCTGGTTGTACCAATTGAAGGTGTCTGTCCAGTTCTTAAATATTGATTAATCCATTTGTTGCTTGAATCATTTGATGAAACGAAAGTATCATGTATACTATTAACATCAAGCGATGTCTCTATAGATGGGTCAATAGTTACAGGAAATACTCTGTCGCTGCTGTTTACCCAGTCTTTATCAGGTGTTAAGCTTAGTACATAACCGTTTACATTACTTTTAAGACTTATATCTATATTAGTATTTTCATTACCCACCTTATCATACATAAATGGTGCCAGTATTTTGAATACTGGTTTTGATTTATTGCTTGAATCATAAAATATTATAGATTTGTCCTTTTGCAATACAGGAATAATATTAGTTACATTGATATGTTATACTTATCCTTATGCAGATCAATTAGTTTTTCGTCTGTAGAATTTTTAGAGATTTTTATTTTAAAATCATTTTGTTTGTTCTGCAAATAATCAACTGAGTTCCCATTTACATCTTTTTCAGCTACGTTTTCTAATGTGTTGTCAATATCCTTCCACTTTCCATTGTCTAGATAATGTACCGGCTTTGCATATTGAACAACCTCAAAAGTTCCATCATCTTTTTGAAATCTTTTAGTGTTTTGTGTCCTTTCATCAGTAAGCTCCCTTTTAATCTTACCCATCTTTTTCGTATTACTTGTAATGTTACTTTGATCGGTTTGTGTACTAGCTGCTAAATTATTATTTTCCAGTGCATAAACATTCTAGGTATTGTGGAAAACGCAAGAAAAATAATTAGCAACACAGAAATAGCCCTTTTGCATCTCATCATGCTCTTTCCCCCTCGTTAATAAAATAGTTATAATTAACTTAATGAACTATAATATTCTTTAATCCAGGGAAAATTCCTTTAAGTAATGTTTTCCTTGTATTCTATCATCTCTCTCATATGTCAAAACACATTCAATAGCAAAAAGTTTAAACTAAGAGTACTAAAGAAATATAAAAATACTGCTGATAGAATATATCTATATACTTTGCAAGAAACATACTGCATTCTACTTTCTCAAAAATCGTTGAAGATTCGATATTTTGCTCGGCATAATATGATGTTCTTAATGCAAAGTATATATAAGCAGTATTAGTTTTTCTTAGATAAAAAACATCCTTATTTGTTATTTAATCTTTGAACTTTATACTTTGTATTACGTACCAGCTTATAATAAGGTTTGATTATTGCTACGGCAAGAGGAGGCACCTTGGTCATAACGTAGTAAGGCTCATTGTTCCACTTTTCATTAAAGCTCGTTAGGATTTCTTTATTAACCTGGCCTGATCCTCCGTATTTCTCGCTGTCACTGTTAAATACTTCCCTATAGCATATTTTTTCAGGAACACCTAATTTATAGTCATAATGCACCACTGGAGTGAAATTACAGATAAATATCAGATAATCCCTCTTATTTTTGCTTTTTCTCATAAAGGTCACTATGCTCTGTTCATAGTTCTGATTATCTATCCAGCTGAATCCCTCATAAGTATGATCAAGCTGCCACAGGCTGGCCTGATTTTTATAGAATTTATTTAAATCTATAACGTACTGCTGCAGCATTTTATGCTGAGGATACATAAGAAGGACCCAGTCCAGCTGTTTTTTAAAGTCCCATTCTATAAACTGTCCAAATTCTCCTCCCATGAAAAGCAGTTTTTTACCTGGATGTCCAATCATATAGCCATAAAACAGCCTTAAATTGGCAAACTTCTGCCAGTAGTCTCCAGGCATTTTATCCAGCAGCGACTTTTTTCCATGCACCACTTCATCATGTGAAAGAGGAAGTACAAAATTCTCAGTGAAGGAATATACTATGGAAAATGTAACATTATTGTGATGCCACTTTCTATATATAGGATCCATCTCCATATATGTCAGCATGTCATTCATCCATCCCATATTCCACTTGTAATTAAATCCCAGTCCTCCTAAGTATGTAGGGGCAGTTATCATGGGCCAGGTTGAGGACTCCTCAGCAATTACCAGGGGATTATCTACATTTTTGAATATGGCTTCATTAAGCTTTTTAATAAAATCTACAGCATCTAAATTCTCATTTCCTCCAAATTTATTTTTTACATTGCTGTTCCATTTCATCCCGTAATCCAAATAAAGCATATTTGCCACTGCATCTACTCTGATTCCATCAATATGATAATATTTAAACCAGAACAGTGCATTAGAAATCAAGAAGCTTTTAACCTGAGGCTTTTCAAAGTTGAAATTTGCCGTACCCCAATCATAGTTTTCTCCTCTTAATGGATCCTTATGCTCAAATAAGTGGGTTCCATCAAAATTATAAAGGCCATGATCATCCTTGCAGAAATGCCCGGGAACCCAGTCCAAAATTACACCCAGCCCCATTTCATGGCACTTCTCTATAAGGTACATAAAATCCTTTGGAGTTCCATATCTGCTGGTTACAGCATAGTAACCAGTGATCTGATATCCCCAGGAATCATCAAGAGGGTGTTCCATAATAGGTAAAAACTCAATATGTGTATATCCCATTTTTGAAGCATATTCAGGAAGTTCCTGAGCCAGTTCTTTATAAGAATAAAAGGTTCCATCCTCATGAGTTTTCCATGAGCCAAGATGAACTTCATATATGTTCATGGGAGAGCTGTATGGATTTTTATTTTTTCTTTCCTCCATCCAGTTTTTATCCTTCCAATTATATCCTGCAACCCTGTATATGGAAGATGCCTTATCTGGTCTTACTTTAGAGAAAAATGCAAAGGGATCTGCTTTTTCCACTGGAGTGCTGTTTTCCTCTGAATAAACTTCATACAAATATCCCTGTTCCTCTTTGGCTTCAGGTATAAATAACTGCCATATTCCAGTTTTCTTATTTAACTTCATGGCATGATTTTCTCCATTCCAGCCATTGAAGTCTCCCTTAATATTTACTCTGACTGCATTTGGTGCCCATAATGAAAATTTTACTCCCTGAACTCCGTTTACTTTTCTAATATGGCTTCCAAGCATCTCATAGCACTGATAATTAGTACCTGAATTGAAGCTGTCTTTAATTGTTTTAGCTGCTTTTTTATTTTTCATATAGCCCACCTTTTAGGGAAACATTACTGAAATTTTAAGTTATTTCCCTTATCCACATTTTTATTTATATTATATATATAATTCTACGAAAATTCATTAAATCCTTGTATTATATAATTTCATTTAGTAAATCACTATTTAAGTGAGCAAAAATACTGATGCTTCTACAGTTTTTTGAGAAGCTTAAATAGATGATTTACTTGAAATTTATATATATAGTTTTATCGAATAAATATCTCATATTATTTAATAATAACTATTGACAAGTAATAAGAATGGGTATATCATTTAACCATAGAAAGAAGTTATTATTTATTACCCCCTTAATAAATAGTAATTATTCCAAAATATTTTGCTTATTATGTTAATATATTGTTTGGTTGACGCTTAATGGACTCCCCCATTTAATACCTCCTAACGACATATTAAAAATAAAAAACTTAATTAACATACTTAAGCAATATGAGCCTCCATATTAAATATATGGGGGTTTATTTCTATGTCAAAATTGTATATAAAGCATATAATATATAAGAATCAATATTTTATGGTTAAATATGAATAATAAAAATGATGATTTAGAACAGTCATTTAGTGGAGTTAACACATACATCGGCGTTGAAACATCTCCTGATGATGATTCCTGTCCTAATATCTGTGTGGAATTTAAAATCAGTCCAAGGGTGTTTGCCATTGCCTTTGCTTTAAGTGTTTTAGAAAAAAATTGTGATGACCATGAGGAAGATAATAACAAGACAGCAGATATGTAAATAATTTTTACTTATCTGCTGTCTGCATAATTTTATTCTACATGTATAGCATTAACCGGGCAGTTTTCTTCGGCTTCTTTTGCTCCGCTTATTAAGTCATCTTTTAGTTCTTCGGGAATAGCCACAGCCTTACCATCATCATCCATGCTGAACACATCAGATTCTATGGTAGGACATAATCCACATCCGATACAAGTATCTTTATCAACAAAAGCCTTCATAAGAAATTCCTCCTATAATTTTATTTGTTTTAAGTGTTCCCTTAAGAAATGTTAAATATGCTATAGCATTGCATTTAATATTTTTTAAGTTCCACCATACTTATATATTATCATTTTTTTAAATAAATTCTGTAACAAAAGTTACTTTTTGTTTAGTTTTACTGTAAAAATTATATCTGGTTTATTATAAACCGCATTTATAGTGCCTTCATGGAGTTCCACTATGCTTTTAGCAATGGCTAGTCCCAATCCGCTGCCTCCTGTTTCCCTTGATCTGGATTTTTCTGCTCTGTAGAATCTTTCAAATATTCTCTCCACATCTTCTTTAGATACATCATTACACTTATTTTCCACCTTAATAAAAACATAATCTTTTTCACTAGAAAGAGAAAGCTTTACTACTCCTGGCTTTATGCTGTATCTAATAGCATTTATAAGCAGATTTTCAAAAACTCTTACCATTTTATCAGCATCTATATTTACATTTATTTTCTCATTCTGAAAGTTTTTCTCTATGGTTATTTGATTTTCTTCACAAATAGGCACCAGTTCATCAGTTAACTGCTGCAATAGTTCATTAATATCTATTACTTTTTTATTCAAAGTAACGCCTTTACTTTGAACCTTTGTGTATTCAAAGAGATCATTTATCAATGACTGCAGTCTTTCAGACTTATTGTAGGCTATATTTACAAACTCCTCCAGCTGTGTATCATCCTTATATTTTTTATCTTTTATAAGACCTAAATATCCTTTTATTGATGTGAGAGGAGTTCTTAAATCATGGGATACATTAGTAATAAGGTCATTTTTAGTTTTTTCAATCTGTCTTTCCTTATCAATTTTATTCTTAAGCTTTTCAGCCATATGATTTATATTATCTGCCAGTGAAGCAATTTCATCATTTCCAACCTTTTTTATTCTATAATCCAGGTTTCCCTTTGATATTTCATATAGTCCTGAGGAAACACTTTCTATGTACTGCATTTTCCTGCTGGTTATAAAATAAAAGCTTATAATAAAGGCAGCAAAGGCAAAAAGCACTGCCAGCAGTGAATTATCATATTTATCATATACTACTGTTCCATATGGAATCCCCTTTACGACTACATATCCGTATCCGTCTGTAAAGCTTATGGGATATAGGCTGTCATACTCCTTGTTCTCATAAACAATTACTCCTTTACCATTCTCATAATGAACTTTATCATCTCTGTCCATGACACTTTTTAAAATGCTGTATACATCAATCTTTTTTTCTGCCGCATTACTGCTGTGGTAAAGCACATTACCTTCTAAATCACAAATAAGCACCTTAATACTGCTGTCCTGGTCTTGTATCTTAACCACAGTATTGATTTTACTGCTGTCATTTTTACTCACCTTTTGTTCTTTAAAAAAGCTGGAGATCTCATAAGCAGTATCAGATATGTGCTTAATTCCCGTACTGTAATCAATTCTTGCATTTCTAGGGCTGTTGTTCATAAAGTTACCCACTATTTTCATAAAAAATACTGAAATGATTAAACATAATCCAAATACAAGTACCAGCTGCAGCCTTATGCTGTGATCAACATTCTTTTTTGACAATTCATATACTTTAACTGATGGGGAAAAAATCTTTTTAATAAACTTTTGGAGTTTTAATTTAATTTTCAACTTTGTATCCAACTCCCCATATGGTTTTTATATATTTAGGTTTTCTAGGGTCTTTTTCAATCTTCTCTCTTATCTTTCTTATATGAACCATAACTGTGTTGTCTGCTTCAAAATAATCTTCCTTCCACACTGCTTCATATATTTTTTCAATATTAAAAACCACACCTTTGTTTTTGCAAAGAAGAAGCAGAATATCAAATTCCCTTGGGGTAAGCTTAACTTCCTTGTCATCCACTGTAACTTTATGTGTATTTTCATTAATTACCAGATCATCAATTTCAATTATTCCGCTTTCATTAAAATTATTGTTATTCAGCTTTTTATATCTTCTAAGCTGTGATTTTACCCTTGCAATAAGCTCCAGAGGATTAAATGGCTTTGCTACATAGTCATCTGCACCTGTGGTAAGTCCCATTATTTTATCCATATCTTCACTTTTTGCAGATAGCATTATTATAGGTAAATTCCTTTTTTCTCTTATTTTAATGCAGGTTTCTATGCCATCCATTACAGGCATCATAACATCTAAAATAACTAAATCAACTTTTTTTGTATTTAACAAATTTAATGTTTCCGCACCATTATCAGCCTTAAACACAGCATAACCTTCGTTTGTTAAGTAAATTTCTATTAAATCTCTAATTTCTTTTTCATCGTCAACCACAAGAATGGTTTCTTTATCCATAATATCCCCCCCTTTATTATCCCCAGCGATTTTATAGTTTTAAACTGCCATCTCAACATACTTTTTACTGCATATTAGTTCTGTATATATTTTTTCTACTTCTCTTCCAAAGGTCTCCTTTGAATATTCATTTGATTTTTCAAGGCAGTTATACTTCATTTCATGCAGTAATTCTTTATTAATTAATTTTAATTTATTATTAAATTCTTCAGCATTATCATAAGTAAATCCAGTTTCATTATCCATTATAATTCCATCAATGCATTTATCATACTTACACAGCACAGGACATCCGCAGGCTAATGATTCAATGTAGGTTAATCCCTGGGATTCGCTGGTTGAAGCTGTAACAAAAATGTCTGATGTTTTATAGTATTTATAAACCTTATCAGGTGAAACCATACCTGCAAAAGCTACCTTATTTTCAATATTAAGCTTATTTACCTTGTCTTTAAGTATATTAAGATATGGGCCCCCACCTACTATAAAAAGCCTATAGTTGTCATCTTCACAGCTGGATGTTTTAAACAAATCTATAATTTCTTCAATATTCTTTTCCTTTGCAATTCTCCCTAAATACATTATAACTTTATTTTCTTTATTAAATCCATATTTCTCTCTTAAATCATTTCTTTCCTGCTCACTAAATGGTTTCTGGAATTTACTTAAATCAATACCTGTAGGTACAATGCTGACTTGAGTTTCTACTCCATATTCCTTTAGTGCATCTCCTACCTTTTCTGTTGGTGCAATAACTCTATCCATGCTGTTCAGCAGAAGCTTTATCAATTTAGCAGCTCTTGGTCTATTTATAATCTTACCTTTTAGAAAATACTGAAGGTAATCCTCATACATAGTGTGATAAGTATGTATTTGAGGAATCTTAAGCTTATTTGCTATGCTCTTTGCATCTATCATAGTTGTAAATTCCGTTTGAGAGTGAATAATATCAGGTGACCATTCTATTATCTCATTTATTAACTTACTGTTAAAGGGCCTTCTCACCCTTGCATCAGGATATATATGAAGTCTGAATGATTTCAAATAATATACATCACCGTCTACATAATCGTATCCCTTCTGTGAAAGGGTTATTATTCTCACATCATGACCTAATTCTTTTAACTGCTTATACAAATTTGATATTGACGTAACAACACCATTAATCATGGGTAAATATGTATCTGTAGTAATTAATACTTTCATTATTATACCTCCCTCAGGTAATCTTGTTACAAATACAATTATAAAGAGAATACCTTAATAAAAAGTCATAACAAATCTTAAAGTTTCCTTAATAAAAATCACTCCTAGTACATTATTTATCTTTGTTTATATAATTATACATAACCTCCTGCATTTGTAGTCATATTTTTGTATTAAAAAAGAACTGCAGATTTTATGCAGTCCTTGCATTATTTTAAAGATAACTTTTTATTCTTTCTATAATATTATTTCTCAGCTCATCAACTGCTGCAAAATTCATTTGAGGTATATAGCTCTTTTCCATGTCATCATGCTTCATCTTAGCTGTATTTATTCTCTTAAAAGCTTCATTAAGCAGCATTTCTTTCATTTCCTCATCCCTGTTTATGAAACTTTTCTTAGGCTGCAGTTTATCAGCTATTATGGCTTTATCTAAATCAATAGTTTTATAGCACTTTCCTTTCATGCTGCTGTCTGTTGTAAGTGCTATGCCAAGCTCCTCAATTACTACTGTCTGAATTCTTTCCGGATTAAGAGGCTGGTGATAAATCTCCACGTCATAGCCCTCCAGCATATATTCTTTGGCCAGAATATTCAGCATTTCACTTGCGCCTTTTGTATTAATTCCTTGTAATAAGCAGCATTTAAATGCATCAGTTATTATTGTTTCTATATAATCCACTATTCCATTTGGTGTTATGGCACTGTGAAACAAATGCCTCTCCTTGCCATGTCTGAACTTGACTGCTGCATGATCGGTTAGTTCATCCTTTAGATTTAACACCAATTTGTCAAACTCAGCTTTGTCAGAAACTTCCCATACAGTTGTTTCTATATCATCCTGCAGCTCCTTTGCCCCCATAAGATAGTGATAGGAACTATTAAACATTTCCTTTATTTCTTTGCTTAAGGAAAGTATATTCTGCCTTTCCAGCTTAAAGCCTTTTTCATTCCAAAACTCTCCAAAATTCAGTATCTCATCAACAGCACCAGGATTTTTAGGGTCCACCACATGAGGTGCTGTTCCATCCAAAATTGCCACCTTGGCCTGTTTGATCACTATACCATCCAAAGAGTTATTATCTGAAGAACAGTGATGCAGTTCTACATCACAGCCCATGCTTAGAAATTCCTTTGCTATTGCCTTCATAAAGCTGCTCTTGCCAACACCTGGTCCGCCCTTTATACAAAATATTCTATTTGCTTCATCATTAGGGATTATATAGTCATAAAATGAGTGAAATCCTTTGTAGGTATTGCTTCCAGGAAATACTTCCTTAATGCTGCCTTGTTTTACCATATATTATCCTCCATAATATACTATTACATTTTATATTATGAAAATTAATAAAAAGGGTTAATACTTTATCTAAGCTCAATTTCTATTTTGAATTTAAGTGTTTCCCCTGGCTTTAATATTTGAATTTTATTTTCCCTGGAGGCAGTGTCTATGCTGTCATAAAATCCGTTAGTGGGCTCCATGGCGCAGTTATAATCTCCTCTGAATCCACCCTCAGTTACCCAGAAGCCCAAATATGGAAGCTTGTAATTATCAAAATATACATTATATGTTACATCTTTAGACGGATAATATGCACCGCATTTTCCATGCTTGATTTCCCCTAGAACATAATACTTTTCTTCATTAGCTGCCGAGGAATCAAGTATTGTGTCTAAATATATTTGTTTCCCATTAATGTCACTTGTTAATGGAAAATTATGCACCTTTAAAACTTCACCTAAATATCTGCTTTTATGCACATTTATTACTTTATCAGTTCCTTTAGGAAATAAAAGCTTCATATCTTTTTCACAGTTAATTAAGCAGTGCATTGCAAAGATGCATGGAAATTCAGCTTTACCGCTGTTTTCTATAGAATATTCAACTATTACTCTGTCACCTTGTAAATGTATATTTTTTTTATAGCTGTAATCTAAAATCCTGCTGTTATATTTAAGCATTACTGTTTCATCATTTATTTTATAGTCAAATTTTGCACTCCATATTTCCCCATGATCAGGATATTCTATATTTTTGCCTGCAACTATTACACTGCTCTTATCTATGGTTGGAAAGGCATCATCAAAACCTGCAGCATCATATTCATCGAATGGTGCATATATTTCAGGAGTTTTGTAAAACTCCTCCTTATTCTCAAACAGAAGTTCAAAGTTCTTATCCTTTCTGAATATTGAAGCTATTTTGCCTCCTAATTCAGGAATAACTATAACCTTTAGAGAGCTGTTTTCAATTTTTACAGCATCCCTTTGTTTGAATTTTACTTTTGAAATCATTTTAATCACCTTCAGTTTTATATTTCTCCAGTACCTTCACCAATTCCGCTGAGATAAAAGCTTGGCTCATATCCTATTATATTTTTATAATTTTCCCGTACTACATTCATAAAATTATCTACTTCTGTATTTTTAACAATTGCCAGAGCACATCCTCCAAAACCTGCTCCTGTCATTCTTGCTCCCAGGCATCCTTTAACCTTTAAAGATTCACTGACAATTGTATCAAGTTCTTTTCCTGATACTTCATATAAATCTCTAAGTGAGTCATGGGACTTAGTTAGAAGCTGCCCGAATTTCTCAATGTCACCTTCATTTAGATATCTATATGCTTCCTTTGTTCTTTCATTTTCATATACAGCATGTTTTGCTCTTTTTCTTATATTTTCTTTCTTAATTAAATGCTCCATATTGTTAAATTCATCCACAGTTAATTCACATAATGCATTTATTTTTTTCTTTGTCTGCAGTATTTTAAGGGCCTCTTCACATTCTGCTCTTCTTTCATTGTATTTTGATTCATTTAAAGCTCTTCTCTTATTAGTATTTAAAACAACTATACAATTATCCTTAAGATCCACATTACAATAGCTGTATTTTAATGTATTGCAGTCCAGAAGTATGGCCTTATTTTTCTTACCCATTCCTATGGCAAACTGATCCATTATTCCGCAGTTTACCCCTACGAAATTGTTTTCTGCCTTCTGGCAAAGCTGTACAAGTTCAACTCTGTCTAATTTTCCTCCATTAAATAAATTATCAATAATCACTGCCATGAGCACTTCCAAGGATGCAGAGGATGAAAGGCCTGCACCATTAGGAATGTTTCCGCTTACCAGTATATCCATACCTGAAATACTATAGCCCTTTTTCATCATTTCCACTATAACGCCCTTAGGATAATTTGCCCAGTCATCTTCTTTGCTGAACTTTATATTATCAACATCTATCTGCACCCTTAATGGAAAGTTTGTTGATGCAAAATTTATCTTCCTGTCTTTTCTTTCTCTGACACATCCATAAGTTCCAAAGTCCAGAGCACAGGGAAGAACATATCCTCCATTGTAATCTATATGCTCTCCAATAAGATTAACTCTTCCTGGAGAATGAAATGTCCTTATTTCTCCCATTCCATAAAGTTTTATAAATTCTTCTTTTAACTCCTTGATTTCCATAGCGCTCCCCCATATCAAATTATTAAAAATTAACTTTATTTAAGAATTTTGTAAATCCTTTAAAGCCTTCTTTATTTCTCTTATAAACCCCAGCATCCATAAGAACCTGGAGGAATCTGCTTCCTACTTCCCTTTTAATTACTTCGCTGCTGTCACTGCTGCTTAGATTTGTACCATATTTTTCAATGAGCTCTTCTGTCCAGTGAAGATGCTTATATAAACAGTGTGTGCTGCAGTTTTTAATTTCCTCAAGCAATTCCAGATTTCCCTGAAGTATGCTTTCAATGTCTTTCAGCTCTGTATTTAACCTTGCAGGAAGTATTGCAAGTCCCATTACTTCTATTAATCCTATATTTTCCTTTTTTATGTGATGAAGCTCTTTGTGAGGATGAAATATTCCATCAGGATACTGCTCTGTTGACCTGTTATTTCTCAGCACAATATCCATTTCAAATTCACCTGATTTATTTTTTCTGGCTATAGGTGTTACTGTGTTATGAGGTATTAACTTTCCATTTTCATCTGTAAAAGCCAGAATATCCAGTCCCTTATCACTATAGCTTCTCCATGTGTTAAGTATCTTTGAGGAATATTCTGCAATTTTATCAGTATTCTTTGAAATAAGCCTTATAACAGACATAGGCCATTTTAAAATTCCAGCTTTAATCTCATCATCTCCAGTTGGAAAATAATACTCAACTTCTGCATTTTCCATTGGAAATGTATGTCTTCCCCCCTGAAAATGTTCATGGCTTAGTATTGATCCTCCTACAATAGGCAGATCAGCATTGGAGCCAATAAAATAGTGTGGAAACTGTTTTATAAAGCCTAATAATCTTTCAAAGGTTTTGTTTGAAATCTTCATAGGCACATGTTTTTCATAAAATACTATACAGTGTTCATTATAATAAACATAGGGTGAATACTGTAAAAACCACTGCTCACTGCAAAGTGTCACTGGTATGACCCTGTGATTTTGTCTTGCAGGGCGATTTATATTTCCTGAATACCCAACATTCTCAAGGCACAACAGACATTTTGGATAACCGCTTTGTGGCATAAGCCTGCTGGCTTCTATGTCTTTAGGATCCTTTTCAGGTTTAGATAAGTTAACTGTGATTTCCAGGCTGCCATAATCAGTTTGAGACTGCCAATATAGGTTTTTGGATATTCTATCCATTCTTATATAGTTAGATGATTTTGACAGCTTATAGTATTCATCTGTTGCCTGCTTTGGTCCTTTTTTATTATATAAATCATAAAAATTCTTAACTACCTCAGACTGTCTTGGCATAAGTACACCCATAACCCTTGTATCAAATAAATCTCTGGCAGTTGTTGTATTGCTTAATAAAAGCCCATGGCTAAAGGCATAGTCAGTAATATTATTTAAAATTTCCTGGGGCCCTTTAATATCTTCATAAGCTGCATTCTCCAAATTAGGTTCATTAACTTTTAACAAATCAAGCAGGGCATTTCTTGAAGGTATAATGTCCATTTCTTCAATAATTTTATTTTTAATTGCAAATTGCAGCAATCTTTCAATTTCCATTGTTATATTTATTTCTCTCAAATTATCACCTCATGTTTTTATAGAAATCCTTTTCTATAAGTATAATATGCATTATTTGGCTTCACCACAGCTCTGACGGATTACCAGCCTTGTGTCAAGCACTACTTTTCTGTTTACATCAAATCCATATGATATAATATCTAGCAGCTCCAGGGCTGCCTTGTGACCAATCTGCTTCATATTTAAATCCACAGAAGTTAATTTTGGATTGCTTATTTCAGCCAGCAGAGTATTATCAAACCCTATTACGGAAATATCACCTGGAACACTTATTCCAGCATTGCTGCAGGCATTCAGGATACCTACTGCCATCATATCATTGCAGGCAAAAAATGCTGTGGGAATGTTATTACTGGAGAATAGCTTTTCGACTGCCTTTTGTGTGTCTAAAACAGCATTTATGCTGTTACCATTTCCAATATTAATGACTTTACTATATGATAGTTTATTCTCCTTTATCATATTCTTGTACATTTCTTCCTTAATATCATAGGAATAACTTTTATATCCTCTTACCAGGGCGATTTTACTGTGTCCTAATTTCAAAAGATAATCAAATGCCTCCATAGTTCCTGTTTCCTCGTTATAGGATATGGAATTACATTTGTATCCCTTAGTACCTCCATTAACAACTAATAAAGGTATGGATTTTGAAATTTTTTCAAAATAGTGATTATGAAAATTATCCATAGTGGGATCTATAACTATTATGCCATCTGCCTGCCTTGATACAAGCTCATCTATAATCTCAGCTTCTTTTAAAGGGTCAGCAGATGTATTACAGAGAGATATTATATATCCATTTCTCTTTAGATATTTTTCAATTGATTCAACCACTGTAGGAAAGAATAAATTGGTCAGCCCAGGCACTACAACTCCTATATTAGAAGTTTTTCTTGTAATCAAACTTCTAGCCATGCTGTTTGGCTTAAAATTTAACTTTTTAATTGCCTCTTCAACTTTTATTCTTGTTTCCAGTTTTACTGGATAATTATTATTTAATACTCTTGATACAGTAGATATTGAAACCTTGGCTTCTTTTGCCACATCAACTATAGTGGATCTCATATTATCACCCTTTAAAATTATTGTATTATAACCTTTTACCCACACCTAATTATATTATGGTCTACTCATAATATAAACTTCAAGAAAACCCTTTCTAAGATAAGCATAAAACTACTACAATTAATAAAATTTAAAAAGTAATTTATAATGAAAACCTTACCACATGTTTTTATTATACCTTATTTCATGAATAATTCAATAATTTAATTAAAAAAGGGACCAGCTTATTAAACCGTCCCTCATTATGTTTTATTCAAATTTAAAGTTTTTAAATTTATCCTTAAACACATCTCCCAGAGTTACAGATGAATTATCACTTTCCTGAAATTTTGAATAGTCTTCCACAGGCTTATCTGCAGCATCCTTTATACTAAGACTGATTCTCTTTTCTTTTTCATTTATATCCAGTATTTTAACCTTCACTGTATCTCCAATTGTAAGCTTATCAGCTGGGTTTGTTACTCTTTCTTCACTTATTTCTGAAATATGTACCAGTCCATCAAGACCAGGCTCTAATTCCACAAAAGCACCTACCTTTATGAATTTTGTTACTTTACCCTGGACAACTGAATTAATTTGATATTTTGAAAAAATGTCATTCCATGGATCATCCTTAACATCCTTTAGTGCCAGAGAAATTCTGCCCTTTTCCTTATCCACATCCAAAACATAAACAGAAACCTTGTCACCTACAGATACTACTTCAGAAGGACTGTTTACCCTCTTCCAGGATAATTCTGAAATATGAATTAAGCCCTCTGCCCCGCCTAAATCAACAAAGGCTCCAAATTTAACAAGTTTTGTTACAGTTCCTTCTCTTTTTTCTCCTTTTGTTATGCTGCTTAGGAGCTGTTCACGTTTCTCTGCTGCTTCTGCTTTTTCAATTTCCTTTGCAGAAACAACTACGTTTTCATTATTTTTATCAAATTCTATAATCTTAACTGATAATTCCTTATCCTTAAATTCATTTGCATCTTCCACTCTTCTTAGGGAAAGCTGTGATATTGGAATGAATATTCTAACTCCATTATAATATGCCACAGCACCGCCTTTAACAGCTTCCTTAACTGTAACCTTTACTGTACTGCCACTTTTAAATGCACTTTCTAAATCATCCCAGACCTTTATTTTGTCTGCCTCTTTTTTTGAAAGAAGTACATTTCCTTCTCCATTGTTTATTTCAAGCACACAAAGTTTTATTTCTTCATCTGGCTTAAATATTTCTTTTAAATTAATGTTCTCATCATTTGTAATTTCACTTCTTGGTACAACTCCATCAGCCATATAGCCTATGTTTACCAGCAGCTCGCTTTCAGATACTGATATTATTTTACCATTAACTAAATCTCCTGTGCTTATTCTATGCATTGAAGCATCAATAGCATCCATGATTTCATTCATTGACATGTCTTGATTATTATCCGGCATTTAAAACATCTCCTCACGTTTTTATCCATGCACTTATAAATTATATATATTTAGAAATAATAGCCAACATTATTTTATAACAAAGCATAAAATTACACAATAAAAACATGCATTAAAAAATAAGAAAGTGCAGATACAACTTTCTTATTTTGAATATTGCATTTTAACTATATAATTTCATTTAGTAAATCGTTATTTAAGCGAGCAAAAATACTGATGCTTCTACAGTTTTTTGAGAAGCTGCATAGCTGATTTACTTTGAAATCTATATGCATGGTTCGCCTGCATATCCTATGCCTAATGCTTCTGCCAGCTGCTTATCTACTGTAACTAGGTCCTGAAGCTTCAAATCAGTAATACTTTGTTTTCCCATAGCTGTAAGTGCCAGCTTCATTTCTTCATTACATGAATTTAAAAAATTAGTTAAAGTAGCTGTTCCCTTTTCAACATTAAAGTCATCAGCATGATCTGCACCATATAAAAACAATTGTGAAGTCGTTTCAAATGGTGTCACCTTTGTTGTCTGACTCTGAAGTGCTGCAATAACTGCAATAGAGCCTATATACACTGCATTTGCGCCAAGTGCCATTGCCTTTAAAAAGTCACCAGGTGTTTTAAGTCCTCCAGCAGCTATAATATCGTATTTTTCTCTCACATTATGGCTTGTTAAATATTTATCCGCCCTGGATATGGAATAAAGAGTTGGAAGTCCTAAGTCATCCTCCAGTGTAGGAGGTGCTCCTGCAGTTCCTCCTTCTGCACCATCAATGGTTATAAAGTCTGCATTGGTTTTAATTACCACATCCAGTTCCTTTTCTATAAAATGTGTACCTGCAATCTTTATGCCTACTGGAATGTCATATTTATTTTTTAAATCGTTAACAAGATTAACAATATCTGATGAATTATTTATGTTGTTAAATCTTGATTCTCTTTTTGGTACTTCTCCTTCATCCAGATTCCATATGCTTCTCATCTGCTCATCAGTGTTTAAATTGGTATTTTGTGTAGGTACTGCTCCTCCCCAGGCTCCTTGTCCAAGCTGTATTTCTATGGCATCTAATTTACTTAATTCCTCAGGATCCATTAATTTATGATATCTGTTGTACTGACCTATAAGCCTTGCTGCAGCTTTTCTTTCTATGTCATTTAATGGTGCTTCACCTGTATTTGTTGCAGTGCCTGCATTGGTTGCAGCAGCAGCTAAAGCTTCTTTAATCTTCATGCTTAAAGATCCGCCATAAGACATACCTGTTATAATTACAGGCATTTTTAAATTAAGTGGTCTTCCGCAGTTTTTCCCAATAACTACATCTGTTTTAATTGTGTTTGTATCCTTTGTGGGGAGCTTAAACAGCTGAGTTGGATTTAAAAATATTTTTTCCCATGGCGATTGTACATTAGGACTGCCATAGGTTCTTGATAAGGGTTTCCCTGTTTCTCCGCGAATTGATGCTTCAATTATAGCTCTAAGTGTAAATTTTTGAGCTGCTGTAACTAAAACAAATAAATTTTTATCATAGTTTTCTGTTAAAATCTTTTCCAGCATCTTATCAGAATTTTCATCTGTAATGGACTTTATCAGGTTCTCAAACATACTTTTCCTCCTAATATTTACTTATGATTTACAATGCAATTAATATCTGCATTATATTACACTTATTATTAGCAAACATAAGTAAATTATTTATAGAGGATATACTTTATTATAGAAATGCCCTTTCATTTTTTTGCTTGTACATATTGCCGTCAGCCTTTTTTATTAACTCTTCTATAGAATTAGCATCATTGCTGCTGAATTCACAGAAGCCGCTGCTTATCTGCAGCTTGAATTTAAACTTATTGCTATTGTTAACTTCTTCAATATTATCCCATATTCTTTTTTCAATTTTCTTAGCCTGTTTTAATGAAGTATGAGGGAAAATAATAATAAATTCGTCCCCTCCCAGTCTGAAAACAATGTCATCTTTTCTCACACTCTTTTTAAGAACATCACTGATTACAATAAGCAGTTTGTCACCCTCATCATGTCCATAGTTATCGTTTACCCTTTTAAGCTTGTCCACATCAATAAAGCTTACAGTAGTATGGATTTTTTCCTCATGCCTGGATGTTTCAATAAAATTGTGCAGCAATTTCAAGCCATATCTCCTGTTGTATACCCCTGTCATGCAATCAAAATTAGCAAAATAAGTGAGTTCATCTATTTTGTTCTTTAGCTCACTAATAATATTATCTTTAGTTTTTAATAAATTAATTAAAGTCTCTTTATCATTTTTCTCGTAACCCATAATACCACCCATAATATTCAATAATATATATTACCATTTTATCACAAATCATAAAGACATAAACATAAATTTTAAAATTAGTGTATTACCCTTTTATTTTTTTAAGCCACTGCTTTATTTTAGCCTCATAGCCATTGTCACTTGGCCTATAATACGTCCTCTCCTTTAATGTATCAGGAAGATACTGCTGCTTTACATAGTGATTTTTATAATCATGAGGATAAATATATCCATCTCCATGCTGCAGATCCTGTGCACCACTATAATGCTTATCCCTTAAGTGCATTGGCACAGTTCCTATATCAACGTTATTAATGTCATTAAGAGCCTCATCTATACCAATATAAGAAGCATTACTTTTTGGTGCACAGGCAACGTAAACTGCAGCCTGAGCCAAAATAATTCTAGCCTCTGGCATTCCAATAAATTGAACAGCCTGTGCTGCATTGTTTGCAACTACAATTGCCATTGGGTCTGCATTGCCAACGTCTTCTGAGGCTGCAATAACTATTCTTCTTGCTATAAACACAGGATCCTCACCGCCATGAATCATTCTGGCAAGATAATGCAGTGCTGCATCTGCATCAGATCCTCTTATGCTTTTTATAAAGGCAGATGCAGTATCATAATGGTTATCCCCGTCCTTATCATAGTTCACAGCCTTTTTTTGAACACATTCCTCTAAAACCTGAAGTGTAATTTCTATTTTACCAGTACTTTCATTTCTATCTGTGGTGAGTACTGCCAGCTCCAAAGCATTCAAGGCCTTTCTGGCATCTCCATTTGCCATACTGCATAAAAAATCTTTTCCATCCTGGTGTAATTGTATATTCAGATTTCCAAGGCCCTGCTCCTTATCACTTACAGCTCTGTCTATTATTCTGCCTATATGTTCAGGTGTAAGCGGATTCAGCTCAAAAACCATGGATCTTGAAATAAGTGCCCTGTTCACTTCAAAATATGGATTTTCCGTAGTTGCACCTATTAATACAATGGTTCCGTTTTCAACATATGGAAGAAGCCCATCCTGCTGGGCTTTGTTAAATCTGTGAATCTCATCTAAAAAAAGGATTGTCTTTTTATTATACATTCCCAGGTTATTCTTAGCTTCCAAAACCACTTCTCTAATTTCTTTAACTCCGCAGGTCACTGCATTTAACTGTACAAAATTAGACTTAGTGGTATTGGCAATTATTTTAGCCAGACTGGTTTTCCCCGTTCCAGGAGGCCCATATAAAATCAAAGATGTAATCCTATCTGCTTTTATTGCCCTAAACAGTAATTTACCAGGTCCTAGTATATGCTCCTGTCCAACAAACTCCTCCATTTTCCTTGGTTTAAGTCTTTCAGCTAATGGAGCATTTTGTTTTAAGGATTTTTGTCTTTGTATATCAAATAAGTCCACAAAAATCACCTGTCTTTTATTAAAAATTGGCTATGAAATCACAAAATTCATATTGCATTTCCTCACTGTATTCCTTGCATCCCATTAATCTGAATATAACATCTTTGGATTTATAGCCTTCTTTATATAATTTGAAATTCTTTAGAAGTTTTTTCATCATGCCCTTATTAATCTTTAGAATCTGTACTAATTCATCAATAGAATAATATTCATTATTTAGAAGCTGCTTAAGCTTTGACTGCAATTCTAATTTATATTGTAAATCCAGGTTTCTGTCTTTGTGAGGCCCGTTTTTCCCTCTGTGATGCTCTGAGCATAAATATTTAAAATTCAGCTCATAGTCAACTCCACCCTGACTTCTATAAACTATATGATGCTTATCTGCTGCCTTTCCACAAACTTCACACTTTAGCAATAAGCTCCCTCCCAAATTTATAAATTCGTATTTTATTTTATTATAGCACAATTTATTTTAACTCTCACTGGCATATTAAGTATAGACATTTATATAAAACTATTATAATATCAGATAATATAAGGAGTGATTAAATGGACAGCTTTATTAATATAGATAATTCCGCCTATGAGGAGCTTATGAAATTACTAAGTTCTCATACTGAATATAACTGTGTTGCATTAAAATTATCAAAAATATGCTGCAGCAGATCCAAAGTGGATGTTCTCCTTGACGAAATTGGAGAGCATGAACATTTAGTAAAATTCAAAGATCTGCGGATAAAATACGATGACAGTGTATCCAAAGCTTTCAGCAGCATCTGGCTTAAATACGAAAACAACACATTTATGATAAAATGCACCCCAATAGGTAACAGCAGCTGTGCAGGCTGCCAAAAAAACTGCAGCCAGCACGGCTGCTGTTACAAATAACAAAGATTAAAGACCAAAGATTAAATAATGTAGATTTTCAGCCTTGGCTGAAAATCTTTAAATTTAAGTTTTGCCCAAAGGCAAAACAACATTATTTGTTCTTTATTCTTTAATCTTTAATCTTTATCTTAAAGGTTTTCTATTATTGTCTCTCTGATTTTATCTGTTAATTCTCTCTGCTGTTTTCTATCTAAAGCAGTTGGATCAATTGGTTTCCCATAAGTTAACTTAACTTTCCCTCTTTTAAACTTCCAGCCCGAATTTGCTTCTCTCAAAAGATATGATCCTGAAATTGTAACTGGAACTATTGGTTTCCCTGCTTTCAATCCTAATTTTATGCTTCCTTTTTTAAATTCTCCAACTTTAGGTCCTTTACTTCTTGTGCCTTCAGGAAAAATTAAAAGACTGCTGCCGTTTTTTAAGTACTCAACACCCTGGTCTATAGACTTTACTGCCTCTCTTATGTTCTCTCTATCCATAAAAACACAGTTCATCTCTTTACACCAGTAAGACAGAAATTTATATTTTAACAGCTCTTTCTTTGCAATAAATCCAATAGTTCTATCAGAATTTGCCAGAATTATAGGTATATCCAGTGCTCCCTGATGATTTGACACAAATAAACATGCTCCCTTAGGAATGTTCTCTTTTCCTTTTATCTCTACCTGAGCTCCAACACTTTTTAAAATGGCCTTAGCCCAGTCCCTGACTTTAAAATACAGATACTGTTTTGCTTCTTCTTCCTTCCCCTGATGTTTAAGTTTCTCCAGCTTGCTTCTCTTAAACATACTTAACAGCATATATATTCCGAAACCTATGTATTTAATGATTGATCTCATGGCAACTCCCCCTCGTATAAAAGCTCCAATTTATTTAAAATTAATATATTGTTTATTTAATAATTATATTGTAATATTTATGTATATTCAAATCAATGACAAATCTATTTGTTACAGGAGGAATGAAATTTGGAAAAGATAAATTCATATTTTATGAAGTACTATAAAAATGTATTATTTATCATTCTTGGGAGCTTTATATCAGCAATTGGAATTAATGTTTTTATTGTGAATGCTAATTTGCTAAGCGGCGGCGTATCTGGTATTTCCCTGATTCTGCAGTACCTGTTAAAGATACCAGCAGGATATACAGTACTTATTATAAATATTCCACTTCTTCTTGTAAGTTATTTTAAAATTAATAAGCGTTTTTCATTTTTAACTTTAGTAGGTACCTTAGCCTTATCCTTATTCCTTATAATTACTTCACCATTAAAGCAGTATATCCATTTAAATGATACACTTCTGCTATGTTTATATGGAGGAATAATCAATGGTATAGGCCTTGGAATAGTATTCAGCAATCATGGTTCCACAGGGGGCCTTGATATTGTGTCAGCCTTAATAAAATTAAAGCGTGAAGATTTTAATATTGGCACCATTTCATTTGCCTTCAATTTAATAATTGTAGCAGTTGGAGCTGTATTTTTCGGACTTGCCGTGGCACTTTACACCCTTGTATCCATGTACATGACATCTTTTGTTATGGACAAAGTAATTAATGGTCTTAATAGAAGAAAGATGATTTTAATTATAACAAGTAAAGAAAGCGAAGTAAGTAAGGCTTTAATGGATAAATTAAAAAGAGGTGTTACTTTTCTATATGGAGAAGGCGCCTATACTGGTCATAACAAAAAAATACTTTACTGTGTAGTTTCATTGGCACAGCTGCCTTCACTTAAACAGATAGTCCGTGAAATTGATGAAAAATCATTTATTTCCATTTTGGATGTTTCAGAAGTTGAGGGAAAAGGATTCTACTCCAGCTTATTTTAAAAAGTTAAGAGCTTTTACAGTTTAAAGTTAAGAGTTAAAAGTTAAGAGTTAAGGTGAGTTTTACTCCTTACGTCGTAAAACTAATTTATTTTTTAGCCATGTTTTGCTAAAGCAAAACATGGCTAACTTGTATAAATTAAAGATTTTACGTAGTGTAACGGAGAAAAATCATCCATAACTTTGAACTTAACACTTACAACTCTTAACTGTAAAAGTTCTGTATTAGATTGATTTCATTTTTAAAACCAGATTATTAATAATTTCGATGTTAGTTTGTCCATCATGTGGAAATGAGACAAAAGCCACATTTAGTTTATAATTTGCATACTTGCTGTCACGGGCTTTCAGCATATTAAATTCCTTTTGCATGGAGTTTAACAAAAACCTAGTCTGACTTTCATTGAAATTAGGCAGTACTCCAAGAAAACTAAAAATACCATATTTAACAAATAGCTGATTTTTATCAAATAAACTTTTAAGTTTAACAAACAGGTGATCAGATAATAAAAAATATGTTTCTTTTAATTCAACCTTTGCTCTTCCTGTACCTGTCCTTGCCAAATTCAGCATAAATACCGAAACTTCCGTATTCTGAGCCTTTGCAATTTCAATTTGTTTTTCCAGATAATTATTAAAATCAGATGGCATTTTTTCCATTACTGTCTTAATATTATTTGTCTTAGGTTTAGGTTCTTCCTCCACCTTTTCCTTTTTCTTTTCTGCTGGTTTATATCTTGTAATTAAACTATCTACCCTCTCCAGTAAAAACTTATTGTCAAAGGGCTTTAAAATATACTCTACAGCACCAGCTTTAATACCTTTTATAAAATCATTTCTGGTATTAAGTGAAGTAACTATCATTATTGGAATATTGATATCTTTACTTTTTATTTTTTTAATTATTTCAAATCCATCCTCTTTGTTCAATCCAACTTCCAATATTATTACTTCAATTTCATCTTTTTTTTCTGCAAGAATATTAAAAAAATCAATGGAATTTGCAGTATCAAAAGCTTCAATACGTTTACTTTCCAGTAGATCTCTTATTCTATATCTTACATAGGCCTTATCATCTAAAATTAATACGCTCATAGTTCACCTTAGTTAAATTATTTAATATTATCTTTATTTAATTCAAATTATACCACCAATTCATTATTTTGTCATTAGAATAGTGAATTTATATAAATCCGCCATCTATTGTAATAATTTGTCCAGTTATATAACCTGAGTCATCCTGTGCTAAAAATGCTGCTAAGTTTGCAACATCACAGGCCTCACCAAATTTCATAAGAGGTATGGAATCCAGCAGATCGTTTTTTTCTTCTTCCGTAAGCCATTTATTCATTCTTGTGTTTATGACTCCAGGTGAAATTGCATTAACTCTTATATTGGATGGTCCCAGCTCCTTGGCAAGAGCTTTTGTAAAGGAATTTACGGCACCCTTTGTAGCTGAATATACGGCTTCACAGGAGGCTCCTGAATTTCCCCACATGGATGACATGTTTATGATAACTCCCTTTTTATTTTGTATCATATTTGGAATAACAGCATGGCAGCAGTTAAATACTCCCTTTATATTCACATTTATAAGACTGTCCCACTGCTCTTCATTAAAGTCTAAAAATAAGCCTACCTTTGAAATACCTGCATTGTTTACAAGTATATCCACCCTTCCATATGTATCTATGGCAAACTTAATCATACCTTGTACCTGATTATAATTGCTTACATCTGCTTTGTAAATTTCACCATAACCGCTATTTTTTTTGATTATATTCAAAGTTTCCTTTGCAGACTGTACATCACTATTATAATTAATTACTATATAGGCTCCTTCCTCTGCAAGCTTTAAAGCTATGCTTCTGCCTATGCCCCTTGATGCTCCTGTTACAATGGCACATTTCCCGCTTAAATTGCTCATTTAAATAACCTCTTTCATATTTTATCTATTTGATTATATATCTTTAAATGCTTAAAATCAAAGTTCCATACACTTGTTGAACTTTAATAAAATATGGTATAATTAATAGATAATAATTGTTAATTAACTTTAACTTTCTACGAGGTGTTTTCTTATGATCAAATTTCAAAAACTACAGCTAGGTGATAAGGCATTATTTGAAAAATTTTTAAAACCATATAATTTTAAAACCTGTGAATATTCATTTACTAATTTATTTATCTGGAGGGAAGCCTGTTCCATTGAGTATGCATTAATGGACAATTGTTTAATAATAAAGAAGAAGGATTTCAATGGTAAAGAACATTTTATGCAGCCATTAGGTTATACAAAGGATAATCTTAAGTGTATCATAAATTCCCTAAAGGAGTACAGATCAGAACATGATATGATGTATTTATTTAAAGATACTGAAGAGGATTTTGTTAATGAACTTAAAGCCCTTAAAAATATGGATTTCCAAATTACTGAGGATAGGGATAATTTTGATTATGTATACAGCAGTGAAAAGCTTATTAGTTTATCAGGTAAGATTCTTCACAAGAAAAAGAATCATTATAATTACTTTGTAAAGAACTATGAATATGACACTGAAGCTCTTACTAAGGATTTAGTCCCAGCATGTATAGAAGCCTCTAAAAGATGGTGCAGAATTAAACACTGCACAGGATATCTTCTTTATGAGCTGCAGGCTATTGAAGAAATATTAAAAAATGGCTCAAAACTTGATTTCGAAGGCATGGTAGTGCTGGTGGATGATGTTATCCAAGGCTTTACCATTGGAGAAAAAATGAATGATGAAATGGCCATTATTCATATAGAAAAGGCAAATCCTGAAATAAATGGCTTGTATAACTTTATAAATAGAACTTTTGTGCAGGATTACTACAGTGATGTCCCTTTAATTAACAGAGAACAGGACTTAGGACTGGATGGACTAAGGCAGGCAAAGGAAAGTTATCAGCCTTTAAAATTAGAAAAAAAGTTTATAGTATCTTAATTTTTAAAAGTGTAAACTTTTTTTACAATTATCATTGCATTTAAATTTCTATAGTGTTATTATTAATTCAAGAGATAATTGATATCAAATAATAATAAATGTTAGGAGAGATAATTGTGAAAGTAAATTTTAATAACAGTCCTGTTACTTTAGTTGGAAATGAGGTAAAAGCTGGAGACACAGCTCCAGATTTTACTGCCTTAGATAAATCCATGCAGCCTGTGAAATTCAGCAGCAATAAAGGAGTAAAAATTTTATTAACAGTACCTTCACTTGATACACCAGTATGCGATCTGGAAACCAGAACATTTAATGAAAAAGCTACTGAATTAAATAATGTTACAATTTACACAATATCAATGGATTTACCTTTTGCTCAATCCAGATGGTGCGGTGCTCATGGTATAAAAAATGTTATAACATTATCAGATTTTAAGGATAGAATAGTTGGTAAAAACTATGGCACATATATTGAAGAGCTTGGATTATTAACAAGAGCAGCATTTGTTATAGACAGTAATAATAAAGTCGTATATGTGGATTATTTAAAAGAAGTTACAAATTATCCAAATTATGATGAAATATTAGAAGCTGCAAAAAAAGCAAAATAAAGCATACTATTGTTTAAGAGCTGCATCATGGGAAGTTTAAAACTTCTTATGATGCAGCTCCTTATTTTCATATAAAAATTAATTTAAATTTATATATCAGCTGTTTAATTTGGCAATTAAAAACATTGTCTTCATTCCCATGCTTTGAAACTTTTCTTCATACTCTGTTTCAATGTTTTCCTTAAAACCGCTATTATGCAGATCATATGTTATATACTGAATTATAAAGCCGCTTTCCTTAAAGTACTCCTGTGAATCCATAAATAGTCCTGTATCATCTGTTTTAAACCATATTTCAGTATGTGGTTTAATAAACTTTTTGTATTCTGTAAGAAACTTATTATGAGTAAGTCTTCTTTTATTATGCCTTAATTTAGGCCATGGATTACAGAAATTAATATATATCCTTGAAATTTCATTTTTATCAAATATTTCAGCAATCTGTGCTATATTCATAGTCACAAGTCTTACATTTTCAGTTTCAGCCTGCTGAAGCTTTTTTAAGGCATATATTATTACTTCATCCTTTAAATCAATTCCTATAAAATTAATATTTGGATTATTTAAAGCATTTTCTGTTATGAACTTTCCTCTTCCGCAGCCTAATTCCAGATAAATATCATTATTGTTATTAAAAATTTCATTCCATTTTCCTTTATAATCCTCAGCTTTGTTTATAACTAGTTTACTTGCATCAAGCTCTGGTCTTGCCCACCACTTTTTTCTAAGCCTCACTATTGTATTCCTCCTGTGTTTATGGATTTATTATTGAACCTCTTTATGCTATATTATTGTAACTGCCAGATGCATTACAGCTCTATAGAGCATTCTAGTAGGCACTCCAACTATATATCCTGCTAAAAAAACTACAAATACTATTAAAATAATCAATTGATACTGATACATAAATCCTGAAATTTTATAAAATGCCTTTGGATACAAATCTCTTAAAATATGGAATCCATCAAGACCAGGTATAGGTATAAGATTGAAAATAACCAGCATACAGTTAATTTGAACAATGTCATCAAAAATATTCCATATTACCCACTGTAAATTGCTGCCGTTATAAGGTGAAGCTAATCCAATTTTATAAAGCAGAACTGTAACAAATGCAAATACTACAGCTGCAATTAAATTGCCTATAACTCCTGCTGCTGACACCTTTATGTCATCCTTATATCCCCTTTTGTATGCTGATGGATTTGTTTCAATTGGCTTTGCCCAGCCAAATCCAACCAGTATAATCATCAAAAATCCAACAGGGTCTATATGTGCAAATGGGTTTAAGGTAAGTCTGCCCTGAAATTTAGGAGTCTTGTCTCCCAGTCTGTCAGCTACATAAGCATGAGCATATTCATGAACTGTAAAGGCAATTAATATTGCCGGAATTATTAGAATTTTTCCCAATATGGCTTGTAGAGTCAAAAAAATCATCCCTTCATTTACTCATTTACTGTTAATTCAGTGAAATTATAAGTATCTATAATTATACCAAACCAACCTTTAAAAAGAAAGAATAAAGATTAAATAACTTCAATAAGTAATATGAAAATTTCTAAAAATAAGTACTATAATATTTAGCTT
>ENA-UOOI01000795-UOOI01000795.1-fermentation-metagenome-genome-assembly--contig:-NODE-795-length-37804-cov-5.269914_pt1 | contig 37804 bp, 32 predicted proteins | sample MGYA00245779_ERZ724027 | MGnify/ENA primary metagenome ERZ724027 (study PRJEB28704, sample SAMN03018318) | fermentation metagenome | biome: anthropogenic terrestrial biome; feature: soil; material...
AGAGTTTTATTATGAAAAAAGGTTTAATTATGAAAACTATGAAGATATTTTAGATTACTATGATTATATAAATGATAGATAAAAATTCATTACATAAAATATTTGCAAGACTATATAAAATTAAATTACCATTCATAGAATTCAGGCTTCTCGTTTAGAAAGAAAACCGCTACACCTCCGATTCCCAAATGGGAACCCAATACAGCACTTATTTCAAAAATAGTAGTCTTACAACCAACTACCGCTTCCTTTATTTTTTGCTCAACATTTAAAGCTGCGTTTAAGTCATCGGCATGGCTAATTGCAATGATTTGATTTGAAAATTTTTCTGTTCCTATTTTTACATCCTTTATTAGGGTTTGAATTGTTTTTTTGCTCCCGTGAATCATTTTCGTAACTACCATTTTACCGTCTTTTACGGTCAAATAAGGCTTTATGTTTAATACATTTCCTACATGACCCATTGTCTTATTTATCCTGCCACCTTTAGAGAGCCATTCCAAATCGGTTATTGTAAAATAATAGACTATATGATCGATCATAAATTGAATTTGATTTACAATTGTTTCAAAAGGAAGGTTTCTTTTAATCATTTTTAAAGCTTGCAATGCTATTAATCCGTTGCCTCCGGCTCCTCCTTTGGAATCAATTATTGCCATCTTTCTTTCTGTGTACTTTTTCTTATACTCATCAATTATTTTTTTGGCAAAATCATATGTACACGATAATTTAGATGAGAATGCAAGATAAATGAAGTCATCATTGTTTGAGATGCATTTATCAATAGCTTTGGATACTGATTCAAAGGAGACCTGTGAAGTCTTTGGCACTTTACCATTTTTCATATGTTTATAAACAGTATCTATATCAATATCGATTCCATCTAAATACGAAACACCGTCAATGGTAATGTTGAGAGGAATTACCTCAATATCATAATTATCTGTTATTTCACTGTTTATATCACACGCACTGTCTACAATTAATTTTATCATTTCATCTAACCTTTCATAAAGCATTCAAGATATTTAACTTATCTAATTATACTATTGTTTAAATTATTTGTAAACATTTGAAGTCTTTGGTATAGCATACCTTTATTATGTAAAATGCGAATAATTTCTAATTTTTGTAACCTTTATTTAACTATATTGTAACAAATCAAACTCAAAGGCGGGTATATACTAATAATAGCAAATGAATTAGTTTTAGAGTAAAAATTATTGAATTTGTCAAATTTAAATGAGGAGGAGAAGTTATATGATTAAATCAAAGATTCAAAATATAATTGTATTAGGTATATGTTTTGCAGCATTGGCATCAACGGCATCGCTTGGTGCGGAAGATATAAAAACTATTAAAGAAAAATCTATAGTACCAATAACTTATCACGAAAATCAAATTACCAAAGAAGATAAAAATGTTGCAATTCAAATAGATGATCAATGGATAAAATTAAAGGCAGAACCATTCATTGAAAAAGGTCATACATTGATGCCCATCTTTGAAGTTGCAGATGCGTTAGATGTTGAGGTGGAATGGGATGATAAAAAAGGAATCCTCAAAATCAATACTTTGAATACTACAATTGAATTGGATATTAATAAGGATATTGCAAAGATTATAAAAAATACAGAGGGAACGCCAGAGGAAGGGACGATAAGATTAGATGTAAAACCTAAAATTGTGGATGACGATATATTCGTTCCCGGTCGTTTTATTGCAGAAACCTTAGGAGATGATGTTGATTGGGATAACTCATTAAGAGCTATGATCATTCGAACTAAATCAATTGTATATATAAACAGTAAATATAATTTTGAATTTAAATTACCTGAGAGCTGGAAAGGTTATACAATTGTAAATGATGAATGGCTAGGTAATTATATGAATCAATCACAAGATGATGATCATGAAATTGGTCCTATGATTTCTATAAGATATCCTCAATGGACTGCAGAAAATCCACGACAAGATATACCAATAATGGTATTTACAATTGATCAATGGAATTTAGTTCAAAATGAGAAACTAGGCGTTGGAGCAGCACCTATTCCACCAAAAGAACTTGGCCGTAATAATAAATATGTCTTTGCACTACCTGCACGATATAATTTCAGCTTCTTATTAGGATATGAAGAAGTGGAGGACATATTGGAGAATGAGCCATTAAAACCAATAGAATAAATCTATAAATTCCAAAGAAGTTTTTTATATAAGGTGTCCATTTTTTAGTCACATTTTCAAGCTCTCACTAATAAGATTTTCGAAGGATTTGACTCCTTCAGTGTTCAAATGGACACCATCTTGTTCAAAGTATTCGGGATGCTTAGAGGCTATAGAATGCCAGTCAATCAGTGTTATATTTTCTCGTTCTTCAGCTTTTTTACTTAAACTTTCGTTGACTTTGCTTTCCCAGGATCGTGGCACTCGAACATTTATCAAAAATATATGTGATTTTGAGAAAGAATCAAGCAATCCATCAATTTGTTTGTTTGTAAAGTAGCCATTTGATCCTAATTCAATGATAACTGCTTTATCAGAATCATTAAATTCAGTGTATTTACCAGCTAAAGTAGTTCCTTCAGACATTTGCCTTCCAATTTCGCCATCAATTGTTATATTTTCATATTTTCCATTAAGGCTTGGAGCGACATCCAATATAATTGAATCTCCGATGGCCAATATATCCTTATAACCACTACTTTCTATAGGCAGATTTTCTTTATCATCTTCAATAGGCACTTGAGTATCCTTCGTCTCTTCATTGAGGCTATTATCATTATTTTTGTCCTCAGTATTTTGATCTGGTTTTTCCGCATTTATTGGTTTTATTTTTGGTGTATTAATAGTACCTACTACAAGGCATATAATCACTAAAAGTGACAATATAGCTGCAGCTATTTTTGCTGAGTCTAAGTGATTCCAATATTTCCATAGATCATGTCTTCGTATTGGAAGTTCTATGAAGCGATATGAAAATTCCGCGACAATACATGTAATAATCAATTGAATTAAGACACGTAAGTATGACGGATTGCCTATCTCATAAATAGGGGTACTCAAGACCATAATAGGATAATGCCATAGGTATATTTCATAAGATCTTGTCCCAATCCAGCGTAGAGGTTTCCATGAAAATAATGAGCCCAAAATTCCCTGAGGGTGGCAAACACATGCTATGAGTAATGCTGTGTTTAAACTAAATAAAAATAATCCACCTCTATATAAAAATGAATTATATTCATCCATAAACACAACGCTAAATATGAAGATAGAAAAAGAGATAATGCTTACGAGATTTAGCTTATCTTTTTGCTTTATAGAAATTTTCCCAGACAGAAATTTTGTATCTGCTAGGACAATTGCCAAAAAACTTCCTATCAATAATTCAAAGGCACGAGTATCTGTACCATAATATACACGGCTTGGATCTGTGCTCGGATTATAAATCATACACATTAAAGCTGCTGAAATCAAAGCTCCATTAAAAACTAAACGTGAAAGTTTATGAGTATTTTTAGTTGCCTTAAGCCCTATTATAAGTATAAGTGGCCATAAAATATAGAATTGTTCCTGGGCTGCCAAAAACCACATATGTTTAAAAGGGGATGGTGAACCGAAGCTATCAAAGTAAGAAACTTTGTGAAAAACAAACCACCAGTTAGCAGTATATGTAATAGAAGAGATAATATCTCCCAAGAGATTTGTCGAAAGATTATGGTTTAAAAAAGCTATCCATAATACAATGACTATAGTCATTAAAAAAACAGATGGGAATATTCTTAAAAAGCGATTCTTCCAAAAAGCTTTTATCTTAAAATTGTCTTGTGTTAACAAGATTTTAGAGGTAACTAAATAACCGGATAAGACAAAAAATACATCAACTCCTAAAAAGCCGCCTTTAGCCCAATTGAATGTGAAGTGATAAAAAATCACAGATAAAATTGCAAAGGCACGAAGTCCATCTAATCCAGTTATGTAGCGACGATTGTGTAAAGTGTTCAATATAATGATCTCCTCTATTTTCATAATATTAATTATTCTAAATTAAGTATATCAGCCAGTTGATTGAAAATAGTTTCAAATAAGTTATATTAATATTACAATACAGTTACATATTGTTTTTTCTATTTAACATTGTATTGGTTTTACACAATGAAAATGATAGAATGACTTGGATAAAATTAAGTCAATAGGAGTAACAAAATAAGCAAATAATAGCTTATGCCATATCAAAAAAAGCCAGTATTCGATTGAATATTATCGTAAGTGTTTACAGTTACTATAACAATATAGATTTGTTATCGGAAAATTTGTGCCATTCCTAAAGACATTGAGTCTCTAATGAATAGTACTATATTTTCAAAAATTGAAAAGATTTTACCTTATTAAAAATTATAACATATCTTGCAATCGTTTTTACAAATTCTTGTGTTATAATACTAATTGAAAAAGATAACTTGTATCTTGGAATCAAAATTATCGTCAAATAAATTGTAAAAGGAGAATATAAATTATGGCCGATTTATCATTAGTTCGTATTGATAGTAGATTAATCCATGGGCAGGTACTTATAATGTGGACAAAAATGTTTCCGTCTAAAAAAATTATTATCGTTGATGATGAAATAGCTAATGACAAATTTATGTTTCAAGTATTTAAATTAGCGTCTCCGCCAAAAATAAAGCTAGAAATTTTCACAACAGATGATGCTGCAAAAAAATGGAAAGAAAACAAATTTGGGTCATTAGGACCGGTTTTTGTCTTATTTAAGAATGTTCCTGTTATGTATGAGGCATATAAAAAGGGATTTGAGTTTGACAAATTGCAACTAGGGGGAATAGGTGGAGGCGAAGGTAGAATTCCAGTGACCGGAAATATTAATTTAGACGAAAGCGATGCTAAGATGCTAGAAGAATTACATAAAATAGGACTTGATATTTCTTTTCAGGTTACTCCTGATACAAGTAAAAAAGATTGGTCTTCAATTAAAGATAAGTTTTTTCCTAATGTGTAATAAAATAAAGGTTATGATAAAAACACCAAAAATGGTGTTTTTTTTAATATAGAAAAACAAATATAAATGCTGATTTCCATTTTTTTAATATATTTTCATCTTTTGAAAATTAACTTGGAAAGTGTAAAAGGTTTCAATATGCGATAGGTACATTAAATATAAATTATGCTATTATTGGTTTACAAAACAAATCAAAAGGAGGAAATTTTATGTTAATTACAATGGGAGAAATGCTTATAGAAGCAAAGAAAAAAAATTATGCCATACCAGCTCCAAATGTTTGGGATGAATTTTCAATTAGAGCTGCCATAGAAGCAGGAGAAGAATGTGACAGTCCTGTAATTTTAGATGGCTCTTATGAAGAAAGCAAAGGAGATAAAGCTCCTCAAATCATGTATGAACAAATGCTTTATGCAATTCCTATGGCAAAAGCGGCTAAGGTACCTGTTGCTATAAATTTAGATCATGGTAAAACATTTAAACAAGCAATGATAGCAATTAAAGCAGGATACACATCAGTGATGATAGATTGTAGTAGTTGTCCGTTTGAAGAAAATGTTGAAAAGGTTAAGCAAGTAGTTGATGCAGCTCATGCAGTTGGTGTAAGTGTCGAAGCAGAACTTGGACATGTAGGAAGAGGAACAAATTATGCTGTAGATGGGAAAGCCAATTTAACACGGCCGGAGGAAGCTATTAAATACGTTGAATTCACAGGTGTTGACTGCTTGGCGGTTGCAGTAGGAACAGCACACGGGCCATATATAGGCACACCTCATATAGATTTTGAACGTCTTGAAGAAATTAGAAATGCAGTAGATATACCCTTGGTAATGCATGGTGGTTCGGGTACGGGTGATGTAAATCTTAGCAAGGCTGCAAGAAGTGGAATCAACAAGGTGAATTTATATACAGATTTAGTAACAGCCGGAATGAATGAGTTAAGAAAATTTGATTTGGGAAATGAATATGATTTTAGCAAAGCTGTTAAAGTTGCATTTGAAGGATATAAATCAAAGATTAAATTCTATATGGATCTATTGGGATCATCCAATAACGCATAATTTACAGAAAAAGAATAAGGAGGCAAAAAAATGGCGGGTAAGGAAATCGTTTTTGGGGCAATAATGGATATGCATAAAACTGAATTGCATAAAGTAGTACTTCCTGAATTAGCACCTGATGAAATATTGCTGAAAATGGAAAAAATTAACCTATGTACTACCGATTATCAACATTGGATGGGTTTAAGAAATCACTATGGGTTTCCAAAAGCTGATGGGCATGAATATTCAGGTATAATAATAGAAAAAGGTTCAGATGTCGGGGATAATCTTCAAATAGGGGACAGAGTTTCTGGAGGGTATAAGGGGTGCGGGTATTGCATTCCATGTAGAGAAGGTTTCCCTAATGAGTGTATAAACAAGGATTCTGTTTCTACGAGATACGCAATAGAATTTAAAGGTGGAAAAGCTTTTGCAAATTACAAAATTCTTTCTGCGAAAGAAGCGGTTAAAGTTTCCAAAGATATCCCTGCAGAGGAAGCAGGCTTTCTGGAACCTGTTTCCACAGCAGTTGAATGTGCGTTTAGAGCTAAAATTAAACCTACTGAGGATGTTGTGATTATCGGTGCAGGTACAATGGGAATCGTAAATGCTCAAGTTGCTCACGCTTTTGGTGCAAGAGTAATAATTAGTGATATTTCAGATAAGAAAGTTGAAACGGCAAAAAAAATGGGATTTGCGGAAGTGATTCATTCAAGAAAGACAGATCCTGTAGAAGAAGTAAAAAGGTTAACCAATGGTAAGGGAGCAGATGTTGTTATTGCCGCAGTAGGAAATACTATTGCCTATAAGCAGGGCATGGAAATGCTTAAACATTTTAGAGGAAGATTTATGGTATTTCCTGCAGGATATCCAAAACCTGAGTTGGAAATTGATCCTAATGAGATGCATTACCGAAAAATAGAAATAATCGGTTCCTATGAAGCCAATGATTATGATTACCTGATAGCAAGCAGATTGCTAAGCTATAAGATGATTAATATGAGTTATGCTTTGGAAGGAAAGGCTTTCCCGTTAAAAAACATTAACGACGCATTTGAAGCTGCTTCTATTCCTGATTCTTATAGAGTTACTATCGATTTGCAAGACATATAAGGGGGTAAAATTGTATGCGCAAAATATTTGATGAACAAAACATAAACCCACATGTACCAGGTATAATTATATTAACACATGGCCCCTTAGCTATAAGTTTAGTTGAGTCAGTTGAAATGCTATGTTTAAAGGTTGAAAATCTGGCAGCATTTTCTCTAGATGAAAATGATGCACCTGAATATTATCATGATGAATTTATAAAAGCATTAAATGCTTTTCCTAAGAGTTCAATAGTATTACTGGATTTATTTGGAGGCACTCCATGTAATCAATTAGTTGTTCATATGAAGAAAAATGAGGCAACTTGTTTAGCTTTAACAGGTGTAAATATGCCTATTTTAGTAGAAGCTATTTCTTTGAGAGGGATGTATAAAGGCAACGGACTATTAAAAGAGCTTAAAAAGATTGGAAATGAAGGTATAGTGAATATAAATGAACTGCTACTAGATTAAGAATTATTTTAATTAAAATTAAATAAATTTAATCAAGGAGGGATAAAATGACTTTTTTACAGGCATTATTTATAACTATAATTTATTGGTTAAATAAAGTTGAATTATCAAATTATTTCAGTTGGTGGATGTTTGGCAGAGCTATTACTTGTGGATTTTGGTCAGGATTGATTTTAGGAGATGTAGTAACCGGAGTTATAGCAGGCGGTGTAATTCAGTTAATTTATGCAGGACAGTCAGGAGCAGGAGGGGTTATTCCCAATGATGAAGGAGCAGCGGGTTTATTGGGAAGTGCTGTTGTAATACTATCTGGGATTGAACCCGGTCTTGCAATTTCAATCGCAGTTGCGGTTGGACTATTATTTGCTCAATTGGATATTATTAAGAGAATAATTCATGGTTACTTTGGGAAGCTGGTTGACAAATATGCTGCTGAAGGCAATGTCAAAGGCATTTATAAGGTTGGATTGGGATATACAATGATATTAAAAGCAATATTATTTGGTGTTCCGATGTTTATAGCTACGTATTATGGGACTACAGTAATCGGTAATTTAATGAATTTATTGCCTGAATGGTTGACAAATGCTTTGACAGTTGCAGGTGGAATGCTTCCTGCTATTGGATTTGCAATGATAATTGTCATGATCGGGCGGCTTGACCTAATTCCATTTTTCATTGGAGGGTTTTTATTATCAGGATATACGTCATTAGGAATAATGCCAAAAGTATATATTGCTCTTGCAATAAGCTACTTATATATAATTTTTACAAATAAGAGTAAAGAAGAAGAGGAAGCTTTCGAGGAAGAACTTCAAGAAATTGAACCACCAAAAAGATTATTATCTAGGAAAGACCTGAACATGACCTTAGTAAGATGGTTGTTATTTGTTGAAATTTGTAATAGTTTTGATAAACAACAAGGAGTAGGTTTCTGTATGGCAATGGCTCCGGCTATGAAGAAAATTTATAAAGATGACCCTGAAGAAATGAAGGCCTCTTTGGTGCAGCATGCTGAATTCTACAATACATGTGCATCAATAGGATCTATTATTACAGGGATTGTTCTATCAATGGAAGAACAAAGAGCTCAGGGTTTGCCGATTACAAGAGATGCTATAAGAACTGTTAAGGTTGGATTAATGGGCACACTTGCAGGTATTCATGAGTCTATTATTAATGGTGCTGTTCAACCTTTAATATTATTGACATTTGCAAATATAGCAGCTCAAGGGAAAGTATGGGCTCCGTTTGCTTTTGTTGCTTGTATGTTAATTTCAGTAATGTTTATTGAAAGCTATTTTTCATATAGGGCAGGTTATAAAATGGGGTCAAGTGCAGCGGTAAAATTACTTCAAGGCGGAAAAATGCAGACTGTATTATCATTCTTCTCTGTCCTAGGGATGTTTATGGTTGGATGCTTATGTTTCTCAAGCATATCAATGCCTGTTGCTTTGACAATTGCAACAAGATCAAGCTCAATTGCTCTTCAAAGCATATTTGACATGTTGGCACCTGGAATTCTTCCATTGGTTCTAATTTTATCTCTATATAAATATTATACAAGTGGAGCTAAGAATGCGATGCTGAAAGCAACACTATATGTATTAATTACAGGGTTTGTTTTAGGGGCAATAGGATTCTTAGGATAAGATAAACTATGAAGAAAGGAAGAACATAAAATAATGGAAGAAAGGAAAAAAGTATTAGTTATATTGGATATAAATAAAGAACAAAAAGAAAGAGTAATTGCAGTCGCTCCGAATTATAAGTATAATTTTCATAAATCACTTTCTACAGTAACAAGGGAAATTGTTCAGGAAGCAAATATAATTATTGGAAACCCTTCCAAAGATAGGGTAAGAGGAAGTGAGGCACTTGAATTCCTTCAGCTTTCAAGCGCAGGATCAGAATCATATGTCAAGGAGGGTATTTTAAATAAAGATGTTATTTTAGCAAATGCAACAGGGGCTTATGGTCAGGGGATTTCAGAGTATATGATTTCATTAGTACTTGCTTTGTTTAGAAATTTACATATATATAGAGATAATCAAAGCAAGCATTTATGGCAAGATGCAGGTAATAGTAGATTGGTAAGAGAAAGCACAGTTTTGATTTTGGGACCTGGAGATATAGGTGGTTCATTTGCAAAAAAAATGCATAATCTGGGAGCAAAAACTATCAGTGTAAGAAGGACTATGGGTACAAAACCGGAATATATTGATGAACAATATACGAATGATTCACTTGATAGTTTAATACCTCGTGCTGATGTAATAGCTCTTTCACTTCCTAATACACCAGCTACTACCAATATAATCAACAAAGACAGAATTGCATTAATGAAGAAAAGTGCAATAGTAATAAATGTGGGAAGAGGAAATGCTATTGAAATGGAGGCTTTATATGAAGCTTTAAAGACCAAAAGAATAGCAGGTGCAGGATTAGATGTTTTCCCAGAAGAGCCACTTCCAGTTGATAGTCCTTTATGGGATTTGGATAATCTTATTATTACACCTCATAATAATGGTGGAGAGCCTAAAAGCACAAATACAAAAATTATTGAATTATGTATAAAAAACTATACGGATTACATTAATAAAGGCAAGGTTGCTACAGAAGTAGATTTTAAAACCGGCTATAAAAAATCTATAGTTTAAATACATTTTAGAAAATTAAAAACCATAAGGAAAACTTTTTCTTATGGTTTTTATTGTAAATATAATATGGTGATGTTAATATATAAGTACTGAAACTAAATTAGATTTTTAACATACTACTGAATAATAGAATAATGGCCACAGGATGTCTGACAGGAGAACTTTTATAGATGATTTTAAAACAATGATAACAAAACTAGTATTGTTAGGGTAATTAGTTAATTAGGTAGCATGTAAATATAGTATAACTCAAACATCAGTAAGAAATTGATTAAGAAAAGGTCTGGTAATACTATAAAACTTGAGGTAATCAATTAGAATTAGAAAATAAAATGTAAACTCAAGGAGATGATGATTTTAAAATAAACCTAAATTTTTCTCTAAAGTAATGATATAGATCCATAATTACAAAAGAATGTTATATTTTGGAACATTTAAAATGCTAAATTATATGGAGGTTAATTGTGGAAGAAGTTCTTTATAAATTATTAAATATTGTTAATAATAATTCTAGTGGTGATACTGAATATTCTATAGCAATGGGTTTATTGAAAAATATTGGGGCTATTGGCAAATTATCAATAGAACAAATGGCAGATAAGTGTTACACGAGTACTGCTTCATTAAGCCGTTTTTGTAGAAAACTGGGCTTTAGTAATTATTCCTTATTTAAAAGTTCATTTAATCAAAATCCTTCAGAGTTGCTTATGTCTTCAGATCATAATGTTTATTATAGCCATTTAATGTCAGAGCAAAAAATTATAAACAGAGTAATAGAAAAACAAATTAATATTTTATCTACTTTTAAAGAAGAAATAGACGCAAACTGCATAAGTGAAATAATTGACGAAATTAATAATGCTGAAGCTATTTATTTAATATGTAATAAAGAAGTTCAAGCATCCATTTTTGATTTTCAGTATAAAATGCTTTTAGCAGGTAAATATGTTGAATACAGAAGAAGTGATTGGATTCAATCTTATTCTACAAAACCACATAGTTTAAGAATACAAATTAATATTTTTACTGTTGAAGGGTATAGCAGTATGCACTCAAATATAATAGGGATTGATATTGCGGAGAGAATTAATTCAAAGGATAAAAGGTTAGTAGACCTTAAAGTTATTATAACTGATGAGGTTCCAATAATTACAACAAAAAACAATAGAAATATGGAAGATGGTAAAAATTGTTCTATGATATTGAGTACATTTCTTAAAATTTTAAGTATTGCATATAGTGAAAAATATGTATTAAGTAAAAGAAGTAAGAAATGAGTAAAAAGAAACCGATTTCTTAAAAAACAGCATATTAGCACATGAGTTGTTATTTTTATTTTGAAAGGTTTTATTTATTATGCGTATCACTCCTTATCAAGAAGAATAGTCAAATTGACTGTTGTAAAGATCATAATAAAAACCCTTCTTCTCAAGAAGCCCATTATGTGTACCTTGTTCAATGATTTTTCCGTCTCTCATAACAAGTATCAAGTCCGCATCTTTTATAGTTGATAAGCGATGAGCAATTATAAAAGAGGTTCTGCCTTTCATCATGGTTTCAAAGGCTCTCTGTATTTTTATCTCTGTTCTTGTATCTATTGAAGAAGTAGCTTCATCTAGAATTAGAATTGGTGGCAAACACAGCATAACTCTGGCTATGCATAATAGCTGCTTCTCACCTTGCGATAGGCTTTCGCCATCATCTGAAATGATGGCATCATAACCTTGAGGCATTCTTTTAATCACATTGTGAACATGAGCTAGTTTAGCCGCATTTATTATCTCTTCCTCAGTAGCATCCGGTTTACCCATTATCAGATTATCACGTATTGTTCCTGATTTGAGCCAAGTATCTTGTAATACCATCCCATAGTTAGTTCTTAAACTTTTTCTCTTTATTTCGTAAATATCATGTCCATCTATTGATATACAGCCATTGTCAACTTCATAAAATCGCATTAATAGGTTGATGATTGTTGTTTTTCCGCATCCGGTTGGGCCTACAATGGCAATTCTTTGACCTGGTTTTACTGAGATATTTAAATCTTCAATAAACTTTTTGTTTGGATTATATGAAAAATCAACATGTTTTAAAACAACTTCGCCTTTTATATTATTTAATTCTTTAGCGTCAGGCGAATCAGGGACTTCACTTTTTTCTTCTATTAACTCAAATATACGCTGAGCACAAGCTAATGAGTTTTGAAGTTCAGTAACAACTCCCGAAATTTCATTAAAAGGCTTGGTATATTGATTTGCATAATTTAAAAAGCTAGTTAGGACTCCTACAGTTAAATTACCGTTAATTACGGATAATGCTCCAAATATTCCAACTCCTGTGTAAACTAACCCATTTATAAACCTGGTAGACGGATTGGTTATAGATGAAAAAAATACAGCATTCAGAGAAGCTTTCTCCAATCTTAAATTTATTTCCTCAAAATCCTTTGAAGATTCAGCTTCATGACTAAATGCCTGAACGACCTTCTGATTTCCTATCATTTCATCAATAAAAGCAGTTTGTTCACCTCTTATTTCTGATTGAAGTTTAAACATGCTATAGGTTTTTTTTGCGATAAAACTTGCTGCAAATATGGATATTGGAGTCAAACATACTACTACAAAAGCTATAGGAACACTTTCTTTAAACATAAATATAAGAGTACCTAATATAGTGATAACACCGGTGAAGAATTGAGTAAACCCCATCAAAAGCCCATCGGCAAATTGATCCACATCTGCTATAACCCTACTGACTATCTCCCCGTAAGAATGGCTATCAACGTATTTGAGCGGCAGAGTTTCAATTTTCTCAAAGGCTTCTTTTCTTATGTCACTTATCACATTATAAACGATCCTATTATTGTAAACATTCATAATCCATTGAAATATGGCAGTAGTACCAATAAATATTCCTATGGAGATTAAAACTGATGTAAGTCCATTTATATCAACATTATTTACACCTGCAATGCAATCAATAGCTTTGCCGATAAGGGTAAGTATATAAAGAGATGAGGCTACGGATATTCCTGCAGATATTATGGATAAAAATATGTAAATCCAATATTTTTTTACATATATTAACACTTTAATTAAGGTTGTTTTTTGATTTTTCAATTCTATAACTTTGTCCAATTTATTCACCTTATTTCATTTTCTACTTTAGTATATTGAGAATAGTATATCTCATTATATATTGCACATTTTCCCAATAGCTCTTCATGAGTTCCAATTGCGGTTATCTTGCCATTATCCAAAACAACTATTTTATCGGCTTGCCTTATTGCAGAGGTTCTTTGAGAGACTATGAATACGGTAGGTTTATCTTTCATATTTTTAATAGCGGCTCTCAGCTTGGCATCAGTTGTAAAATCCAAAGCCGATGCACTATCATCTAATATTAGGATTTCAGGTTTTTTAATCAATGCTCTGGCTATTGTCAATCTTTGTTTTTGTCCGCCCGATAAATTTTTCCCGCCTTGCTCGATAAAGCTGTTTATTCCCTTATCTTTTTTCTCAACAAATTCTTTTGCCTGGGAGATGTACAATGCTTCTTCAATATCTTCAATGGAGGCATCTTTTTTACCCCAGTACAAATTATCTTTTATACTTCCTTTAAACAATACGGCTTTCTGCATTACAATCCCTATATTTTTCCTCAGCTCGTCAATGTTATATTCCTTAACACTTTGACCATTTATCAATAAATCTCCTTCTGTAACATCATAAAATCTTGGAATGAGATTTACTAATGAAGATTTTCCGGAGCCGGTTCCTCCTATAATGCCTATTGTTTCACCTTTTTCTACTTTGAGGTTAATATTTGATAAAGCATCTTCTCCTTCATCATAATATTTTAAAGACACGTTTTTAAATTCAATAAAAGATTTCTTAGAATTATCCTGAATAGAAGAAAATTCTTTTTTATTATTACTGTTCTTATCCATCTTTGACTTAATTTCAAGTATACTTTGTATGCGGTTTCCGCTGGCTACAGCCTTTGTTACGGAAATTATCAAGTTTGCCAGCTTAATAAGTTCGATTAATATTTGAGACATATAACTCACCAGCGCTATTACTTCTCCTGTTGTTAAAAGACCTATATTAACCTTTATTGCTCCGGTGTAGAGTAAAATAATAATTGCTGCATTTACTATTATATAGGTAGCCGGGTTCATAAAGGCAAGGATTTTTCCTGCAAATATTTGCAGTTTTTTAAGATGTTCACTGTTTTTGTTAAAATTTTGTATTTCTTCTTCCTCTTTATGAAAAGCACGAATGACACGAGCTCCTATAAGATTTTCTCTAGTACTATTGAGAACATCATCAAGAGCTGCCTGAACTTTTTTATATAAAGGGATACTTATAAGCATAACTCCAAATATTATTAATGAAATGAGCGGGATTGCAATAAGAAAAATAATTGCCGACTTTGTATCAATTGTAAAGGCCATAATCATCGAACCTATAACGATAAAAGGTGAACGCATAAACAATCTTAGCACCAAATTGACACCGGATTGGACTTGATTTATATCGCTTGTTAGTCTTGTTATCATTGTAGATGTTCCTATCTTATCCATCTCCGAAAATCCCAATGACTGAATATGGTCAAATAATTTCTGCCTTATTATAGTTGAAAAGCCAACCGAAGCTTTGGCTGAATAGTATTGAGCTGTAATAGAGCATACTAAACCTATTATTCCGAATGTTATCATAACAGCACACATTTTTATAATATAAGCATTATCTCCATCATTAATTCCCACATCAATAATTAATTTCATTATAATTGGAGTAAATAATTCAAAAGTCGCTTCAAGCATTTTAAATAAGGGAGCTAAAATTGCTTCTTTTTTGTAGCCTTCTAAATAGATTAATAATTTTCTCATTCTGTTCCTTTCTAAATGCATTTATTTCTCATATAGTTAATATTATACTTCATTTTGCAATATATAAAAGGTGCTTTTTGCTCATATTGTGATTAGTAGAAGTAGAAGGGGAAATAAAAAAACTTTCAATAGATCAAGCTGAGAAACATCTCGATGAATTGAAAGCTCTTTTTAAGGCTAATATAAATTTTCATTAAAGCATGCCAACACAAATACCATCTTCCGAATAATAAAGGGATCTACCTGCCAAAGGTTCATCAACCTTCATTTGGAATGGACCTATTTTTACGGTTGTTCCGGGATGTATGGTATCTGAACAAACAACTCGTCCATATCCCTTTGTGTTTATTAATTCCGTTATTTGTGCCAATTCTTTTTTCCCATTTTCAATTGACCTAGCGATTTCTTGATAGCTGTAGACTGCATCGTGTAGCGTCTTCTTTTTTTCAGGCGTTAAGCGATTGGCTGTTTCATATTGACGTAACAAAGAAATTAAAGATTCAAGACTGTGAGCTTTGGACTCCGATTGGGGAAGCTCCTTAATCAGTTCTTGCTGTCTTTTAATTATTGTTGAATCGGTTCCAATCTCAAGATGGGTGTTTACGCCGGCTGCGGATCCTATAATACGTGCTTCTATATTTTCACCCACTAAATATGTTCCGCCAACAATTTTGGATATAGAGCTGGTAGTTTGGAGGGTTTTTCCGCATTTGATATTGCTATTCATAATATAATCGGTTTTTATATTTCCTTTGACAAAAACTCTGCTGTTTTCGATAAATCTGCTGGTTAAATCTCCTTCACAATTCAGATTGCTTCCGATTGCTCCACTTCGTAGAATAATATTTCCTCCTGATATAAGTGTTGCTGAACTAACCCCGCCACGTACTTCGATGTTTCCGGTAGCCTCTACGATAAATCCCGGATGAACTGCACCGCTTACGATAATGTTACCTGCGACTTTTATATTTCCTGTTGAAATATCCACATTTTCTTTAATGAATAATGTTTCGTTTACATTAATTTTCCCGTAATTATAATTAACTTGTCCATCAATTTTCGAAATGATTGCAGTTCCATCTTGGTTTAGTTTCGTGTTTTTACCCAATAATGAAGGCACTGGTTTACCCTTAATACATGAAATTCTTTCGTTTGTTACAGAAATTCCGTCGGTACCTTCTGTAGGCAATGTTATATTACATAGAGTTTGACCTTGTTTAACGTTTTCAACAATTTCTAAATCGTGAAAATCTACAGTACCGTCTTCCCTTTCTTTAGGTTTCAAATCCCTTATTATTTTGAAAAGAATTTCATAGCTCCCATTTATTCCGTTAACCGGTCTAACTCCGCGTGCCACTATGATATTTTTGTCATATATAGGTGATTTACTGATATTATCCAGTATCTTCTCTATTACACCGAATGTCACATTTTTGTTGGAAAGTGCTGTCATCAAGGCTTGAATACTGGGAGGCTTTCCACCGTTTTTAGGAGGTGCAATGTTTATATATGCTTCTAGTCTGTTATTTGATATAAAGACTTTTATTATGGCATCTATAGGTTGAGGGCTTGAATCATCAATAGCTTTTGAATAATTATTGGAATTGTTCATAGCAAATATCTCCTTTTTAAATTTCATAGCTCGACCTTCATTATACCCATTACCTATATCGGCTATCTCTACTAAAAATTTACACTGGGTGGATAAATTAAACCATCAATCTTAGATGATTCTTTAATATTTATTGGTTAAATCAATGGTATAATTTAATATAGGAATATGTTCAAAGGCGGGATTAAATGAAAATATTTCAAAGATGTATAATAAATATGAGGAAGAAATCGCATAAAATATAGCTTGCGAGGTTATGTGATTTTTATCAACATAAGGGGGAACAGATATTGTTTAAAAAAGTTAGACGATTATTATTAGTTTTATTGATAATTTTAGTCGTATTGTTTATTGTAAGAGAAATGCCTTTTAAATCCTCGGAAAATGTAATTGTAATTGATCCGGGGCATGGGGGCAAAGACCCGGGGACTATCGGGTTTAGCGGAAGTCATGAAAAAGACATTAACCTGGAGATTACTAAAAAACTAAAGAAAGAGCTGAAATCAAATGGATATAAGGTAATTTCGACCAGAGATAATGATGAATCGGTAGACAATCTTTTAAGGGCCGAGATAGCAAATCAAAAAAGAGCAAGGGTATTTATTAGTATTCATGGCAATTCCATGGAAGATAACAGTTCTGTAGATGGAATTCAGGTATTATATTATCCGGATAGAGAAAGTACCATAGGCGATTTAAACAACAATGAATTCGCACAGATTATGATGAATTCATTAGTTAACGGAACAGGTGCAACTGATAAGGGGATAATAGAAAGAGAAGATCTGATCGTATTGAATCAGACAAAGATGCCCGCAATAATAATTGAATGTGGTTTTTTATCTAATGGAAATGAAGAGAAACTTTTACTTACAGATGATTATCAAAATAAGATAGTAGATTCAATAATAGACGGACTTAAAAATTATTTCAGCTCTAATATTAAATAGGACTAAAAATATTGATTAGAATGACAAGGCAAGATTTCAATGTAAAATTGACCTTGCCTTATCTAACTGGTTTTCATATGGTAGTAGTGGATGACGTCCCTGTCAACCCTATAAATTTTTTTCTTTCTAAAGTTCTAATTTCATTGACTAACAGATTTACAAATAGCCCTACATCTGTGACTATTCCTGTTGCCTGACTGCTACCTCTGTCACTTAGCTTAGTCACTACTGCTGAATTAATGTCGACACATATCATCTTGCATTTAGCAGCAAGCATATTACCCGCTGCAATACCATGAAGCATTGTGCTGAGAACAAGCACTATTTCAGCGTCTTTTAATATATCACTGTAGGCCTGTTGAGCTTCTATCATGTCAGTGATAGTATCTGGCAGAGGACCGTCATCCCTTAAACTTCCTGCGAGTATAAATGGAATGCCCTTTTTTATACATTCATACATAATCCCCGATTTCAAACAATTTGCTTCGACTGCTTTTTCAATTGAACCGTATTTATATATTTGATTAATTGCCCTCATATGATTTCTATATCCTTTTTCAGTTAATAGCCCGGTTTTGCTGCAAACGCCTAAGGAAGTTTGATATAGACTTTTTTCAATATCATGAACAGCCAAAGCATTTCCGGTTAAAAGGCTTGAAACATAGTTGTGTCTGATTAATTCAGCTAGATATTGATCTCCACCGGTGTGAACTATTACAGGTCCGGCTACTACGGTCAATTTTTTCCCATTATATACTAGGTCATAAGCTAATTTTTTAATTTGCATATCGTTTCTTCTTTCGGATGAAAATTTATTATCCATAAAATTAAATTCCTTTTTCTCATAAGCATTTTCATTTTCATTTACAATTCTAATTCCCGAATCGCCGCAAACGACTTTATCACCTTTTTTTATGTCTCTAAGTTTTTTACAGGAAGCTCCGGTTTTGTCTATTACAATCAAGGCATCCATTCTCTGATTTTTTACCTCAATCCAATTATTATTATAATATACCAAGGTGGTATTGTTTGTTGTAGAATAAAAGTCATCGGGAACATGCTTATCCCTTTTGGCTTCTTTTATTGTTGCATTATAATTATTTTTAAATTCCATAGAATTTAGTATCATAAAATATCTCCTTTCATATAAATCAAATAAAAAACCCCCATCCCAGAAAAGGGACGGAGGTATATCGCGGTGCCACCCAATTTGATTAATCACATAAAATATAAAATATAAAATGTGTTTTAATTAATCCACTTGAAACCAGTAACGTTGGTATACGGTCAAATTTATCATTTGCAACTCAAAGGTTCGGTTCAAAAGAACTTATCTTAGAAGATCTCTCAGTCGGTGAATCTTCCTTCCTGTTAGCCTATTTCCTTCTACTATTCCTTGTCATAGTTAAAATTATATATTTCATACTATTATATGAAATATATTCTTAATTGTCAAATTAAATTTTTCTAATCCAACACTGAATTCTGAATTGTGAATTGATTAATAATAAGATTTTATTAAAATATATTGACTTATTTATCGAGTTAGAGTATGCTTACTAATATAAAGGTAAATGATAACCATTATCAAATAGATTAAATAAAAAGAAGGAGGATGTAAACATGTCACTTACTATGGTCCCTTTGGGAGAAAAAAAATAATTTCAATGTTTAGAGGTAAGGATGAAATGAAACGCCGTCTTCAGGATCTAGAATTTGTAAAAGGGCAGGAAGTACAGGTTTTAGGTGAAAACGCATCAGGGCTGATTTTATTGGTTAAAGGAACAAAGATCGCGCTAAATCGTGGCTTAGCTTCGTTGATAATTGTGGAATAAAATATAATTGGGAGGTGAAATGATGATGACATTAAGAGATTTAAAGCCGGGACAAAAAGGTACAGTTGTATCAATTGGAGAAAAAGGATCTATGAGGAGAAGAATTATGGATATGGGAGTTACCCCAGGTATATCAATAAAAGTTGTTAAGGTTGCACCTTTAGGGGATCCTATAGAAGTAAATATCAGGGGATATGAGTTAAGCCTTAGAAAGGCTGAAGCTGAAAATATAGAAGTGCAATTATGATGTTGTTTTTTAAAAATCATTGTTAAATAAATAATAAAGGAGATATTTTATGGCATATACAATTGCTTTGGCGGGAAACCCGAATAGTGGAAAAACAACACTTTTTAATGAACTCACTGGTGCCAGACAGCATGTTGGAAACTGGCCGGGTGTAACAGTGGATAAAAAAGAAGGAGTTTATAAGAAGAATAAAGAAGTCAATATACTGGATTTACCAGGTACATACTCTCTGTCACCATATTCTGCAGAGGAAGTTATTGCAAGGGATTACATAGTGAAAGATAAACCCGATGTAGTAATTGATATTGTAGACGGCACTAATATTGAGAGGAACTTATATCTTACATTGCAAATTGCAGAAACAAAGATTCCCATGGTTGTGGCAATGAATATGATGGATGAGGTTGAAGGTCAAGGAGATAAGATTGATTGCAGCAAACTATCAAAACTTTTAGGAGTTCCGGTTGTACCAATAGTTGCCAGAACCGGAAAAGGAATAGAAGAATTGATGAATGCGGCAACTGAGGCAGCAAAGAATAAAACATCAGCTAATGATTTGGAAATATTTGATGAAAATATCAGCTCTGCCATTAAGTCTGTATACGAGGTGTTAGAAAGTTCACAAGGCAGCAGTGGTTCGGCAAAAGTAGAAGCTGTTAATCAAGAATTGCAATGGCGAGCTATTAAACTTATTGAGAATGATGAAATAATATTTGATATGTTGTCTGAAAGTGAGAAAATCGAAGTAAGAAAAATTGTTAAGATAGCTGAAGATAGTGGAGATGGAGATCTGGAAGCAAGAATTGCAGATTTGAGATATCAATTCATAGGAAAACTTGTAAAAGATGCGGTCAAAAAGAATAAAAAAATGCATGTGGAAACTAAATCTGATAAGCTGGATAAAATATTGACCAATCGTATCTTGGCATTACCAATCTTTGCAGTTATTATGTACTTACTTTTCGCAATTACTTTTAGTGAAAACTTTTTATTTATAGAAGGACTTTCAAGTCCCGGAGTGTGGCTGGCAGGTTTGGTGGAAGGTTTATGGGCGAGCTTTGGAGGCGTGATAGAAGGATTAATAGGCAATGCCTCTCCTGTATTACAGTCGCTTATTATGGATGGAATAATTGAAGGGTTAGGTGCAATCATTGGATTTATTCCATTAGTTTGGGTGCTTTATATACTGATCTCTTTCCTAGAGGATTGCGGATATATGGCTCGTATTGCTTTTGTAATGGATAGGATATTTCGTAGGTTCGGATTGTCCGGACGTTCATTTATTCCGCTACTGATGGGATTTGGGTGCGGTGTTCCGGCTATAATGGCTACTAGGACTCTCGACACAGAAAAGGATCGTAAAATCACCACAATTTTAACGGGTTTTATGCCTTGTGGTGCAAAACTTCCGATATTTGCAATGTTTGTTTCTACATTTTTTGCAGACAATAATAAAACTTTAGTTACTTATTCTTTATATATGTTAAGTATTTCAGTAGCAATTATTGTATCTCTAATATTAAATAAAGTGGTGTATAAATCTAAAGCATCAAATTTTGTTATGGAGCTTCCGAGATATCGTGTACCAACTTTAAAGAGCATTGGTATACATGCTTGGGAGAAGGTAAAGGGTTTTGCAGTTAAAGCAGGAACAGTAATTTTCATATCTACTATATTGATTTGGGCTTTAAGCAACTTTAACGCTAACTCATTTAATGGAGTAAATGCAGCAAACAATGAAGATGGAAGTATAATATGTGAAATGGATGACAGTTTCCTTGCATCTGTAGGGAATGCAGTAGCACCAGTATTTAGGCCATTAGGGTTTGGCGAGTGGAGACCTACTGTGGGTGTTGCTACAGGTTGGATTGCTAAAGAAATGGTAGTAGTGACTATGGCACAGTTATATGATGATGATGTTAGTCCGGAATATCTGGCAGAATTTTTCTCACAGTATGATGCAGATGAATTAGAGGAATTGGGGTTTGAAGATGGGGTTTATGATGAAGAAGCAGCCTTTGATATCTATTCAGAGGGTATTCTTTGGGAAGGCGAAGATGAAAATGCTCTGCCATCTATGAAAGACGATATAAAATCGAAAGCTGCAGCTTACTCATACATGGTGTTTAACTTATTGTGTATGCCTTGTTTTGCGGCTGTTGGGGCAATGAAGAGAGAATTAAAAACATGGAAAAATACTGGAAAAGCAGTTGCCGTTCAGATGCTTACTGCTTATGTGGTTGCATTTATTGTATATTCAGTTGGAACTTTGATAGCTTAGTGTGTTAGGAGGTATGCATATGACAGATGTTATCATTATTGTGATTATAGCGATTTGTGTGATATTTAGTATAGCTTATAGCAGAAAAAGAAAAAAATCAGGGCAATCAAGCTGCGGATGTGGCTGTGATGATTGTAATACTATCCATTCCGATAAGTAAACGGCAAATTTAAACTGGCAGTTTCCTTTAAAGTCTGATATGATTTAGGTATCTTAGTAGTTTGGAGGTACAGAACATGAATGAATCAAGAGAAATGTATTTGGAAACTATTTTGATTTTAAAGAAACGTAACGAGCATGTTAGATCAATAGACGTAGCAAGAGAGTTAAATTTTAGCAAGGCAAGTGTGAGTCGGGCAGTTGGAATACTAAAGGATGATGATTTTATAACAGTTGATGCCAATGGGTATATTGAATTGACCGAGAAAGGCACAAGAAAATCTAAAGACATTTACAACAAACATAAAGTTTTAACATCATTTTTTATAAACGTAATTAAGGTATCACCTGAAATAGCTGAAGAGGATGCATGTAAAATTGAACATGTTATTAGCGATGATACCTTTAAGGGTATAGAAAAGTATTTAGCAGATAATAAAAATAATTAAATTTACGCCAATCGTAGGATTACGGTTGGCGTAAATTTTTAAGAAAGTATTTGCAAACTGCATGATTTTGTCCGGTTTAGAAATCGTTATTGATACAGGGATGGCATATTATATATTTGTAATATGTTTTTTCTTTAAGAAAAATTGCACATTTTTTCATTGCCATACGTTATACATTATGAGAGGAGGTTTCTTATGTCTGTAAGCTTACAGGACCAATACGATAAGATATACCGATATTGTTATTTTAAAGTAAACAACAAAGAGATAGCAGAAGATTTGACACAAGAAACTTTCTTAAAATATTTCAGTCAGACATCATATATAAACAGAGGGAAGCCTCTTGCTTATCTCTATACCATAGCAAAAAATCTATGCGTTGATTATTACAGAAATAATAATAAAGAAAAAAAGTTGGATACAGAAATATTAGTGAATGATACCATTTCTAAGGTTGAAACAAATCTTACCGTAAGACAAGCGGTATCCACATTGCCAAAAGATTTACAAGAACTACTATTGCTTAGGTATGCAAATGAACTTAAGGTAAATGAAATAGCAAGTATTATGGGAATTTCAAGGTTTTCAGTTAGCCGAAAATTAAACAAGGCATATGGTGAGTTAAAAACTATTTTGAAGGAGGAGGATTTTTCATGAGGCATAAATTGAAAAGGGAAGTAAAATTGACCTTTGAAGCTCCAACACCTGCGAGAAAAGAGAGCTTTCTATGCCAATTCGACTATCCTAGAGCAAGTCAATTTGATTTTATAAAAGCACAGTTAGGATATATTAGGAAACGTGTTTGGATTTTATCATTACTATTATTCATAGTTACACTTTTTGAGTTGCATTTTTACGGAGTATCTACTTCCTTTGTTCGTATTATGTCATCTGTTTTGCCTTTTATTTCATTGATAAGTATAAGTGAAATCACTAGAAGCGTAACCCACAATATGGAAGAACTGGAAATGAGTTGTAAGCATAACTTTTTAGAAATTTTCTTTATTCGTGCAGGAATATTAGGAACGGCTAATCTCATTTTTTTGCTAAGTATTTTATTTTTACTTGTGGGGAAAACCGACTTTGGATTTTTCAGATTGGGACTATTTCTGACAACGCCGTATTTATTAAATTGCTATATTTCACTTATTGTACTAAACTGCTTAAAAAGCAGAGATGTTACTTATATATGTGGCATAGTTACAGCTTTTGTTAGTATATCAAATGTATTGATTACAATACAGATAAATGACATTTATACAGAAAAATATTGGACGTTATGGATTACGTCATTTATAGTTTTAGCCATATTGAGTGTTATAGAACTGGTAAAGCTAATTAAAAAAATGGAGGAATTTAAGTGGAACTCATCATTGACCGTTTAACAAAACAATATAAAAATAAGATTGCAGTTGATCGAATTTCATTGACACTAAAGGAAGGTGTTTATGGATTATTAGGGGAAAATGGTTCTGGAAAAACAACATTGATGCGAATGATTTGCGGAGTTTTAAAGCCTACAAGCGGAGACGTGAAATTCGATGGAATTGATGTAAGCGAAGAAGAATATAGAGATTCATTAGGTTATTTACCGCAGGATTTTGGATATTATCCGGAATTTACAGCTTGCGATTTTTTGCTTTACATGGGAAGTTTGAAGGGACTTACCAAGATAAGGGCAAAAGAAAAAGCAAGTGAATTATTAGAACTTGTCGGACTTTCGGATGTATCGAAAAAGAAAATAAGAACATATTCAGGTGGTATGAAACAGCGCTTAGGTATTGCGCAAGCAATGCTAAACAATCCGAAAATTTTGATTTTAGATGAGCCAACTTCAGGTCTTGATCCAAAGGAGCGCATACACTTTCGTAATTTGATTTCCAGATTAGGCAAAGATAGAATTGTACTTCTGTCCACACATATAGTTTCAGATGTTGAATATATTGCTTCAACAATCCTTATGATGAAGGATGGGCAGATTATTCTTCAAGGCAGCCTTGAAGAAATCATTGGGGCAATCGAGGGAAAGGTGTTTGAATGTTCAGTAGATAAAAAAACTGCTGCTAATCTTATAGCTAATTATCCAATAATTAATATAAGAGAAGAATCGGACAGAACTTTTTTACGCCTAGTAGCTGATAAACCTCCTTGTGAAACTGCAGTTGTTGTACCGGCTATATTAGAAGATTTGTATTTGTATTATTTTAATGAGGGGGCAACTGGGAATGAATAGTTATTGTGAATTAATTAGATTTGAATACAGAAAGATTTTAAGAAAACGCAGCAATATCATAACACTTTTTATTGCTATCTTTATCACTCTATTTAGCTGTGTTGGTCCCTTAATGGGAAATCAATATATAAAAGGAGAAATATATGAAACAAATTATGAAGGAATGAAAAAGGACAGGGAATATATAAGAAGCTTGTCAGGCAGAGAAGTAGATAAGAGCTTGCTCTTGGAAACAATAGAAGCTTATTCTCATATTCCACATACTGATGGCAAATATACAGATACAAAAGAATACCAGCAATATGCTCGTACATATAGTGAAGTTTATTATTTAATCAGAAAAGCATACAATTTAAATGACTGGAAAGAAATATCAACTATTGTAGAAGATAATGTTAACAATTTCTATCATGTACGTCAAGATATGGTTGAAAAAAACATAGAGGATACAACAATGAGTGCCACAGAAAAAGCAAATTCTGTAAATCTAAGCAGAAAAGTAAAAACACCATTTATCTATTCATATACAGGTGGATATACGAGATTTTTCTCACAAATGTATACAACCGCTATTTTAATCTGTTTTATCTGTTCCGTTTATATTGCTCCATTGTTTGCAGGGGAATATACTGATAAAATGGATAGCCTTATCTTGTCATCTAAATATGGTAAAAATAAACTTATATCTGCAAAATTATTTACAGGAGTGTCTTTTTCTATTTTGCTGAGCATTATTCTATCCGCTGTATCCTTCGTTACAGTGATGATATTTTTCGGATGGGAAGGCGGCAATTCACCAATTCAACTTTATTTACCGCTATCAATACATCCCTTAACTATGGGACAGGTTGCACTAATGAATTTCGTTTTAATTATGTTTGGGAATATATTATCTGCTGTATTGACGATGCTATTATCTGCAAAGCTTAAATCTTCATTTATGGTAATTGTGATTATGACAGTAATTACTATTTCTCCTATGCTTGTGAATGTATCTGAAGATGTACTGTGGATATACCATTTATCCAATCTTATACCTGTAAATATGTTTTCTATTGGCAATATAATAGATGTATTTTCTATAGACTTATTTGGATTTATCCTAATGCCTTATGATATTATGCTTGTTTTTGCCATTATATCAAGTATAGTATTGCTGCCATTTGCGTACCGAAGCTTTAAAAATCATGATTGCGCGTAATTTAAAATAGATAAAAACGGATAGCCGATTAACTAACTATCCGTTTTTTATTCCTAAAATAAATTTGTTTGAGGTTTTTATTTTCTAAAAGCTATTTCTTTATAATGGGCTAAAATAAGTTGGTGAAGCATCTGTTCTTCTTTAATATTTGGGCTTAAATCGCATACATCCCAAATAGTTTGTTCTATGCCATTTGACTTTACTGAACTTTGAAGTTTAAGCGCAGACGGATCCTTTTCGTTTTCAAACAAAAACAAGTAAGCAGCTCCTCTGGCGAGGAAATATGGCAATTTATTGTACTTTAAGCAAAGTAGTGCCGGACCTATATATCTATCATCTCTGCTTAATTTTCTAAGTGGATCAGCCGAAACATGTTCCACATCATCTAAAACATTGCTTTTCATAAAGAAATTCCAATATTTATTTTTACCTTCTTTTATTTCTTCGGTATTAAAATTAAATTCTTTTCCAATTCCAAAGCTGGCTTCATTATAAGCTTGGTCAGCTATATTTTGGATATAAGGATCATTAGCGCATTCTACTGTATATTTATAGCCTTTGCTCCATCCTATTGAGGCAATCGTACAATGAAGCATATTACCGCACCAAACTTTTTCTGCCAATCTTCCCTCAACACGGTCTGTAAATTGTATAAACTCCATGTCCGGCTTTGGACCTACAAATTCATCTCCTACAGGAATGACAGTGCCCTCACTAGAAGAAACACAGAGGGGGTCTTCTTTAAGCATCTTAGGGGTGGGGTTTACTCCGCCTCTTAAGGTTAACGCTTCAACGATACCGATATTATCTTTATAATAATTTATTTCAGTTTCTGTATGAAGTTGTTTTTCTACCATTTCTTTTACTCTACGTGCTGTAAGTGCTTTATTTACAAAAAAGATGAAATTCAAAGGATTTTTTCTACTGATTTCTATACATCGTTTAATAGTTTCTACTATTTGGTTTGCTACTGATGGTAAAGCATTTGGATATAGGGCAACACAAACCATATCAACTATAGACAATTTCTCAATTATTGTTGTAAAATCTCTTTCAATTGAATAGGCTTCATAATCTTTAATTATTCTCTTTTTTGTTTCAGCTTTACCTGTTATAAATAAAGTATATTGTCCTCTTGAGTTAAGTTTGTCAACCAGATCAGTAGATATGTCTATGAATGTTATATGATATCCTGCAGCACTAAATAAATCTGCCAAATATCCTCTTCCTATTTTTCCCGAACCAATTATTGCTACAGTTTTTTTCATTGAAAACTTCCTCCTATTTATGCAATGATTCCTACAGCACCAAGTATCAATCCAAGTGCAAATACTAGTAAAGTAGCTTTAAAATAAGTGCCCTTGAATTTATTTATATAAGTGTATATACCTGTTACTGTTAACAATGGCAGTATTCCTTTGAGAATGGAATCTAAAGTTTCCTGCAAAGGCATTGGGATGGAAGCAACATTAAATGCAATAGGAGTGGAAACAGTTATATATGAAGCAGCCAATCCTCCCATTATAAACAATCCAAGAATGCTTGCACCTTGTATAATCTTATTGACTATTCCTAACTTAAGTAGATGAGCTACGGATTTAGACCCCATTTTATAACCCAAACGACATAATGCAAGACCAACAGGAATTGTTATAGCAGCAAAAACTATAGGTGGTGCAAAGCCGGCAATCCAACTGCCTTTTTTAGCCCAAGGAATAAATAAACTTAAAATAATCGGAAGTATTATACCATAAGTTAAAGTATCTCCAATTCCTGCCACAGGGCCCATCAATCCAGTTTTAACGCCGGTGATTGCATTATCAGAAATGTCTGCGCCCAATGATTTTTGTTCCTCCATTGCAATAGCTATACCTGGGATTACACTGCCAAATAGTGCTTCTGTATTAAAGAAGACCAGATGTCGTTTAAAAGCCGCAATTCTATCTTCCTTTTTGTCATAAAGCTTATTGATAATAGGGGATAAAGCCATTGTAAATGTTGCGGCTTGATACCTTTCAAAATTGTGATTAGATTCGCCAAAAGTCCACCATATGAAAAATGCTTTATTAATATCTTTCTTTGATAAAACGCTATAGACTTGTGATTCTTCACCGGTGTCAAAGGAAAGACTAGGTAATTTATCATCCTTATTTGTAAAGACAATATGAAGATATGCCATTATAAATCCGAAAATAGCTAAAGGCAATATAGGGATTGATAAATACTGAACAATAAAGAATCCTAATAAAAAGTATGGAAGCAAGTTTTTCTTGCCTATTGATGTTACCGCTATAGATATTCCAAGTGCAGGTAAGATTTTTCCAACCACTGCCAATCCATTTGTTAACCAATTAGGAATCATATTTATTATAGCGCTTCCTGCCGTTGGTCCAAGATATACTATAACCATCAATGGAATGGTTAAGATTATTCTTGGTAATGCCGGAAGTATTGCTCCTGCAAAAAATATGCCTTTTGAGTTACCTTCTTCTGCATATTTATCAGCTAATTGAATACAAGAACCGTTAATAATATAAGTTAAATTATTAAGTTGTTCTCCTAATAGTCCGGCAGGGACTGCCGCAGCAACAGCTAACTCAGGACTCATGCCTGATGAGATTGATAGTGAAGTAGCAACTAAAGCGGCGATGCTTGGGTCTGCCGGTCTTGCACCTCCTGGAGCGATGATTCCAAGGTACATTAGCTGCAACTCTGCACCGATTAACATTGCTTGAGGTACATCGCCTAAGATAATACCTACAACCAACGACATAGGTAAAGGTGAAAAGTAGAACGCTCCACTAAAAGTAGTTCCTAAGCTAAGAGCATGAAAAATATAAAAGCCTAGCCCAATAAGTAAAACCTGTGTCAAAGTAATTCCTTGTGCCATTTTTTCTCCTCCTTATATTATAAAATTTAAACTATAATGAATGATATGATAATTTTATCCTTTGGATTTTCCCCCAGTTATATTGATTGTAGTTCCGGTAATATAACTTGCGTGATCGGATATTAGATAGCTTATTAAGTCTGCAATTTCATTTAATTTTCCTTCACGACCTAGAGGAATTTTTTTTCTGTAATCCCCATATATATTATCGGAAGCTTGTCCTCTGATATATGCTTGAGTTTTGAGCATTTTTTCATCACTTAAATTTGTCCTTTCATTGACGCCGGGCTCAACTCCTATAACTCTGATATTATAAGGACCTAACTCTTTAGCCCAAGACAAGCCAAATGCATGTACAGCTGCCTTTGTTCCTGCATACAGACTCTGTCCTATAGATCCCTCAATGCCTGCCTCAGAAGCAATATTTATTATAACACCGCTTTTTTGCTGAATCATAACATGTGCAACAGCTTGTGAGCATAAAAAGGTGCCTTTTTGATTTATACGAACCATAAAATCGAAATCATCTTCATTTGCTTCATACTCCGGATTTCCTCCATGATAATCAACAAGCATCCCCAGTCTGCCTACACCGGCATTGTTAACTAATGCATCTATACGGCCGTATTTGTCTACAACTATTTTTACCATTTCTTCAATTTCAGATTTATTGGATATATCACATTTTATATAGTCAATAGATTTGTTGCCATCATGTTGATTATTCTTTACAATATCTGCAACAATGGCTTTAGCACCATTTCCAACTAAATTTTCTACTATTTTTTCACCAATTCCATTGCTTCCGCCTGTTACAATTACAACTTTTTTAGATAGATCTAGCCATTTCTCATTCATGAAATCACTCCTCTTATATATTTAAATTGATTTTTTAGATGTAAATTGCTTGTAATTCTTTTATTATCTTAATTGCATGAGAAGTTCCTATTCTATTTGCACCTGCTTCAACCATTGCATAAAGTGTTTTTAAATCATGAATCCCTGCAGCTGCTTTTATTTTTATGTCTGAAGAAGCATACTTTCGCATCAATTTTACATCTTCTACAGTTGCACCACCGCTGCCAAATCCCGTAGTAGTTTTTATAAAATCAGGTTTGACCTTAGATGCAATCTTACATAAAAAAATGATTTCATCCTTGCTTAGATAACAATTTTCAAAGATGACTTTGGAAGATACATTTCTCTTACGGCATTCAGTAACGATTGCATCCATTTCTTTGCTGATATAGTCTTCATTTTGTCTTTTAACTTCAGCGATATTTACAACGTATTCAACCTCGTCAGCGCCTAATTTAATCGCATCTTTTGCTTCAAAAACCTTTGCTTCAATAGTTGTCTGACCAAATGGGAACGATATCCCTGCGGAAACATTAACTCCGGAACCTTTTAAGATGTTTTTACAATAGGCAACAGATGATTCACCTACAGCAACTGTCTTGAATCGGTACCTCATAGCATCTTCACACAATTTGTCTAAATCCTCATAACCACCACCTATTTTGGGGACATATTCAATCATTTGTGCTATTTTTAAGATTTCTTCTTTCAATTAAACTCCTCCTTTTTTAAAAATCAAATTTTAATTAATTTAACCCAAAATCATATTTTTTTAATATTTTGTCTAAAGAAGCCTTTGAGTCATCCGGGACTTGTTGAAACTCAATCTTCACACCTTTATCGTTCATGTCCTTTAACAATTTTGCATCTTCCGCATTTAACGTAATTGGACCATGAACGTTTATTCTATCAGGACCCGAACCAAGTCCTCCGATTTGTAAGTGTTCCATGGGAAATCCCTTTTCATAGCAGTAGTGAGCATCTTTTACATTTTTAAACAGTACAAGGACCTTGCTATTGTCTGAATTGTTGTTGTTGAAATAATCAATAACCTTATCCTTGGTAAATACTTTTATGTCCACATTGGATGGAGCTGCCATACCATAAATATCTGCCAAGAATGGATCGTTTGCTATATCATCGTTGACAGCTGCTATAATTTGTGCGCCTGTAGCTTTTAACCATTTGACCATAACTTGTCCATGAATCATTCTGAAATCAACTCGTATCAATTCAATTTTGCTCATAATAATCCTCCATTTCATTTTTTAAGATATTATTTTTCCACTTTCCTTCAAAGAATTGCATGCAAGATTAGCTAATGCTTCTACATCCATGTTATTTAAATTAATGCCTACTTCTAACAACATATTTAGGTTTATGCCGGTTACTATGGTGATATCATACTTTTTCCTAAGCATAGCCGCAGTATTGAAGGGAGTTCCTCCAAATAAATCAATTAAACATAGATATTTTTCTTTATCCTTCAGTTTGTTTTCTATACTAGCCGCATATTCTTCAAGCGACATATCTGGCATCAGTGAGAATGCATTTACATTGGGTAATTTACCCCCTATCATCTCTGCAGAGTTTACCAATTCTTCACCAAATTTTCCATGGGTTAATACCAACACTTTTATCTCTTTGATTTTGTTCACCACCATTTCTTCTTGAAACTTATATATTATTCAATAAATCTCATTATAAAGGGTAGCGATAGCCCAGTCAATTTATGGGTTATTTTATCAATTTTTGACAAGCGTGTTCGTTTTCCTCAAATTTTTGTCATATAAAACTATTATTTTTAAGATGTGTGACTATATATAAGATGTGTGTGCATTATATTGAGAAATCGGTTTCATATTATGTGAAAATGTTTTCGGATCTTAGAACCGTGTAAATGTTTTCAAAAAAAGAAACACTGAAATTTTATATCATAATCTTGCCTAGAAGACAATTCTAATGATACCGACAATCAAGTCTATACTTATTTATAATTTTATTTTTTTATGGTAGAATGAGTTAACTTAAAAGGCATTTATATCCGATATGGATTTTATAGGACAATTAGACATTTCTAAAACTAAGGGGTGAAATTTATGAAGTCAAAATCCTTAAGCAACGAAGCTGCGGGGATAATCCGCCAGAGAACCCTACAAGCAGCTACTAAAGATTATTTCCATAACATGGAGACAGATGCTAGTTCGCTGAGTATTGTTATGAATTGTGATAGGAGCAATCTATCCAGAATACTTAACAAATTACACAGAGAGGGGATACTTATAAAGATTCAGGGAAGACCTACTTTATATTTAGATAAGAAAACTTTAAGCGAATTTTATCAAAACCAAAATATTCCGGATACTTTTGAAAATATAGACCATTTAATTGGCGTAATGAAATTCAAGGGTAAGTCTTCAGTTCCAAAGTCTTTAAATATATTTAAGGGAGTCATTGGCAATGGCAGCAATGAGAGTTTAAATTCTCAAATTGATCACATAATTGAGCTTGGAAACTACCCAAACAATGTCCATGGATATCTTATATACGGAGAACACGGTACCGGTAAACATTATATGTCTCAACTGATTATTCAACTGGAAAAAGAGATAGGGAGACTTGACACAAATGTTATTTACAATATTGATTTAAAAGAAAATTCAAATTTATATAAATTGGGGGATGAACTGAAAACATATTCACAAAATCAAAATGGAGGCATTATTTTTTATAATATAGATGAAGAATGTAAGATTGATGTTATGTTAGATTTCTTGAATAATATAAGAATAATTCAGCCTAAAAGCAAATTATTTTATATTTTATTATGTAATTCCAAGGAAACCTCCGAGTACATTTATAAAAATATGTCATGCTTTGTTGAATACGTCAAAATGCCAAAGTTAAATGAGCGAAGTATCAAAGAGAGAATTTTATTCACACTAAAATTTTTCCAAAAACAGAGTGATATAATTAACAAACCTATAAGAATAGATAAAAATTGTATTTATTCTTTTATTGCTGCACAATATATGGACAATCTATATTCTTTGGATGTGGAAATATACCATACATGTAAAAATGCTTATGCAAATAATGAGGATAATCAAAATATAATAAGCATCAGTCCTTTCAATATACCTATGCGTATTTATAACAGCATTTCAGATTCTGATGATATTATGTCCATTGTAGATAATATACATTTTAACGTATCTCTTTCTAACATAGTTTTTTATCCTAAGAAAAGCAATTCAACTTATTTGAAATTATTTTCATTGCCCATATCAAATAAAGGATTCATATTAGATTCTATTAAGGGAGATTTAAAAAATAATTTTGAAATTCAAACATTAGGGGAAAGATGTGAACTGGATTTATCAAGAGCAAGATTAAAATATTCAAAGAATCCACCGTCTGAAACCATATATATTTTATCGAAACTAGTTTATCCGATTATCCATGAGGAATTTAATCCTTCACCTAATCCTATTGATTTTTATGGATTATATGAGCATCTGTATAAAGTTATAAGGAGTCTTATTACCAATAATTACAAGAATATACTTAGCAATGTAAGTTTTGAAGCAGTAAATGACAGTTTCTTATTAAATGTCAGCAATAAAATAATTGGTCTTATTGAGGAAAAATTTTCTATTATATTGCCTATGGAAGAAAGGGAATATGTAAAATCATATATACATTTAGTAAATAGCAATACATTGACTTCAAAAATCAATATCATAGTCCTTAGCAGCTGGGAAGAAACTGCTAATATATATGAAGGGTTTACAAATAGTGTCCCTTATAATAATAAGCCGAAATATTTGATAATTAATCCAAAATTAATCGGAATGGACAGAGAAAATCAATTTGTAGATATATGTGATAAAATCTTATCAGTTTATCAAGGAAGCGGGTTACTTATTATAAGCGAAGAACCCTTGGATTCGGATTTATATAAGTTTATATGCGAAAAGATTAAGAATAATATTCTCTTCGTCACCAGACTTTCTCGTAGTATTTTAAGTAAGGCAATGATGATCTTTGATAATAACTCAAACACTTTGGATACATTCCAGCAATATTTAATAAATGACAATAACTTTATTGTAGAAAATTATTTTTCCATTAAAATCAAGGATATCATTAGAGATTCTTTACCATTCTTTGATATAGACAAGGTTTATTGCTTATTGTCCAATGTATTGAGCAACATAATATCGGAACTTAATATCAATTATAAAGACAATTTAGCAGTTAGATTTATTACACATTCAGCTTTCGTTTTGGAACGTATAATCAAAGGTCAATGCCTCCCCTATAAAAATGTAGAAAAATTCATTTTAGTTAACCAACAATTATTTGATTTAGTCAGAAATAGCATGATTATTATAGAGGATAATTTTAAAGTTAAAATCCCGGATGCTGAGATAGCATATATAGTTGAAATATTCTTAGAATTTTCTAAAATGAATTAGAGAGGAGAAATATCTCTAGAAAAATATGGTATATTATACTAGAATAGAGGTATATATCAAATAAAAAGGGTGGGTGTATATAAATGACAGGTAGGTTTGTAATTTCATTGATCTTTGCAGTAATTGTGGCTATATTTGCATTGCAAAATGCTGCCAGCGTAACTATAAAATTCTTTTTCGCAGAATTTACTATTTCTCAAGCGCTAATCATATTAATTTCTGCAGTTTTTGGCGCTATTATCGTATTGATTCTAGGAACGATAAAACAGTTTAAAACAAATATGAAGGTGAAAAATTTGTCAAAATCAACAGAAAAACTTGAAGAAGAAAATAGAGAATTAAAAGAACGCATAGAACAAAAGAGCAATGATTTTAATAATATAGAAGCAAATAATATGGACATGAATAATGTAGAAACAAATGATGTGGAAATAAATAATAAAAATGAAGATAATAGTGAAAATTAATATCGGACAAGCTTTTATTCGCCGTTTAATTTTCAAATCTTGAATTATTACAGTTCGGTTGGAAACAATAATTTTGGGGTGTTTTCATTATGGCTGCAAAACTAGATACGTATAACCAAAAAAGGAATTTTGAAAAGACCTTTGAACCGGAAGGGAAAATAGAGAATCCCAAAGGTGGGTTAAGATTTGTCATTCAACATCATATGGCGCGCAGAGATCACTACGATTTGCGTCTGGAATGGAAAGGGGTCCTTTTGAGTTGGGCAGTACCTAAAGGACCATCCTATGATACCCATGATAAAAGACTGGCAATACGAGCGGAAGATCACCCATTGGATTACAGGAACTTTGAGGGGACTATTCCCAAGGGAGAATATGGCGGCGGTGTGGTTATGCTTTGGGATGAAGGATTCTGGGAACCTTATGGAAGTGTAGATGAGGGTTTACTCAAAGGTGAGTTGAAGTTTCTACTTAAAGGAAGGCGACTTAAGGGAAAGTGGGCATTGATCCGTTGGAAAGCTAAATCCAGCGAAACAAAGGATAATTGGCTGCTGTTGAAAGAAAAAGATGAGTATGTTAAAGATAGAGCTGGAATATCAGATTTTACCACCAGTATTAGATCCGGGCGTACCATGGAGGAAATACAAAATAGAGAAGATGAAAAATTCACGAAAAATCCCTTTCTTCGAGCAGATGTACAGCTCGCCAAATTAGTAAGTAGGATTCCTGAAGATGAGGATTGGCTATATGAATTAAAATACGACGGTTATAGAATCCTGGCATTTGTAGAAGGAAACAATGTTCGGCTAATAACCAGAAATGGAAATGATTATATAAAATATTTTTATGATATTGGCTCTTCGCTTATTGATTTATCTAACGGAAGGGCAATGGTCTTAGACGGCGAAATAGCAGTCACTGATACATCGGGGAAAACTGACTTTCAAGCCCTTCAGAATTACATCAAAAATCCTAGAACGCAAAATCTCAACTATATTTTATTTGATCTTCTTGCTTTAAACGGAGTAGACCTTCGTGGATATCCTTTGAAGGATAGAAAAAAAATGCTTGAAGGTTTGATGGAGGATGCTCCTGAAAACCTTCATTACAGCCGTCATGTTGCAGGGAATGGAAAAGAATGCTTTGATGTAGCCTGTGAGACGGGAATGGAAGGTGTTATAGGTAAAAGAGCTGATTCCATCTATAGCGGAACTAGAAACGGTGATTGGATAAAACTTAAATGCTATAAGAGACAGGAATTTGTCATCTGCGGCTATTCACTGACAGGCAAAAGAATAAGCGGTGTAAGCTCGATTCTCCTCGGTGTATATGAGGGAGATGAATTGGTTTATGTCGGACGTGCGGGCACCGGAATAAGCGAGATGGATATGAAGATATTAGAGGGAAAATTTGAAAACTTAAAGCGAAGGGATCCTCCATTTAAAGTAGTACCAAGTTCAAGGACAAATGAAAAAATAACATGGCTTGAACCCGAACTGGTAGCTGAAATCAAATTTGCCGAATGGACAAAAGATAATCTATTGAGGCAAGCAAGCTACAAAGGAATCCGCACAGATAAAGATTCCAAGGATATAAAAAGAGAAAAAGCAGAAGACAATACACAACTGAAATTATCCAACAGAGAGGTGAATTCAATAGAAGGAAATATAAACAATGACATCATCATTGAAGGGATAAAGATTACCAATCCGGACAAGGTAATCTTTGACGAATCTAAAATCACAAAAAAAGATGTGGTTCAGTATTATGAGAAGGTCTCGGAACGTATGTTGCCATATTTGAGGCATAGGATACTTAGCATTGTGCGTTGCCCCAAAGGCATATCCAAGACCTGCTTTTATAAAAAGCACCCGGGTACGAACAAAGGTATTATAACGATATCCGTTACTATGGGAAATGGAGAAATGGAAGACTACTTCTATATAGAAGATACAAAAGGGCTTATATCTGAAGCTCAAATGGGTACACTGGAATTTCATACTTGGGGGAGCCGCGTCGATGAACTTGAAAAACCTGATATAATGGTGTTCGATTTGGATCCGGATGAAGGGTTGGATTTAAACAGGATTAGACAAGGTGTATGGGATATGAAAAACATCCTTGCCGAACTATCACTAAAATCTTATCTCAAGACCAGCGGAGGAAAGGGGTACCATGTGGTTGTTCCCTTAAAGCCTACTGTAAATTGGGATGAATTTCATGACTTTGCAAGGCTTGTTGCTGAAGTTATGGAAAAGAAGTGGCCTGATCGTTATACAAGTAATATAAGAAAGGTTATGCGAAGAGACAAAATATTTATCGACTGGATCAGAAATGGCAGAGGTGCTACAAGTATTGCTCCTTATTCCATAAGAGCAAGAACAGGAGCGGGTGTATCCATGCCAATTTCTTGGGATGAGCTTGATACTGTAGCTCCGGATGGTATAGGCATGGAAGATGCCATCCTTAGAATTACCAAAACTGATCCTTGGAAGGACTTTTTTACGCATGATCAGATGCTTAAATAAAAGTTGATTAAAATAAAATTCCTCAAACAATTAGTTTGGGGAATTTTTCATTGTGTGCCAGGCATGGCACTAATCTAGCTAGTGAAAGTCTAGTCACGGGTATTTACCGCCAAGTGTAGCGAACCACAAGTTGGTATCAGTAATGGTATAGATGAAGGAAGTGGTGTAGCAAAATTCTTGAGCCTACGAACAGAAACTTGATAAGGCGATTAGGTGGGTGAGGTTGCAATACAAACTTAAGCCCAAATGGTAAACGTAAACCGAAGTTGTAAATCAAGAGGTTGTGGAATGAAAGATTAGTGTCTTACCCTGGGAGACCCTACCCACATATTAAAGATATGGTCGAAAAAAAGGTTTAGGGAGGGAGTCAGACGAAGTCATAGTGTGCGACTTGAAGTCGCGGTTTGAATTGTACGAAAGTACTATCACAT
>ENA-UOOI01000796-UOOI01000796.1-fermentation-metagenome-genome-assembly--contig:-NODE-796-length-37785-cov-5.286668_pt1 | contig 37785 bp, 28 predicted proteins | sample MGYA00245779_ERZ724027 | MGnify/ENA primary metagenome ERZ724027 (study PRJEB28704, sample SAMN03018318) | fermentation metagenome | biome: anthropogenic terrestrial biome; feature: soil; material...
GATTTCATGAGCGAAGCAGCGGCAAGAAACTGGTGCGAAAAGGCGGTAGAACCTTATACTATCAGCATCGAAGACTTTGCCAAGCGTGTCAAGGCATATATCGACCGCAGGGGAAACAATCACCATGTTGTATTTCTGGTGGACGAAATCGGTCAGTACATTGGCGACGACTCCAAGCTCATGCTCAATCTGCAAACCGTAACCGAAGAGCTGGGTAAGGAGTGCATGGGCAAGGCATGGGTCATCGTGACCAGCCAGCAGGACATTGACTCCATCACCAAAGTCAAGGGCAATGATTTCTCTAAAATTCAGGGACGGTTTGATACTCGTCTCTCCCTCTCTTCTGCCAATGTGGATGCTGTTATCAAGAAAAGAATCCTTGAAAAGACCGAACCGGCTGCACAGTCGCTCCGGCTGCTCTACGAGCAGAAAGCAACGATCATCAAAAACCTGATAGTATTCAACGATACCGCAGAAAAGAAGCTGTACGCGAGTGCGGAAGACTTTGCTGAGGTCTACCCCTTTGTGCCGTACCAGTTCAATCTACTGTCCAGCGTATTAACTTCTATCCGCACCCACGGGGCTTCCGGCAAGCACCTTTCCGGTGGCGAGCGCTCCATGCTGGCGCTCTTCAAGGAGTCTGCGGTCAATGTCATGAACGAAGAGATAGGTGTCATTGTGCCCTTCCACCGCTTCTATGATGCGCTGGAAAACTTTCTGGATCACAGCCACAGCGGGGTCATCATCAGGGCTTATGACAACAGCTATATCAACCCGGAGAAAAAGGACCGAGATGTGTTTGCTATCAATGTCCTCAAGACCCTCTTTATGATCAAGTATGTGCTGGAAATTGAGGCGAACATTGACAACATCACCAGCCTGATGATTGAAAATATCGACGATGACCGGATTGAGCTGAAAGGCCGTGTGGAGGAAGCGCTGAAGGTCCTGATGCGGCAGATGCTGATTCAGAAAAACGGCAGCATCTATGTCTTCCTAACCGATGAGGAACAGGAAGTCAACAACGAGATCGAAAAGGAAAATGTCGAAACGCCGGAAATCATCACAAAGGTCGCGGAGATGATTTTTGAAGACATCTTCCCCGGCAAGCGCTACACCTACCCTGCATTCAATGGGCGCTATGCGTTCGGCTTCAATCAGTTTGTGGATGACCGCCCTTATAAGGCAAATCAGAACTATGACATTGGCCTTCGCGTCCTGACTCCGTGGTATGACGGCAGCACGGACGATGGTACACTTCGGATGATGTCCGGTCAAGGCAGAGAAGTCCTTGTCGTTCTCCCCAATGATGCTGAGTTCCTGACGGAAATCCAAGCCTACCTGAAAATCGAAGGCTTCCTTCGGAAAAACACTTCCACACAGCTTGCCAAGTACGAGACGATCAAAGAGGCAAAGCGTGTGGAAATGCGGGAGCGCAACCAAAACGCCAAGCTCTACCTGACCGAAGCACTGAAAGAAGCAACCATCTATGTAAATGGCGATGTTGTCCGCGTAAACGGGAAAGAAGTCAGCAGCCGGATCAATGAAGCCATTGGCCGGTTGGTGCAGACGGTTTACCACAAGCTTTCCTACATTGACGCACCGATGAGCGAGGCGGAGATCCGCAAGATGCTCCATCAGAGCAACCAGCTTGCCCTTTCTCTGGAAGGCGGCACAGAGAGCAATGCCCATGCGCTGGATGATGTACAGGGCTTTATCGCTATGAATACGCGCAATCACATGAAAACTTCTATGAAGACGGTGAAGGATCGCTTCATGAAGGCTCCTTACGGCTTTGTGGAGGATGATGTGAATTGGCTGGTAGCGAGGCTCTTTAAGCGCGGCGACCTGTCTTTCACCGTCAACGGTGCAGCGGTCAGCCTGAATAATAAGACCGAGGAAGAGATCATCGGGTTTATCACCAAAAAAGCGTTTGCAGAAAAGCTCCTGATGGAAGAGCGCGTCCGTGTCAGCGATAAGGACAAAAAGGCTGTCCGGGATGTGATGAAGGAAACCTTCGGCGCGGCCACTGCGGCGGAAGATGAAGATACCATCATGAAGAACTTCCAGCGTTACGCGCAAAACACGATTTATGAAATCGAGCGGCTGGAAGTCAATTACAAGCAATATCCCTATCCGGGCAAGCGTGTTTTGTCCAACGGGAAGGCGCTGATGCAGTCTGTCGTTCAGATTCAGTCTGCTTTGGACTTCTTTACAACCGTTTCCAAGAAGCGGGATGATTTCTTCGACTTTGCAGAGGACTACGAACCGGTCAAGACCTTCTTTGAGGGCGAACAATCCACAATTTTTGCCCGTGCGCTGGATATGCTTGCGATCTATGATGACAGCAAGACCTATATCGTCAACGATGAGCTGGAAAACATCGTCGCACAGATGCGCTCCATCACCCGGCAGGAAAAGCCCTATGCCAACATCCCGAAGCTTCCTGAACTACGGGAGCGGTTCATGTCCTGCTATGTGAAGATTTTGCAGCAGGAATCCGCCCCTGTCATTGATTCGATTGATCAGGCTTGGAAGCGTGTTTTGGAGGTACTATCCACCAAGGAGTACAACGATCAGAAGAGAACGGCTTACTTTGAGAAGTTCCAAGAAATTCGGGATGGTGCCACCCATTGCAACAATGTCTCTACACTGAGAAGCTACGCAGACAAGGCCGATGCTCTGAAACTTCGGCTGCTCAATGAAATGGACGAGCTTGACCGCAAGCTGGCAAAGCAAAGAGCGGAGGAAGAGGCACGCCGTCAGGCAGAGGAAGCCAAGCAGAGCGGAAAGCCCTCACCGGAAGTGACCGTTGCTCCTGCGCCGGTGAAAATCCGAAAGACAAAAAATGTCTCTATCAAGATGATGACGGGAACGGCCTCTTGGCGTCTGGAAAGCAAGGAGGACATTGACCGCTACATGGACAGCCTTCGGAAGTCGCTGGAAGCGCAACTGGACGAAGACACGATTGTCAATGTGGAGTTCTGATAGGAGGATGCGCCAATGAATAAAACAGCCATAAAAAACTTTGCGATCTGGGCGCGGAATAAGCTCATCGCGGACATCCAGTACCGCGCCGGATTGATAGGAATCACAGCGGACGGCATCAAGGACCCGCTACCGCAGTCTACCGGGACGATGGAGTTCTATGACATCGGGACTTCTGAGCCGTATGCAATCAGCGGCGAGGCAATCCCCCAGCGCAAGAAGCTGGTGGAGGTGATCCGCAAGAAAGAGAAAGACAGCAACTACGCCACAGCGTATAAGTACATTTTGGAAGAGGTCGCCTATACATGGTTCAACCGGCTGATCGCCATCCGCTTCATGGAGGTAAACGACTATCTTCCCTCCCATATCCGCGTCCTGTCCTCCGAGAGCGGCAAGATCGAGCCGGATTTGGTCACAACGCCCTTCGACGCAGAGCTGACCTTCACCTCTGCTGAGGAAGAGACTGTTCTGCGCTTGAAAACTGAGAACAAGCTGGACGAGCTGTTCCGGCTGCTGTTCATCAAGCAGTGTAACGCCTTGAACGAGATTCTTCCCGCCCTGTTTGAAAAGACCAGCGACTACACCGAACTGCTGCTAAATCTCTCGGTGGTGGATCAGGATGGTGTCGTGTATCATCTGACCCACGACATCCCGGAGCAGAACTTTGACATCACGCACCCTGATGAGGACGGAGAAGTAAAAGGTCAGGTGGAGATCATCGGCTGGCTGTACCAGTATTACAACACCGAGCCGAAAAACGCCGCCTTTGCCAAAAATGGAAAGATTACCAAAGAGGAAATCCCTGCCGTCACCCAGCTCTTCACGCCGGACTGGATCGTCCGCTATATGGTGGAAAACAGCCTTGGCCGCATCTTCATCGACAAGCGGAAAGAACAGGGCGTTTATGCTGACGGTCGTGGCTTGGAGGAAATGAGCTGGGATGAGGTTGAGGCAAAGCGCATTTCCAATGAAGAAGAAATCGCCGGTCAGATGGGCTGGAAGTATTATCTGCCGGAAGCTGCGCAGACCAAGGAAGTGCGCCAGCAGCTCGACGAAATCCAGATGCAGAGCGAATACAAGGATGTCCGGGACATCAAGGTCATCGACCCCTGCATGGGCAGCGGCCATATCTTGGTGTATGCCTTTGATGTGCTGATGCAGATGTACGAAAACGACGGGTACAGCCAGCGCGACGCGGCGCAGAACATCCTCGAACACAACCTCTATGGCTTGGACATTGACGAACGGGCGGCGCAGCTCGCCTACTTTGCCGTGATGATGAAGGCCCGCCAGTATGACCGGCGTATCTTCTCCCGCGGTATTCAGCCCCATGTCTATGCGATTGCCGAGAGCAACGGCATCGACACTTACACGCGGGACTATTTCACGAACAACGATCCGAAGCTGAAAACGGCGCTGGACAGCATCATGAGCGACTTACACGATGCAAAGGAGTACGGCTCTATCCTGACGGTTGCGCCGGTGGACTTTGCCGCACTGTATACCCGTATGGATGATGTACAGAACGACATCAGCCTATATCGTGAATCTGCCCTGAACACCATCCTGCCGCTAATCCGAGTGGCGGAGATCATGGCACAGATATATGATGTGGTGGTGACGAATCCGCCGTATATGGGAGGCGGCAACATGGATGCCCGTCTCAGCGAGTTTGTGAAAAAGCACTACCCAGACAGTAAGAGCGACCTGTTTGCAGTGTTCATTGAACGATGCAGGCAGATGACGGGCAAGAACCGGTATCAGGCGATGATTACTCAGCACGCATGGATGTTCCTGTCCAGCTTTGAAAAACTGCGGGCGAAACTGCTGCTGAAAGATACTGTCAACATGGCGCATCTCGGTCCGAGGGCGTTCGAGGAAATCGGCGGCGAGGTGGTGCAGACCACCAGCTTTGTGCTGCGCAACAGCCATATTGCAGACTACAAAGGCACCTACTGCCGCCTGATTGAACCGACAACTCAACGGGGCAAGGAGGATATGTTCCTTGCGGGGGAAAATCGTTATCTTATTCAGCAGACTTATTTCTATAAGATCCCCGGCGCACCGATTGCATATTGGATTAGCGACAACCTGTTTGAAGCATTCAACGATAAGCATTTATCCGATTTCGCGCAAACGAAGCAGGGTTTTGCTACCGGTGACAATGATAAATTCTTGCGCTTTTGGCATGAGGTATCAAAAGTAAATTCCTCACTCTCTTCAATGGCGGACAAAAACGCAAAATGGTTCCCTTGCAATAAAGGTGGAAGTTATCGAAAATGGTACGGAAACAATATGTATGTGGCCAACTGGTACAATGATGGGGCGGAAATGCGAGCATTTTCAGGATCAGTTATTCGTAATCCTCAATTCTATTTCAAAAGAGGATTAACATGGTCCTCTCTCGCAAATCAGTTGTCTTTAAGGTTTAGCCCGGAAGGTTATGTTTTTGAGTCGAAAGGCTCAATGTGTTTCGTAAATAATGATAAAGACTTATGGAGTATTTTAGGTTTATTAAACAGTAAAATTGCTGCATTTGCACTGACCGTTTTATCGCCAACACTGGATTTTCATGAGGGACCAATGCTAAAAGTCCCTGTAAAACTGCCATTAACACATGAACAAGTTGATAAGCTTGTTCATGAAAACATCAAATTAAGTAAAAGTGACTGGGATTCCTACGAAACCTCATGGGACTTCCAGCGTCACCCGCTTCTCGGCCCGGCTTTCCGTCTGGACGATGCCTACACAGCATGGAAAAACGAATGTGAACAACGCTTTTTGCAGCTCAAAGCCAACGAGGAAGAGCTAAACCGCATCTTCATCGACATCTACGGCTTGCAGGATGAGCTGACCTCCGATGTGGCGGACAAGGATATTACTGTCCACCAGATCTTCGACACCAAAGACGATATACCGGAGAATATGCAGGGCAGCAGCTATGTCCACACCAAGCGGGACGAGATTGTCTCACTGCTCTCCTACGCCGTGGGCTGTATGTTTGGACGCTATTCGCTGGATGTGGACGGACTTGCCTATGCTGGCGGGGACTGGGATGCAAGCAAGTATAAAACTTTTCTGCCCGATCACGATGATGTAATCCCCATTACCGACGAAGAATATCTGGAAGATGATATTATCGCTCGCCTGTGTGATTGGCTCAAAGCAGCTTACGGTTCTGACACCTTGGAGGAAAATCTGGACTTCATCGCCGGGGCGTTGGGCGGCAAGGGCAACAGCAGCCGTGAGATCATCCGCAGCTACTTCCTCAAAGATTTCTTCAAAGACCACTGCAAGAGCTATCAGAAGCGCCCGATTTATTGGCTGTTCGACAGCGGCAAGCAGAACGGCTTCAAGGCGCTGATCTACCTCCACCGCTACACGCCGGACACCATCGGCAACCTTCGTGTGGATTACCTCCACAAGATGCAGCGGGTCTACGAGTCTGAAATTAACCGGATGCAGGACATGATTGACCACAGCACCAACACCCGCGAGGTGGCTGCTTCCACCAAGCGGAAAGAAAAACTCCAAAAGCAGCTCAAGGAGTGCCGCGACTACGATGAGATGATCGCCCATCTCGCCCTGAGCCGCATCGAGCTGGACTTGGATGACGGAGTAAAGGTCAACTACGAAAAAATCCAAACTGCCAGCGACGGAAAGAAATATCCGGTTCTGGCAAAGATATGAGGTGTTGATATGACAATTAACAAATTGAAAGTAATGTTGAGTTTCATGCGCGAAATTAACGATGGAAATATGCCGAGCGCTGCCGATTATGGTATTACGAATAAAGAATTTTGGGAAATAATTGATGCTTGTCAGGATGAGGGCTTGATAAAGGGCGCTCGATTTTCAAGAGGTGGTCAAGGTAATCCTATCCTTATGGCCTTTCTTGATGGGGTCACACTAACTGTAAAAGGATTAGAATACCTTGACAGTCATTCGACAGCCATGAAGGCATATAAGGGTTTGAAGGAGTTACGAGATTGGCTTCCGTTTTAATTTCAGCATAAATCGAAATACAAGGAGGTGGTCGAGATGACCGCAGAAGAGATTTTTGCCGGTGAATCTGAAAATGTCGAGTTCAAGAGCGAGATTCCATCCAAAAGCGAAAAATACATGAAGACCGTGGTGGCCTTTGCCAACGGCAAGGGCGGCAAACTGGTTTTCGGTGTGGAGAACGGCACATGGACTGTTACCGGCTTTTCCAAAGAGGAAGTCTTTCAGAAGATGGACGCGATCACCAATGCCATTTTCGATAGCTGCGAACCCAAGATCACCCCGAACATCGCGGTGCAGGAAATCGACGGGAAGGCAATTATCGTTGTTGAAATCATCCCCGGTATGCAGCGTCCCTACTATATCAAGAGCCAGGGCATCATGGAAGGCACCTATGTCCGTGTAGCAGGCACGACCCGCCATGCGGAGCGCTACCGTGTGCAGGAACTCATAATGGAGGGGACGAACCGTTCCTTTGACCAGATGGAGCGGGAACAGACGGTATCTGAGGAAGAGATTGCGGCCTTCTGTGAGAAGTTGTACCAACACGCGCTCAAGCTGGCCGAGACAGATACGGCACGGGAACAGATTCAAAAAGTTGGCAAAAATCAGTTGCTTTCATGGAAGCTGCTGGCGGAGCGTGACGGAGCTCACCACCCCACCAATGGGTATCTGCTTCTGAACGGCGACACGGCTGAGTTCCCGGATGCCGCCATCCAGTGCGCAGTATTCAAAGGGGTTGTGCGAGACATCTTCATTACTCGGAAAGAGTTTACCGGGCCGATATACGAGCAGATTGAGGATGCCTACAACTTCGTGTTGCAGCACATCGACCTTGGTTCCCGCATTGAAGGGATTGCCCGTCAGGATTACTATGAGCTGCCGGTCAAGACCATCCGTGAAATGATCTCGAATGCCGTCTGCCACCGGAGCTACCTGACACCGGGAAAAATCCAAGTGGCGCTCTTTGATGACCGACTGGAAGTCACCTCTCCCGGTATGCTGGACAGTGAAATCACCATTGAAAAGATGAAATCCGGCCTCTCGAAGATTCGCAACCGTGGCATCGCAGCCGCCTTTTCCTACATGAACATCGTGGAGGCTTGGGGCAGTGGCATCCCGAAAATGTTCCGAGAAGCAAAGGAATACGGCCTTCGTGAGCCGGAACTGATTGATATGGGCAGCGATTTCCGCATCAATCTCTATCGTAAGGACGCGGTTACTGATCAGAATGGTGTCATTGACCCCAAAGCATCTGGCATCAGTGGCACCGATGGCACCGAAACTGGCACCAATGGCACCGGTTCCGAGCATAAACCTGATGGTAACGACAAAGCAATTATGCAAGCAATCCAAGAGAATCCGAAGATAACACAGAAAGATATTTGCGCAAAAACCGGTATTTCCTTGAGAACGGTAAAGCGCACTATGAGCGAACTTCAAAAGAGCGGGAAACTGCGGCGCGAGGGAACCAACAGAAACGGCTCGTGGGTAGTTATCAACCAAAAGGAGTAAACGGCATGGCAGAAATGAATATCAAACAAATCATAGACCGGCTGAATGCTGAGTTTACCGGCGATACCCGCAAACTCGTCTTTTGGTACGATGACAACGGTGAGTTTGTGGAGGATATGCAGAATGTGAAGCTGGATAATGCCAAAGTCTACTTCTTGCAGCCAGACAACCAGTTTGCCACCAAGCTCTTTCTGGAACGACAGGACACCACCACAAATTATCTGATCTACGCCCCGTTCCCCAAGCCGGATGTGCGGGACAACCATTTGGAAGATACGCTGCTCTATTCCAAGCGCTTCTTTGCTGACCGCGCTTCGCTGCTTTCGGTGGATTTGGGTATCGACGAAAAGTACAAGCCCATCATCGAAAAGCACATCAAGTTCTTTGCCAACAAGGAACGGACGCAGCGCTTCTATGACCTTGAAATCGAAAACTTCAATGAAGAGAACATCATCACGGGTCTCCTTTCTGCCATTTGCCGCACCCGCACCTGTTCTTTTGAAGAAGTGATCCGGGTCATGCTGACAGACAGCGAGCTTGCAGATAATAAGTTCCTGTCCGAAGTAGAAAAATATGGGTTGCTTGAGGACTTCTGGAAACTCTGTGAGCAGCACTTTGGCTACACGGATGTCAAACCGACGCTGGAAAAGCTGGTAGTGACTATGTTCGTCACATACACCGCAAAATATGTAGGAGCTGAACTTCCGAAGGCTTGGAAGGGATTTATCTCCTATAAGGCTGGGAATATCATCGCCTTTATGGACAACCTGATGAATAACATCCTGTACCGCGGGCGCTATGATGAGCTTTCCGCTCATGTTGCCGTTGGCCTGAATGTTAGCAAAGCTTTTTCCAGCTATCCGCCCGAGGACTTGGTGAACTGTGATACTTTCCTTGCCATTGACCGGATCCTCATAAAGTGGATCGTGGAACGGCTTTTGGCCGAGGATGTGGGTGCAGCGCTGGATAGCCTGAAAATTCCTCAAGTTTGCGAAAGGCGGAGCAAGATGCACTTTGGGGAGAAAACAGGTGTCTTCTATCGGATGCTCAGCAGTGCTTACCAGATCATTCAGGCCGGAAATTATCGCTGCCCGAACAGCTTCAAAGACATTCTGCGCCAGTATCAGGAAGAGGATTTCCGTCTTGACTGGGAATACCGTCGGTTCTATTCTGCCTTTGACCAGCTCGAAGATACGGCAGAGTTTGAGCCTCTGCGCGACTTGGTGGAGAATATCTATACCAACGAATATCTGGAAACCCTACTTCCAAAGTGGAATGCGGCCATTCAGGAGCCGGACGCATTTGTGGTGCTACCCTTGCAGCGGGATTTCTATGCCCGCAATTTGAAGAATGCCAAGGAGCGCACGGTGGTCATCATTTCCGATGCCATGCGCTATGAGGTGGGAAAAGAGCTTTTTCGCAGGATGCAGGATGACCCCAAGTGTACGGCGAAGCTGGAAGTGCAGCTAAGCGTCCTTCCATCCTATACCCGTCTCGGCATGGCAGCTTTGCTTCCACACGCGGAACTTACGATGACAGACGATTTTAAGGTGCTGATTGATGGGCTTCCCTGCGACAACCTTGCCGAACGGGAAACGGTTTTGCAGAAGTACAGCCCCGATAGCGTTTGCGTCCAGTTTGACAGCATCAAGTCGCTCAAAGTTGCTGAACTGCGCAGCATCTTCACCGGCAAACAGGTGGTTTATGTGTACCACAATCAGATCGATGCCCGGGGGGACAAACCCAATACCGAAGATGAGGTTTTCGTTGCCTGCGAAGAGGCGATTTCAGAAATCATCGACCTGATTCACCGCATCTCCACCAGTGCGAATACATACCGCTTTATCGTCACCGCTGATCACGGCTTTATCTACAAACGGGATAAAATCGCGGAGAGCGATAAGATCGATGGGATCAAGGGCAAGACCGCTTTCATCAACCGGCGCTTTGTAGTCTCGCAGGAACCCGTTTCGGGAGACGGCATCGCCAGTATGGAGCTGGGCAAAATTCTTCGGAATGCCGATACAAAGTGGGTATCGTACCCCATCAGTGACGATGTATTCAAAGTGACGGGCGGAGGACAGAACTATGTGCATGGCGGCTCATCCCCGCAGGAAATGCTTGTGCCGGTTCTCGACCTCAAGATGGAACGGGGGCACATGGAAACGCGGAGTGCGGGTATTGCGCTGGTGAGCATGGTGCGCAAAATCACCAACAAGATTACTATTCTGGATTTCATTCAATCCGAGCCGGTCAGCGATGTAGTCAAGGCAGCTTCCTATCGGTTGTACTTCATCTCTGATGACAACGAGCGGATTTCCAATGAGAATAGCTGCATTGCGGACAGCCGGGAACAGGATGCTTCCAAGCGTATTTTCCGTATGAAATTCCAGTTCAAGGACAAGAAGTACGACAAGGACAAGCAGTATTTCTTCGTGATATATGATGATACAACAGGACTTGAGGTGTTCCGGCATCCTGTCATCATGGACATGGCGTTTGCCGATGACTATGGCTTTGGCTTTTAAGGAAGACCTATGTGACAGGAGGCGATTCAGATGGTTGATATGACAGAAAATGAGGATAAAAGAGCTGTCATCAAATCGAAATTGCGGCTAAATTTCGATGGGAAGATCGTGCGCAAGGATTTGACCAAGAAGATCAAGGAAGGCGCAAATGTGCCGGTCTATGTCCTTGAGTTCCTGCTGGGACAGTATTGCAGCTCCGATGACCCGGAGGTGATTGAGGAAGGCGTAGAAAGTGTAAAGCGTATTCTGGCGGATAACTTTGTACGGCCTGATGAAGCGCAGAAGATACTCTCTGTCCTGCGCCAGCGCGGCAGCTACACCGTGATCGACAAGATCACAGTGAGCCTGAATATTAAGCGGGATTTCTATGAAGCTGAGTTTTCCAACCTTGGCTTAAAAAGTATCCCCATTGATGAAGAATATCCTGCCAAATTTGACCGGCTGCTTTGCGGCGGTATCTGGTGCATCGTGCAACTGGATTATGAGTACATGGAGGAAGACCGGAACGGAACGCCGATCAGCATCCGAAAACTTACGCCCATCCAGATGCCTCATGTGGACATTGAAGAGCTGAAACAGGGGCGGAAAGCATTTACGCAGGATGAATGGATAGATGTGCTGCTGCGCTCCATCGGTATGGAGCCGGATATGCTCACCTACCGTGAGAAATGGCTGCTTCTGATCCGCATGATCCCTCTCGTGGAAAACAACTTCAATCTCTGCGAGCTGGGGCCGAGAAGTACGGGCAAATCCCATCTTTACAAAGAGATTTCGCCGAACAGCATTCTCGTTTCCGGCGGGCAGACGACAGTTGCCAATCTGTTTTATAACATGGGGCGCAAAACGGTCGGACTGGTGGGCTTATGGGACTGCGTTGCTTTTGACGAGGTTGCCGGAATCCATTTCAAGGATAAAGATGGCATTCAGATCATGAAGGACTACATGGCTTCTGGCTCTTTCGCCCGTGGGAAGGAAGAAAAGGCAGCAAGCGCGTCAATGGTCTTTGTGGGCAACATCAATCAGAGCGTAGATGTCCTTCTGAAAACATCCAGCCTCTTTGACCCCTTCCCGCCTGAGATGGGTACTGATACGGCCTTTCTCGATCGGATTCACTGCTACCTCCCCGGTTGGGAAATTCCGAAGTTTCGCCCGGAGCATTTCACGGATGACTATGGCTTTATCACAGATTACTTGGCGGAGTTCATCCGGGAGCTTCGCAAGGAACAGTACGGCGACGCGCTGGACAAATATTTCCGTTTAGGTTCCAACCTCAACCAGCGTGATACCATAGCCGTTCGGAAGATGGCCGATGGGCTTTTGAAGCTTGTCTATCCTGACGGCGAGTTCACAAAAGAACAACTGGAAGAGATTTTGAAGCTTGCGCTTGAGATGCGCCGCCGAGTCAAGGAGCAACTGAAAAAGCTGGGTGGCATGGAGTTTTATGATGTCAACTTCTCCTACATCGACAAGGACAGCTTTGAAGAATATTATGTCTCTGTGCCGGAACAGGGAGGCGGAAAGCTGATCCCAGAAGGGATGTGTAACCCCGGTCAGGTCTATACAGTTTCACAAGGTAAATCCGGCATGATCGGTGTTTTTCGTCTGGAATCTCAGATGCTTCCCGGAAGCGGCAAGTTTGAACGCACCGGTATCGGTTCTGACCGTGAGGCAAGAGAAGCTACAAATACTGCTTTCAACTTCCTCAAAGCGAACGCTGGTCATATCAGCGGGACAATTAGCACTACAACAAAAGACTATATCATCAATTATCAGGATTTGCAGGGCATCGGTATGACCAACAAACTTGCCCTTCCGACGCTGATCGCCCTTTCTTCCATTGCACTGAACAAGCCCACTGTCAGCAGCTTAGCTGTACTGGGAGAAATCAGCATTGCCGGTACAATGATCAAAGTTGATGAGCTGGCGAACGCTCTTCAAGTTTGCCTTGACAGCGGAGCAAAGAAAGTATTGCTGCCCATTACATCTGCCGCAGACCTTGGCTCTGTCCCCTCTGAATTGATCGGTTGCTTTAACCTTATCTTCTATCAAAGTGCAGAGGATGCAGTATTCAAAGCGTTGGGTGTAGAATAAACTCATTCACAAAGGAAAGGAAAGAATACATGAGCGATAAATTAGTAGTTGAGGACACGGTTAGATCTGCGTTTGCCGGAGTTTCATGGACGCATAAAATCCACGAAAAGCAAGCGGATATATATTATTCGCAATTCAAGATAATGGAGATTGCGAAAATTATTTCTTCTGTACTTGCCTCGATTGGTATTTTATCGTTAATTATATCAGATCCGTTGTGGTTGAAAATCATTTCCGCCTTGGTGTCAGGAGTTTCTGCGTTTATCAGTACATATTATCAATCATTCAAAACCTATGAGCAGATAGAAAATCACAAAAGAACTGCAAGGGAATTGCTTGCGCTCAGAGATAGGTATATTCATCTACTCCTAAAGATAAGAACTAACGACAATGTAGCGGATCTTGTTGAAGAATTTGAAATGTTAGAGAAGGATAAGCACAGTATATATGATTCGGCTCCTATAACAACGAATAAAGCTGTGAAAATGGCAAGCGAAGCACTAAAAATATCTCACGATAACAGCTACACAGATGATGAAATAGATGGAATGTTACCCGAATGTCTACAAAAAGGAGATGCCCATGCCTCTAAACTCTGATTTTCAAACATTTTGTTCATCACTTTTTTTAGATACAAGTGCAATGGAGGTCACTTGCGAGGAAATCGCAAAAAAACTTAATTCGCATTACTATAATCTATCAGGTGAAGCCAAAGAACATTGCTACATAGTTGGCTCTGTCGGAAGAAAGACAGCTAAAAGCAAGACAAGTGACCTTGATATTATATTTGATCTTCCCCATGATGTTTTTACGAAATATGATAATTATGAAGGCAACGGACAATCTCAACTGTTGCAGGAGGTTAAAAATGTTCTAAAAGAGCGTTATCCTAAGTCTACAATGCGCGGCGATGGTCAAGTAATCGTAATCGAATTTACATCATATACAGTAGAGCTTGTTCCAGGATTCAAACAATCTGATAATAGATTTAAGTACCCTGACACACATAATGGAGGTACTTGGAAATATACCGATCCGCTGTCAGAGCAGGAAGAGACCGAGGCAACAGATAACAGTTCATGTCAAAACTTCCGTAATTTCTGTAGGATGCTTCGCCAATGGAAAAACCAATGTGGCGTTGTTATGGGAGGTCTATTGATTGACACCCTATGCTATAACAATTTCGTTGCTAATGCCTACTACGCTGATAAGTCATATAATGATTATTATTCAGTGCTGATTGATTTGTTTGAATATTTGAAAGGGCTAAATAAGGATCAAAGCTATTGGTACGCGTTGGGAAGTAACCAGATTGTATATAACTCGGATAACGGATCGTTTATTACTAAAGCGAGTAATGCATATCAAAAATTGGCAGACGCTAATGATGACGAAGAAAAGTATTCGGCTCTAAACGAAATTTTTGGGAAAGCATTTCCTGAGTATATTTCCAAATCGGCATATAGCCTCAATTCAGCAAAGACATACACCGATACAGAGCAGTTCATTGAAGATATGTTTCGCGTTGACATCAGGTATAATCTCATAATTGATTGCAATGTGAGGCAAAACGGTTTCAGAGATTTTTGGCTTCGCAAAGCATTGCGTGAGCGACACATTTTGCGACATAACAAATCACTCACTTTTCAAATAGAATATTGTAATGTACCCACGCCATATAATATCTATTGGAAAGTCAGAAATGTAGGCGCTGTTGCTGAATCAAAGGATATGATCCGAGGCCAAATTAGAAAAACCGATTCAAGAACACATGGGGAGCGGACGAGTTTTCAAGGACCACATTTTGTCGAGTGCTATATCATAAAAGATAATGTTTGCGTAGCACGAGATAGAATAGATGTGCCTATCGGGAGCATATAAAAAGAGCCTCAGCCGACACCCGCAAGGGCATCGACTGAGGCTCTTCACTTTTAATGGAAAATCGACCTTTATTCTTACATTTTAGGCTTTTAGGGCACGGACAGGAAAACATACGGGACAGTTTGCCAGCGATGCTCACAGGGCAGAAAAACTGCGTTTTTCAACCTTTATCACGACATATTTTTCGCACCGTCTGTCCGCTTGGATGCGTAGAAAGGACAAGTTACAATTTCAGCCCGAAAGCTCTGCTTGCAGGGGTGGCGACAACGGCGGCACAGAGCGGTGTATTTGCGCCGCCCATCGCCGTCAAGAAAGAAGCTCCATTCCACCTTCCATTTCTTACTCTTACTCATAAATCACGCTCACTCTTTTTCTCTTTCTGGGGCGCTGACCTGTCCTTCGGCTTGCTGGACTTGGCTGCTTTCAGCCGATCCATGATGGAAGACTTCCCGCGCTTTTCGCTTTGGTCTTTCTCTTTGGGGCCGTTGTTGATGATGCCGTCGATCATGCCGTAGTCATCCTCGATGGACATCTCAGCGGCCTTGAGGGGATTCTGCCGTTCCAGCGAGGCCGTCCACTCGGCTTTCTCAACACCGAAAATACCGCCTTTCGCAGCGTGAGCTTGGATTTCTTTGGCATCCAGAACCAGCCCCTCGGTATCATCGCCATACAGCCGGTAAATCTGGCAGGACTTCATCACCTCGGCCGCAGCCTCTTCCCGCATAGGCAGCATACCGCCCCACTTGTAACCATACTGCTTCATTTCCTCAACACTGATACTGTCATCCGGCATCTTTTCAACCGGCATGACCTCCTGACGAAGCAGATCAACGGTGTTCTCATCGAAGCCGTCGTAGATATGGGACAGCACCAGCTCGCCGCGCTCATCGACAATGATGCAGGAGGCATCGTCCCCGAAAGTATCGTGCTCCATCAGCCAGAAGGTGTGGCCTTCGATTTCCTTGTGGTCAATCGTGTGCCATGTGCCGATATGGCCGTCCACTGCCATGCCGGAGGTATTCTCATTGACAATAGAGCTTTTCTCTTCGAGAACCGTCTGCTTCTGCTGCTCTTCGGAGATCATCGGGATGGCAACAATCCTGTCGCCGATTTTGGCGAACTGCTCCTGCATTTTGAACTCAGCCATAAACTGCCGCAGCAAATCAGGTGAGAGCGAGCCGAAGCTGTCATCGGTCAAGCCCGTGACAAGGAATGTACCGGCAACAATATCATAGATTTCCCCATCTTCATCCCGCAGGGCGCGATTGAGCGGCAAGCCTTCCAGCTTACCCTCTTCATTGCAGATAACGGCAACCGGCTCTGCAAAAGGATAGACTGCCTGAATGCTCCCGCCGACTTCATGTTGTAAGGACTCAAGGCCGGAAGGGATTTCTTTTACATAAGGCTTTTTGTCCGGCTCGACCACCAACACAGTCATTGTACTTGGCTGCTCCAATTCTTCGCCATCCCCAGTGACGCGGTACTCATCAGGAATATCCTCAAGTGTCCCGTCAAAATAGCGGTTCCAGCTATCGCCGGTAGGCCGGATATACCCGGCGTCCGTTAGCGTACCGCCCTCATTGATCGCGCAGTCTTCACCGTACCGCTCAAAGTCGATGTAGTCCACAAAGCTGCCAAACTTGTTGTCGATGTTGTAGCCGCCCTCAAAGAAGTAGTATCGCCCGAGATCGTCATAGTCCTTGATACCGGGGATAAAGTCATAATTATCAAGGTTGTAGGTCAGGTTGATCAGGTCATCGAGGTCGCTCACTTCATCACAACCGCTGTCCATGATAGCCACAAAATGCTCAAGCTCAGAGGTGGACAGCTCTTCGAGCCGTGAAGCGAGGTAGTTGAGCTTGTCGAGATTTTCGTATTCACCAAGGAGCTTGCTGACCCCGTGAATGGAGCAATCGTAGTCGGTGATGAACCATTCCTCATAGACCTGACCGAACTCGTCCTTCGAGCCTATGCCGATTCGCTCGAATACCTCCTTCATTTTCTCTTCGGTGGTCGGAAAATGCACCCACTCGCCGACAAGCTCGCCCTCGTTGTACTTGCCGAGGTTGGTCACAAACGCTTCAAAGCTTCCGTCTAAAACAGGCATTGGCACCCTCCTTTCAATCGTCGATCATGCTGTCCGGGGCAATGTAGAGTTCAGAAAACTCTTCGTCGGTGATGCTCTCAAGCTTGCGAACCGTATTGAACAGCAGTTCGGCCATCTCATCATCCAGCTCGCCGATGGGCAGCTCTTTCATCTCCGCAATCAGCCGCTTGCGGCTGGAAGTGTCGAAGCAGCACATCAGATTGATCTCTTCCACAGTAAACTTCATAATCACATCTCCATTTCTTTTGATTTCGATTTCTTTGTGCGTTCAGGCTCCTTTTTCGCTTTATCCGGCGCAGCTTGAGCGTGTTCCTTGAGCTTGGCAAGGACAGAGGTCTTCTTAGGGGCAGCAGCATCTCTACGATCCATTGCTTTCCAGAGGTTTTCTGCCGGAGCATCCTCCACATAGGAACGAACGATTGACAGCCGTTCACGGAAAGGGACAGGATTTTTCCTGTCCGTGATGTCAGTCAAACTGACATCTTCATTTGGAAAATCAACCTTGTCAACACGGACGGTTTTACCGTCCATATCCATCACCATTCCGACAGGGATGTAGTCCTCGGCCTTGAGGTGCTTGACTGTCTCCTGTCTGCCGTCCTCACCGGGCTGCGTGACAAGGACATCATTACCCTGTCCCCACAGCGCCTTGGCTTTTGCTGCCCATTGGTCATCATGGAATCCGGTCACAGGAACCTGACCACCGCCTTCCAGCTCTTTCAGTAGGAGCTTTGAACCGAGTATGGGCGCTGCTTTCTTGGCGTCCTCGCCGTAAATCTCGAAGTAGCCATTCTGGGCAAAGCAGACAATCGCTTCGGGATGAGCCTCTTTGACAGTATTGTAGACAGTCTGCGCTTCAAGCAGCAAAACACCCAATTTTTCGGCCACTCCATGCTGAACAGCAAGCTTGTGAATGTGTTCCTCGATACAGCCTGTCTTTGCATGGAAGCCGAGCTTGAAACGCTCGCGCCGGAGGATCATATCAAGCTCTTTGGCGTTTTCCGGTAAGTAGTTTATCGAGACGATTTCACCATGCTTTTCTTCCAGCGGGATTGCTTCGCGCCGGTAACTGCGGAAGGGCAGGTAAAATGTAGCGTTGTCCTCGAAAGTGACGGCCATCTTCTCGACCGCAACAGTGAGCTTCTGCACCCGGTCCACATGAGCGTCATAGTCCAGTTCAATGAGGTTGCCCTTTATCTTGCCGCCTTCCTTGCCGGTGATTTCGACCGCGTAAGCAATTATCGGATCACCGGTCTGCTCATGGTAATACTCCCACACCTTATTCTCAAAGGAACCCTCCACATAGACTTCGCGCTCTGGCAGAAGATAGGTTCCGCTGGTACGGGACATCCACAGAAGGTGCTTATCTTCGGGAGATTGGGAATCGGCAAGGCTGTGAAGCAGCCCTGCATCCAGTTCAAAGTCCTCTTTGTAATTCTGTGTGTGGATGTCCATAATCTGACGAAGGGCATCCACAAGATCGATGTTTTCAAACTTCATAGGCATCACTCCAATCCGACATCGCGGGATTTCTGCTTGGCCGGAGCTTTTCGTTCAGGCTGACTCTTTGCCGCGGCCCGAAGCTGTTCCCGGATGGAGGGCTTTTCCCGCACGGCTTCCTGAGACTTTTCCTTGCCGATGTATTCCAGAGTAGGTGTCAGTTCGCGGTAGCAACCTTGCGTTTTTTTGGCAGAATGACGGCGATGAATGGCGAATATTGGCTCGCCGTCTCGGGTGACGGTGTTGCCATCAATCCTGACCTTGTATTCCAACATCACTTTGAAGGACTGGTTGGACGAACGGTAAGTAGCCAGCATACCATCGTTGCGACCGGCAATCTGCGCTTTTAGCGTGTCCATGACGGCATCCTTGATTTTCTTTTCTTCTGGCGTAAGACGGTGTATCTTCGGCGAAGCCTGTTCCGGCTCATTGGGCGCAGCAGCTTCGGGAGCTTTCTCTGTAACAGCCGCTTTACTCTGTTCAGCCGGTGCCTGTTCCTGCGCCCTACCGATAGCTGTCTGCCGGACGAACTCTTCGGTAAAAAGACTGACCAAACCCGAATTTACGCCGTCCACAATGAGATAGGCGGCAGTATCCGGGCAAGCGTCCATGCCCTTTGCCCATTTCTTGCATTCCTGCGAGATGCGTCCGTCATGTGCTTTCTGCTGGATGGTATTCGCAAGGACATAAGCCACCCGTTCAGGCGTGAACTTCTCAAGGATGCTCTTGACGGCGGACTCTGCCGCAAGGCGGTTGTTGCCGTAGTAATCGTTGATGACCTGTTCTATCGTCTCTTTACAGGCCGTGTTTGCTTGCATCGAAATACGGTATGCGCCCAGTTCACCGGCTTCAAAGGCATAGGTTGCAGCTTCCCGATAAACCGGAATATTGGCATCTCTCAGAGGCAAAGGAGCTTCCTGCTCTTTTTCTGCAAGCCGCTCTTTGAGCTTTTCATCAATGCCGGTGATCATCTCTGCCGCCGTTTTGCGGATCGTTTCCAGTGAACCTTTCAGCTCCTTCGTTTCCTTATCCGATGACCAACCAGCAATATAGCCAAAGGAATAGTCGGAGGTTTCAATGCCATACCGCTGACAAACGGTATAGGCGACGCTCTCTGCCTCGACCTCCTTTGTACGCCGGTCTTTCTTCTCTTCGGGAGCAACCTTTTCACCCAGAGCAACAGCGTGAAGCTTGGCATGGGCAATCTCATGGATCGCCGTCTTGATGTTCTGGATTTCACTCATGCCCTCTTGAATGGCAATGCGGTTCTCTACATGGGAGAAGTAACCCTTTGCGCCATTGGGTATATTTTCAAAAGTAATGGGCACAGGAGACAGCTCCTTGAGGGCATCAAAAAAGGCGGCGTAGTTATCTACGCTGCCAGTCAGCTCATCCACTGCAATGTCAGGAAGCTCCTTGCCGTCTGTCTGCGAGACATCGAAGACGCTCACCACCTTGAAGGCCGGACGGCTGACTTCGACAGTTTCAGTAACAGGTTTGCCGTCCTTGTCGAGAACCGGTTTCTGCGTCACAGGATCAATCTTTTCCCGTTCTTCCTTCACCTTGTAAGGGGCGGGAGCAAGAATGCGAATCCCTTTCTCACCCTTCATAACATGACGGTCAAAATTGCGCTGCCATGCCGTGTAACCGGCGATCAGCGTTGCATCCGGCTTCTGCATGGCGATGAGCAGCGTGTTGTTGAACGAGTAGTTATAGAACTTGGACATCGTTGTCAGATACTCCTTGAACCGGTCAGATTCAAACAGCTCCTTGATGCCCTGTTCCAGCTTGTCGGTGATCTCCCGTACTTGCTGGGCGTTTCTGTTCTCAGCCATTTTCAACCTCCAATCTTACTGGTTTGAAATAGAAAACTCCGGCTGGGGTTCGCTCATAAGGCGAGCTTTTACCTCAGACGGAGTTTCCGTTCTGGTCAATCGACGATGATATAGATTATCTGTGTGTTCCCACTCAATGAGCTTATCAAACAATTCAGGGTGCTGGTTGACCATGTGGGCGAGTTCGGAATTGGATGCGTTCGGGCAGAACCAACAGCCGTTGCGCTTGGAGTGCTGGTAACAGGGAGAGAGCATATCGTATTTTTCACACAGCCGCCAAGCATCCGCTTCCGTCATGCCATACTTGGCAAGCAGACTGATGTCTTTCTCCTGATTCAGTCTCGCAAGACGCTTCGGCTCGTCCGAAGCAATGCCTACATAGCTGCGGGTATCATCAGGTAGAGACTTATGATATTTGCGAAGGGGAGGCATTTTGCAGTCCCGATTTACCGCACACTTTCCCGGCCAGACAAAACCTCGAATCAGCCCCTCATAGGGGCCGCGCACGATAACATGGTGGAATACATCATCATAGGTTTTGTTCACCCGCAACACGGAGAATTTACAGCTAAGCTCTTTTTCCACAAACGGTTTAAGCTTATGGTAAATGAAGTCCCGATGCTCAGGAACTTCGCCGCTGGTGTTCTGATCGAACATCACCTCACTGTATATGACCTCATCCAACGGCTCGTTTTTCTCCGCAGCAAGAAGAATGGTTGCTACGCTGTCCTTGCCCCCGCTGCATGAGGCAATATATCGCGGGCGCGTCATCGGTCAAACTCCATCTTGAAGCTGACATATTTGCCTCCGGTATCATCCAGCCTAATCACCGCATCGTAGAGCTGCGGCCTCTTCGGGGTATAAAGCCCTGTGACCTTGCACCAGCCCTTATCCAGCAGCTCGGCAGCGATCTTCTTGGTCAGCTTCTTTTTCTTGGATGCGAAGAACTTATTGTCCTCCCACATACAGAAAGAGCACTCTCTATTGGAGCAGTAGTAGTTGCCTTTGCCCACATAGACCGGCGAACCGCAGCGCGGGCATTTGCCGATGCTCTCCCGGCCAGAATCGAAGCGGTTTGCCTCAGCGTCAGAGAGGAACGGATAGGCTTTGACCAGCCCGGATGTCATCTCCACGATACCGGAGAGGAACTTGTCCGCGTTCGCATTGCCACGCTCAATCTGCATCAGGGTGTTTTCCCATTCCGCTGTCATGGAGGGAGAAGTGATCTGCTCCGGCAGGACACAAACGAGGTTGTTTCCGTCCTTCGTCGGCACAAGGGACTTGCCCTTGCGCTCGACAAAACCGCCCTTGACCAGCTTTTCAATGATACCGGCGCGGGTAGCAGGAGTTCCAAGCCCCTTCTTTTCAGTATCATCGTCGAACTCAGAGTTTCCCGCAGTCTCCATTGCCGACAGAAGGGAATCCTCTGTATAAGGCTTCGGCGGGGATGTGTAATGCTCGGTGACGCTGACATCGACAGAAGTAAGAATGTCATCCTTGTATTCATCCTTGTATAAGGTAGGAAGTGTGTGTTCCGGCTCTTCCTTTTCCTTGCTTTTGAGTGTCCCCTTGAATCGCCGCTCAACTGCTTTCCAGCCATCCTGCACGATTGTTTTGCCCTTGGCCTTGAACTCATATCCCTCACAGGTGAGCGTTACCGAAGTCTCGTCGTAAGTGTGCTTCTCACCGGTAGCGCACAAAAGACGCATGGCAACAAGCTGGATGATTTTCTGTTCCGTTTCCGGCAGCCCGGCGAGATCCTGCTTTTCAAGCTGGACGGTCGGGATAATGGCGTGATGGTCAGTGACCTTGGCGTTGTTGGTAACGCGCCCGATGTCCGGCTCATGGGCGATGCCCTCAAAGAGCGGCAGCTTTCGGCAAACAATGCCAATCACCTGACGGGCGGTGCCCTCCATATCCTTCGTAATAAACTGGCTGTCCGTTCTGGGATAAGTGAGCAGCTTTTTCTCGTAGAGGGACTGCACCAGATCAAGCGTCTGCTGTGCGGTAAAGCCATAGTAACGGTTTGCTTCCCGCTGCAAGGTGGTCAGATCGTAAAGCTTCGGGGGATTGACCGTCTTCGTCTCCTTCTTGAGAGAAGAAACGACGGCTTGCTTTTTGTCGCAAGCCGCCGCAATCGTATTTGCTTCATCTTCGGTTTTGACCTTCTCCAAGTCCGCTGTCAGGCCATCCTTGCTGATATGGACATTGAAGTATTTCTCCTTGTGGAAGGTGGAAATTTTCCCATCACGCTCCACCAGCATTGCCAGCGTAGGCGTTTGGACGCGCCCGACCACCAGCTTCTTGTGATAGAGCGTCGAGAACAGCCTTGTACCGTTGATGCCGACAATCCAGTCCGCCTTAGAACGGGCAAGGGCAGCTTCGTAAAGACGGTCATATTCGCTGCTGTCCCGCAGATGGGCAAAGCCTTCGCGGATCGCTTCGTCTTCCAAGGAACTGATCCACAGGCGCTTAAAGGGCTTCGTGCAACCGGCTTTGTTGTAAACCAGCCGGAAAATCAGTTCACCCTCGCGCCCTGCATCGGTGGCGCAGACAAGCTCGGTCACACGCTTATCGCGCATGAGGTCGCACAGCACCTTGAACTGCTTCTGTTTGTCCTTCGGGACTTCAAACAGCCATTCCTCCGGAACGATGGGGAGATCGCTGTACCGCCATTTGGCAAAGCGTTCATCGTAGGAGCTTGCATCCGCAAGCCCCACAAGATGACCGACACACCATGAAACGATGTAGTTATTCCCTTCGAGATAGCCGTCCTTACGGGAAGAAGCGCCCAGCACCTTCCCGATGGCTGCTCCTACGCTCGGTTTTTCCGCAATCACTAAGATCAAATTGTTTCCTCCGTTTCTTCGGTTTCTTCCTCGTCAGCCTCATCGTCCGCAATGACAGGCTCTTCGTCTTCGTTGATATACGGCTCTTCTTCGTAGCCCTCGTCATCAAAGAATTCCAGATCCTCGTCCTTCTGCTTTTTGCCGCGCACAAACTTGAAGTAGTAATACGCAGCGCCGCCAATACCGACCACAGCAATGATACCGATGATCAAAGCGATATTCGGAGAAGTGCTTTCCGGCTCTTCGGGTACTTCGGTTTCCTCACCCTCGACCGGCTCTTCCGGCTCAGGCACAGCACCGGTACATTCGCTCATATTTGTTTTGCAGACAGGGCATTCCGTATTGACTGCACCGACCTCACAGCGGGTATCACAGTTACAGGTGGTAAGCGAAGATGCCGTTTCTTCATCCAACAGGGCAAGCAGATCAGCCTCATCCACCATGTTGAGGAAGTAAGTCTGATACTGTTCCTCTTCTTCATTGATGGGCGCATCGTAGTCGATCACGATATAAAAGGTATTTCCGGTTTTTGTCTGTACCGTGATGAACTGCTTATTTGTCGCCTTGTCATAGAGCAGATCGCGGGTATAGGCGTTGCCTTCATCATCAATCGGCTCTCCTTCATACGGCTCAGGCTCTTCGGGGGATGCCGATTCCGGTGTTGCCTCGGGCTGGGTCGCCTCAGTCACAGGAAGCTCCTGTTCCGTATCATCCGCATAGGCAAAGGCCGGTACGGTAAACGAGAAGCAGAGCGTGAAACATAGTGCAAGTGCTGCCAGAAGGCGGATTCCTTTTTTCTTAGTCATTGTCTGTCACCTCCTGTTGGGTAGTAGTGGAGTGCTTTTCCGTTTTGCCGTCCTTCATCGCGGCGAGGAACGCCATGATCTGATCCTTGTCCATGACCATCGCACGGACAGTGTTGACGATTTCAAGGTTTTCCAATTCAGTTTTCTTGTCGTACAGCTCTTTGAGCTGCCCCTGCAGGTCCTCGACCTTCTTTTCGGTTTTGGCGATTTCTGCGCAAACCTTCTGATATTTCGGGTTCATAAAAACGCTCCTTTCGCTTAGTAGTTGGGTCTTCCAAAGGCATAAAAGTGAGACTGCCAATAGGAAGTGTTGATAGATGTGTACTGGATGGGGTCGCCGCAGTGCAACATCACATTGTCGCCCACATAGATGCCCACATGGGAAACACCCGGCGTATCGTATGTGCCGACAAAGAAGACCAGATCACCCGGCTTCGCATCGGCGCTGGAAACGGGCGAGCACACATTATATAGCCCCTGTGCCCCCAGCCGTCCGGTATTGACAAGGCCGCTGTTCGTCAGGACATAGCTGACGAAGCCCGAACAGTCAAAGGAAGTGGACGGGTTTGAGCCGCCCCACACATAGGGATAGCCAAGGTACTTCTCAGCCTCCGCAATGAGGGTTGCGAACTTCTCATCCGTCAGATATTCCACATTGACTGTATAGTCATCCGGTGGGTTTTCAATGTACTTGTCCACATAACCGGAACCGGGAAATAAATCCTCGCGGTTGCCCAGCGTTGACATATAGGCCGAGTACATAGAGAGCTGATCTTCATTCATGATGTACACAGGCAAATGGGAAAGGTCAAAGTTTTCCAGCGTAACGGTACAGATGTAGTAGTTGTACGGGACTTCGACCTCATAGGTATAAGTTTCCGTGCTGGTTTCACCGGTTTCTGGATCGGTGACAGTCGTTGTCCCGGTACGGGTCTCTGTCCGGTAGCGTACCTCAACCTCCACATTTTCGGTGAGGATATATTGCTGGTCAAAGAGCGTTTGAAGACGCCCCTGAACTTCGTCCAGCGTGAACTCTCCCTCATTGAAGGCGGATAGAATGGAGATCAGCACATAGGGATCGTGCTCAATCGCGTCAAGGTCAAAGTGGTACTCGTCGTAGTCATGTGTGCTCTCGTAGTTATCCAGATAAGATTGCAGTTCCGCCTCCATCTGACAATACTGTGCCTCCGCACCCTTCATGGCATCGTCCTCGCTGAGGTAGGAAGTGGCGATCACAGAAGAAGTCGTAGAGGTAAACATTGCCGTGCAGGAGCTAATCCCGGCAGACAACAGGATCAGGATCATCAGACCTACGCCCAGCCACGCAAAGACCTTTTTGTTCTTGGCGATAAAGTCCTTTACCTTATCCGACGCTTTCTCCCGGACGGTTTTACCGGTGGACTTGGTGGCGGTGGAGGCAGTTTGCTCCCCGGCCTTGCGAGCCGCAGCGTATTCCTTCTTGATGTGCTGCTTCTGGTAGTGCTTATTCATATTGGCACGGGAAACCTTCATCTCAGGATTTTCGGCAACCGTCTTCTCAAAATGGAGCTTCCGGTCAGCGGCCTCGGCCTTCTGTTCCAACTTGGACACCTTCTCGAAAGGCTTGTTTGCACTGCGCTCTGTATGATGCTGGTAGTGGCGGACAACGGACTCGGCGGCAATCTCCGTCTTATGGGCGGCTTCCACACCGGAGTTTTCCTGCTCAACCTCATGGATTTTGCCGTGAATGCCAGAGGCAAGAGTATCGCCGACCTTACGGACGGTCTTGTCTGCCTCAAACTGCAATTTGCTCTGTCCCTTGGGGACTTTCAGCTCGTCTTCAAAGTAGAGGCGGGTTTTGCCTTTACCGGTTTCCTCGTCAAAGACGCGCTCTTTTTTCAGCACCTTCTTGGTGGGCAGCTTCTCACGGGCGGCATCCAGACGCTCATGCGCCTTCTGAGATTTTCGCTCCAACCGTTCAATCCGCCGGGAAGCTGGGGCATCGCCGTCAAGATCCGGCATCTCTGCGGAGGTTTCCGCCGCTCTTTCCAGAACGGACTCTCCATCAATCTGCCTTTCAGCGCGAGGTCTGCTGACCTTGCCGGTGACAGCGGTATCGGCAAATGCTTTTCCGTAGTCAACGGAATGGGCGCGGTATGTCTCAGAGTGCAGAGTGTAAGATGTGGGATCATCGCTGACGGGCAGATCACCCGGCTTGTACTCTTGCGCCGCATCTGCGGACTGTGTTTCGGCCTGAGCCTGACTCTCTGCGTCTTCCAGCTCATCAGGACGAAGCTGCCGCCGCTTCCTGACCTCTTCGGTCAGATCACCGGTTTCTGCGTCATGAGGCGCGACAAGCTGGGCATCTTCAAGGCGCTTCGACACCTTTTCCGAAGTGCCTTCCGTGAGGTTTTCTTCCACAGCGCCGTCTCTGGTCATCCGCAGGACAACCCGGTCTTTGGGCTTCAATTCATCATGAGGCATCAGATTTCACCTCCAATCCGCGCCTCGGCAAGTTCTTTGTATTCAGGTTTTAACTCAATTCCGACATAGTGACGGTCAAGCTGCTTTGCGACCATACCGGTTGTGCCGCTGCCCATGAAGGGATCAAGGACAACGCCGTCTTTCGGGCATCCGGCAAGCAGACAGGTTTCAACCAGCTTCGGCGGGTATGCGGCATAGTGACCGCCTTTGAAGGGGACGGTGTTGATAATCCAGACATCCCGCTTGTTACGCAGCGGATTGATCATCTCATCGGGGATAGCACCGTGTTCACGGCAAAGATTGATGGTCTGCGGCTTCGCCTGTCCGGGGATAGGCTCCCCGTATTTATTGCTTCCCTTGACCCCACGCTTGAGCCTGTTTGCCGTTCCGGGAGCAATCGGCTCGGAAATGGCCTTGTAGTCAAAGAAATACTTCCGTGCCTTGGAGAACAGGAAGATGTGTTCATAGCAGCGGGCGCAGCGGTCTTTAACGCTTTCCGGCATCGGGTTTTCCTTCATCCAGATGATGTCATTGCGCAGATACCAGCCGGAGTCGCGGAGCGAAAAGGCCAGCATCCACGGGATGCCGATCATATCTTTAGGCTTGCAGCCCTCAACCTTATAGTTGAGAGCCACAGCCTGACCGTTCCTGCCCTTGGGATTCTTCGCATCCACATAGCTGCCCTGATTTCCTTTTCCTGCATAGGTGTCGGAGATATTGAGCCAGAGCGTGCCGTCAGAACGCAGAACGCGCCTGACTTCGGCAAACACTTCCGTCAGACGCGAGATGTATTCCTTTGGTGTTGCCTCTCTGCCGATCTGTCCGTCCACACCGTAATCGCGCAGCGCATAGTACGGCGGGGAGGTGATGCAGCAATGAACGCTCTCATCGGGCAGCGTTTTGAGGACTTCGAGACAATCACCGGTATAAATATGATCAAGCTGTATGGGGACTACCTCCTTCCTTTGAGATTTGATGCGAGCTTAGTCGGAGAAATACTCGTCCGGCTCGTAGTCCTCGTCATCGTCCAGCTCATCCTCCCACCGGTCGATGATGTCCTCGGCCTCTTTTGCCGCATTGCGGTAGACGGAGAGGCGGTTGCGCTCATAGGCCGCAAAAGCAGGGACGAACTTGGCAAGCTCATGAATGGCGCGTACATCCTTCGTGCGCATATCCGATACCATGTCAATCAGTTCGGCCATCGTCAGCAGATCCTCAATCATGCTGTCGTACTTCTCCTTGGGGATGGTGACGAAATCATCCTCATCCTCGTCTTCCTCATCCATATCAAAAGCGGAAGGAGTGCCGGACACACGATAGATGTGTTCTTTCTCCTGAATGGAGTTGAGAATACCGCCGATGACCTCCGTTGCCTCATTGGCGCACTCGGCGATTTCCTCGCGGACATGGAGGTAAGCGCGGTGGTGCTTTTTCAGCTCGTCCTCCTTGCGGATCAGGTTGACCAGCTCCACGGTCAGCCCCATCAGGCCAAAGAAGCTGTCCATGCCTTCCTTGACCTCGCGGAAGCTCATCTCAACCGGCGTATCGCCGAAAATCTCGGTCATCTCGTCAACGGTGATCTCAAAGTTCTCATTCATATTCTTTTTCATAAAGGTAGTCCTCCTTAATTCTGCAAGGTTTCTTCGGGTTTGGTGGTCATGTAACGATAGAGCATCGTGTCCTTCGGGAAGTCATCCTTGAAGGGGACGATGGTGGAGCCGTAGAAGATCAAGCCTTCACCGGCATTGGAATTGGTGATGTAGTTCTGCTGGCTGGGCGAGATGTTCAGCGCCTTTGACAAAATCTGCCGGTCGCCGCTTGCCTGGTTCAGAAGGTAAACGAAGTCGGAGTTCTCAAAGATGTTCTCAATCTCACGGGAAGCCAGCAAATCCTTGACATTCTGCGTGATGCCGGTCGGAATCCCGCCCCATTTTCTGAACCGCTTCCAGATTTCGACGGAATAGGCGGCTGTCTGCTCTTCCTTGAGCAGAAGGTGGAACTCGTCCATGTAGTAGCGCGTCGCTTTGTGCTGGGCGCGGTTGATGGTTACACGGTTCCAGACTTGATCCTGCACAATGAGCATCCCCAGCTTTTTGAGCTGCTTTCCAAGCTGCTTGATGTCATAGCAGACGAAGCGATTATTCACATCCACATTCGTCCGGTGATTGAAGACATTCAGCGAGCCATGCACATAGATTTCAAGGGCAGTGGCAATCCGCTGTGCTTCCGGCTCACTCTGACTGCGCAAGATGTTGTAGAGGTCTTCGAGGATGGGCATTTTCTCAGGGACCGGATCGGCAAGGTAGTCCTGATACACCTTACGGACGCTTCGGTCGATGATGGTCTTTTCCACCGGTTGCAGCCCGTCCTTGCCGCCCACAATCAGCTCACACATGGAGAGGATGAAGTCAGACTTCAAAGTCAACGGGTTTTCCTCTTCCGAGTAATTCACATTGATGTCCAGCGGGTTGATGTAGTCGGTACTCACCGGCGAGATGCGGATGACCTGACCTCCGAGCTTCTGCACAAGGGGATAATACTCCGCCTCGGGATCGCAGACGATGATGTCATCCTCCGTAATAAGGAAGGCGTTGGTCATTTCCCGCTTCGCCGAAAAGCTCTTGCCGGAACCGGGGGTACCGAGGATCAGGCCGTTCGGGTTTTTGAGCTGTTTTCGGTCAACCATGATCATGTTGTTGGAGAGCGCATTCAGCCCGTAATACAGCGCCTCGCCGCCCTGAAAAAGCTCCTGCGTCGTAAACGGGACGAACACTGCCGTCGAAGAGGTGGTCAGCCCGCGCTCAATCTCGATCTGATTCAGGCCAATCGGGAGAGAGGACATCAGCCCTTCTTCCTGCTGGAAGTCCAGCCGCTTGAGCGCACAGTTGTATTTCTGGGCGATGGAAGCCGTCTGGAAAATGGCGTTTTCGAGCTTCTGGCGGGAGGCAGCGGTATTCATGATGAGGATGGTCACAAGGAACATTCTCTCGTTGCGCGTCTGAAGGTCCTGCAACAGGCGCTTGGCCTCACCGCCGTAGGTGGCAAGGTCGGACGGGATGATTTCCATGTCATATCCGCTTCTCACGGCCTTCTTCTGCTCTTCAATTTTCATCTTATCAAGGTCGGTAATCTTCATCTTGATGCTCTTGATAGCTTTCGCCTGATCAATCGTGCGGATATGAAGATTGACCGTGATGTTGCTGTCCATGTCGAGGAAGTCAGCCAGCATCCGGTCATTGAGTTCCGGCGCGAGGATTTGCAGGAAGCTCACCGCGCCGATGGCCTTGCCCATCTTGAAGCACTTGCCTTCGCGGAAATCGAAAGAAGTGGGCGCGATGAAATCCTTGCTGCTGAGTCCCGTCCGGGCTACCATGTCAAAGGAGAAGCGGAACGGCTCGTTCGAGTCCATGTTGAACACATCATGGAGCACTTTCAGCCGTTCGTAGCCGGACAGCGGCTCGGTCTTCACACCGAGGGTTTTGAAGTTGTTGAGGATGTCCGTCTCAATCCGATCCAGCTTGGCCTTCGCCATGCGCAGGGAGTCGGCCTCAATGCCAAAAGTAATGTACTTGCGCTTGATGAGGCCGTTGTTGCCCTTCGTGAGCTGGTTTTGCAGCATCTCGGAATACTCGCTGCGGATGTCGTTGAACTCGTCATCCTGCTCCGGGATGTTGATCTGCTTCTTGAACTCGCTGATGCTCGTCCTCTGGTTGATGAAAGAGAACTGGACAAAAATCGAGCTGTCAAAGTAGTTCAAAAAGTCGCACCAGTTCTCGAAGATGGCCGTCTTGTCCTCGTTCTGGGCGAGCTGGTAGTTGATGTCGTTGAAACGGATGGTCTTTGTGTAAAGGCGGCTGCTGACCTTGCAGATGCCGTCGCGGCACATCTCCACATAGGGGATGGTCTGCTGCGCCGATTTGCGGACTTTCTTTGCCTTCTTGTCCTTTTTCTTCTGCGTGACCAGCTTCTTCTTTTCCTCGGCGGAGAGAAGATCGCCGTACACCTTGCCGTTTTTAGTAAGCCGCTTAGGCTCTGCGGCCTTTTTCGTGCTGCTGTGCAATCTGCAATTCCTCCTTCTCTTTGATTTCCTGCTGGATCGCAGCGTATAGGTTGCTCGTGCGGTATGGCCGCACCTTATCCCTCAGAAACATGGACTTGATCACATGACCGAGGATTTTTTCAGCCGGTTGCCCGTCCTTCTCATAGAGAGCGAAGAAGATAAACGGGAGCATGATGACCACCATCAGCATTGCCGAGGTGGAGATGCCGAGGCTGGGCTTAGTCAGAAAGAAGATCGGGACACCCGCTGCCGCAGCCAGCGCAAAGCAGATGAGCTGCCGCTTTGTCAGGTTGAACATGATCTTCGTCTTGACACGGTTCAGATCCTTCGGGACCGGTACAAACGCCATTGGGAACCTCCTTTCCAAGCGTGATGCTGCACTCGACTTCATTGCCCCATACATCCCAGCCTTCGGGGGACTGTCGGGCGAAAAGTTCGATGCGCGGGACATCGCCCATGAGCTGGACGATGCGGTTGCGGGCTTCCTCCGGTTTCTTGGAGTGCTCTTCGATGTGGCTCATGATGACCTGATGCACACCGGGGCTTGCCCGTTTGGGATGGCCTTTCGTTGCAAGGATGCAGAGTTCCGCATTCGCCCGTGTCCAGTACCCCATGCCCCAAAAGAGGCTGTCGGACACCCGGTTCTGCTTGATCCAGACAAAAGCCGTCGTTTTGTATTCAAATCCCCATGCTTCGAGGACTTGGAACGCCTCCTGCATACAGGGGAAGGTAATCCACATGAAGAGCGCACAGTCTTTTGCTGCAAGCTCTCCAATGGGAAGCGCCTTAATGTCTTCAAGGCACATGGTCGGGTAATGACCTTCCGCCGAGCGGCCAAGCCCTTTTTTCGAGTAGACCTTGTACCGCCACGGAGGGTCGGCATAGATCACGGAGTATTTCTTCAAGCGGACCCTCCTTTCTCAGTGGGCATTGAATAATGACTTCGCGAGCGAGCCTGTCTTGAACAGGGAGAAGCAGAGGATGACCGTGTATGCCGCCACCGAGAACAGCGCCGAGTGGATATTGGCCGCGATGATCATGTTGTTGATGAGCACTGCATAGATCGCCACGCACACCATGATGAGGAAGCCTTGGAACGCAAGTGCGAACAGCCCTTTGAGGTAGTTCGTGCCAATGCTGCCCCATTCGCGGTTACTCATCGTCGCTATGGGAATGGGCGCGATGCTCACGGTACAGTAAATTTCAATCATACGGCCATAGAGGATGACCGTGATGAGAATGGACATAATCTTGAGGCACAGACTGATCAGCAGCGTCTCTATGGACAGGCCGAGTAGTTCGCCAATGCCCATCGTTTCCATGCTGGCGCGCATTTGTTCAAGAGTGGATTCGATGTCGATATTTGTGTCGCTGCTTATGACACCGGCTGCACCGGTTACGACATTTTGACCGATGTCGAAGACCGCCATCACAATGTCAAAGGTATTGGTAACGAGGTAGATCGCCACAGCCGCCTTGAAGAACCACTTGAAGAACATCCATGTGTCCATGTCATGCAAGTTGTTTTTCTCGGTGATCATGGAGATCAGCTCGTAACACAGGACAAAGGTGATGATGATACCAGCGATGGGGACTATCACATTTTCGGATAGTCCCCGGATCATCTGGTATATGCTGCTATCCCATGAAGAGGGCGTTTTGCCTACCTCAGCAGCTATCGTCCCTACCTTGTCGTTGACATCGGTGAACATATTGGTCATGTTGCTTTCAATCCAGCCGATCAGAAGCTCTTTTATGGCTTCCTCGATTTTTTCAAGGATAAATCCCAATATTTCACCACCTTTCGGTTATGCTGGGGTTGCCGGATCAGAACAGGCCAGACAGGAGCGGGATAAGGGTCGTGCCGATGAGTACCACACCACCACCGGCCATCAACTGCTTGATTCCTTGGCTCTTGGCACCGGGATTGTCATTGCCGTACCCCTCCATGAGGTTGACCACGCCCCACACGGCAAGGCCAGCGCCAAGGGCGACAACGAGGGTCTGCAAAACGGTAACTGCCTGATTGATAAATTCCATAAATGACCTCCTTATGTTGGAAATTGATTAAAAATTAAGGGAGAGCGCGGCATTTCGCGCCCTCCCATGTGGACACGCGAACTGGTGATCAGAACAAACCGGACAGCAGGGGGATGAGGGTCGTGCCGATGAGTACCACGCCGCCACCGGCCATCAACTGCTTGATGCCCTGGCTCTTGGCACCGGGATTGTCATTGCCGTACCCCTCCATGAGGTTGACCACACCCCACACAGCCAGACCGGCACCGAGGGCAACAACGAGCGTCTGAAGGACCGTAACCGCCTGATTGATAAATTCCATAGAGTGACCTCCTTGATTTTTGAGTGTGAATTATTGAAAATGGGCAAAAAAATAGAAGCCCCGTCATTGTTCTGCTTTGGGCATTGCCCATGCGCAGTGCATGACGGGGCTTCAATCGGCTTCAACCTCTCCCATGTCATAGAGGTCGAAGGTTTGGGTGGGCTTGACTACCAGCTTGCGAGAACGGTATTTCTCGATGTCAAAGGCGTTGCGCTTATCGTAGTCGGACAGCATTTTGTATTTTGGATGCTTCGTAATGTCGTACTTGTCACTGAGAAAAGGTCTCACGCCTCTAAGCTGCAAAATACATTTGCCGCCGTCCATGACAGCGATTTCGTCCTCCGACATAAGCTGCTTGCCGGTCTTCTGGTAGTTCAGGCCGTATGAGTTGTTGGTCGAACGGGTTTCTGATGTGTTATATAGGTCGATTGTCTCCTTTCCGAGGATTTCACTGAGTTCCTTCAAAGTGGACTTTTCCTTACCGCCAAGGAAGAGCGTACAGTCGCAGTTGCCGACAATCGTGTCCGCCGCGTCCTTGTAGATGGTCTTGAGCTGACTCTGGGACTGCAAGATGATGGACGCTGAGATTTCCCGGCTTCGGATCGTAGCAATCAGTTTATCGAACTTTGGGATTTGACCGATGTTCGCGAACTCGTCGAGCAAGCAGCGGACATGGACGGGAAGCCGCCCATTGTAGACATCATCCGCCTTGTCGCAGAGCAAGTTAAAAAGCTGGGAGTACATAATCGCCACGACAAAGTTGAAGGTATCGTCGGTATCAGAGATAATGACGAACAGCGCCGTCTTGCGGTCGCCGATACAATCCAGCTCCATCTCGTCGTAACTCATCAGCTCCCGCAGCTCCGCGATGTCAAACGGGGCAAGCCGTGCGCCACAGCTAATCAGGATCGACTTGGCTGTTTTGCCAGCGGCTAACTTATATTTACGGTATTGCTTGACCGCGAAGTGGTCAGGGTCGCGCTCTTCCAGCTCATCGAACATGAGGTCAACGGGATTTTTGAAAGTCTCGTCATCCTCTCTGGCCTCCGAAGCGTTGATCAATTCGAGCAAGGTAGTGAAGTTTTTCTCGTGTTCCGGCGCTTCGTACCAGATATAGCCGATGAGTGCGGTATAGTAGAGCTTTTCTGCCTTGACCCAGAAATCCTCCCCGGACTTATCGCCATCTCCCTTCGTGTTGACGATGATCGTATTGACCAGTTTGAGGATGTCCTTTTCGCTGCGGATGTAGGCGAACGGGTTGTAGTGCATGGATTTTCGGAAGTTGATCGTATTCAGCGACTTGATGATATAGCCGTTTTTCTCAAGCATCTTTCCGCATTCGACCAGCACTGTACCCTTGGGATCAGTGACCACATAGGAGCTGTGCATCTGCATCAGGTTGGGCTTCACGAAGAAGCGGGTCTTGCCCGAGCCGGAACCACCGATGACAAGGATGTTCTTATTCCTCGCGTACTTCGGCTGCTTCGGTCGGCTGTTCATGGTCAGCCCCTCGGTCTGGGTGAGGATGACATTGTTGGAGAAGTCATCATCCATGTAAGGTCGGATGTCTTCCGGTCGTCCCCAACGCGCTGACCCGTATTCTTCTCCTTGGCGGAATTTCTTGCGGTTTTTTCCTTTGATGTAGACGGCCAGCTTGAGCAACGCGCCTCCGGCCACACCGATGAGAAGATCTACCGGGTGGAAGCTCGGAAGTGGGTTGGCAAACGCTGCTCCGAAGTTGGCAAAGCCTCCGGTGAGTTTGTCGATGAACTCTGTGCCGGGAGCCAGACGGAAGACTGCCGCCAGCTTACCCACAAAGTAGAAGGCGAACACATACGGAAGATTGAGAAGGACGAGCTTTTTGATGTCGAGTTTCTTTCTCATAGCTCAACGCCCCGATCCTTCGTCTTGACCTTGACCTTCTCCTTGTGCTGGGCTTTGGACTGCTCCCTGCTGCGGGAGAGCTTCTGCTTGAGGGATTGCTTTTCTTTCTGCTTGACCGTCTTGGCGGAAAACTCCTTGAAAGCCTGAGTCATCACATCCACATCCCGTCCTTTGAAGAAGACGAGATAACGCGGCGGCTGCTCAGAGGTGTCCTTCTTGAGCGCGTAGTCGATCCCATACTTGTTCGCTGTGCGCTCGAAAGACTTGATGTTTCCGTCGGTCACTTCAATGTTGCTGATTGCGGCGTTCTGCTCGACAAGGTGCTTGATGGACTGCTTGCCCCGGTAGGTCTTGGGCTGAGAGGCTTGCTTTTCGGCCTTTTCAATTTCCTCAATGAATTTGGCGAGCGCTTTTTTCAGCACTTCCGCAGTGATCCTGCCGCCCTTAATGGCAATCGCAACGACTTTGGTATTTACTTCATCCTGCATGGGGACCTCCTTTCTGAGATTTGCGGGGCAATCCCGTCACTAAGGCGGGACACCGTGTAAAATGTGGATCATGTTTTCATCTCACCCCCTTGAAGTTGATTGAGAATGCTTACGCATCAGCCTTTTCCGTGAAAATCGTAGTTCACGCGGGCTGAATAGTAGTTGTCTATGGTCAGTGAAGCGTTATACAACGCCGTAAGCAGATATGCCCGGATGTTCCGAATGTCGGAAGGGCAATCGTTCATCGCTTGGAGCACATAGTCGATGTGGCCGCTGTCCAGCTTGAGGAAGCGTGACTTAACCACCGGCTGCGGCATATCCTCGCCGTTGATACGGATGGTGGGGCTTGTGGAGCAGACAGCATCCAGCATAATCTCGACAATTTCGTTTACACGGTCAAGGTCATAGTGCCTGTCCTGAGAGCGGATGTCGATCTCAAGGTTATCCCGGATCAATTCCCTGTATTGCTCCCGTTCATCCATCCTGTCCATCCCATCAAGATTGATAGATTGATAGTTATTCAGAGAGTTATTTCTTTCGTTGGTAATTACTTGATTAGTATTTAATTGTGCGGGATTTTCCCCGTGTGGGTTTTCCAGATGTGGATTCTCCATATCTGGATTATCCACATCTGGATTTTCCCTGTGTGGAGAAACCGGTTGTGGCTGTTCGTAAATCTCAAAGACCGTGTTGCTCATCCTGCCCTTGGCGTCTCGCTGCCTGTGTCGGATAAGGTAGCCGTGATCTTCAAGCTCTCTGAGAGCTGCCAGAACAGCATCGGGACCTTCCTTGCAGATCGCCGAAAGACCTTTCGTTGAGAACTGCCAGCCGTCGTTGAAGGACAGCATTTTGGAGAGCAGCCCCACGGCCTTGAGGGACAGGGTTTTATCGCGGAGATGGTAATTTGCCATGACCGTGTAGCCACGGTTTTTGTTGACGCGATAGACTGCCATGCGGTTATCCCTCCCTTGCCATCACCGGCTGACAGCGCAGCGTTGACAGCTTCACCGGGGAATAGGGACATTCCTCGAAGACACAGGTTTGATATTTCCAGTATGGACGATGGAAGCAGCACGACCGACATTCCGGGCAGATCCCGTCGCATCCGCTGTCATAGTGGTTGTGGCCGGGTATCTCCTTCATGAGGGCTTCAAAGGCTTGCAGCTTACCGGCTGTCATGTAGCTCATTTTGTTTTATCTCCTTTCCTCGCCGCACCGCCGTCATCTGCAAGAGGCAGATTGTTCCAGCTTTCGGGCAACAAAAAAAGAGGGTTTGCTTCATGCTCCGAATTGGAGAATGAAACAAACCCTCTTAGCTTTTCAGATATTCAGATGATTTCTCGGATGGTATGGATGAGGCCGAGCAGCAGCCCGACAATCAGGGCGAGTCCTCCGATAAGACCGCCGATGATGATGTTGAGTGCGAAGATTCCTACTGTGCCGGATATGCCGTAACCGAAGGGGACGAGCCAGAGACACATCCTGCGGATGCCGAATGGGAAGCCGACACAGAGCCACATCAGGAAGTAGTCACATACGCCGTCCGCCATATAGACCGGCTTGAAGAATGCGGCAAGGCAAAGGGCAATCAGCAGAGGAAGCAGCACTTCCTTGAGAAAAGTCTTCACATCCTCACCCTCAATCCCTGCAAATCGTCCGTGCGGATGCCGACGAGATACCAGTCCGCAGCCATCTCGATCCGGGTGGGTTTCCACTTGCCCCCGACCATGACATCGAAGCATTCCCCGCAGTGCAGACCGCCGTAGTAGCAGTCAAGGTCAAAGCGAATGTCGTACCGATCCGTTGCGTGGTCATAAACTAAAGTTCCCTGTTTCATGATGGACTCCTTTCGTTGTGGGCAGCGCAACGGGAAGGGCTTATACAGTGTACCTCCATAGCCACCGCCAGCCGGTTTTGATCCAGTGCGCCGATTGTAGTGCGATTGTTCCTCTTTCAGGTCAAAAAAGAAGGGACTAAGCCAGAATCCCTTGATTTTCAAGGTCTTTCTGATTTAGTCCCATTATCGCACAACAATCCTTGACAATCACGGCGGAGACCTTTCCGGCTTCCACGTCCTCCATCATTTTGGAAAAGGCGGGACGCTCGAAATCGGCCCCGGAATACCCGTCGTCGCAGATGAACCGGTACGGAAGAAAGTGATTTTCCTCGGCATACCGGGTGAGAATTTTCCGCTGGTTGACGATGCTGTTGGAATCTCCCTGAAGCTCGTCCTCATGGCTCAAACGTCCATACAGGTAATTGATTTTATCGCTTGGCTGTCTGGTCAAAATACCCTCCGTTTCCGACAGCCAACAGACGGTAATGTATGACATCAATATACCACACATTTCCCCGTCTGTCACGGCTGCTCCGATGAAATTAAGAGGTTTTGCCCGTCTGGTCGGCGTCGTACCGGATCAGGCGGGCAATCGCGGCGGCGGGGTCGC
>ENA-UOOI01000797-UOOI01000797.1-fermentation-metagenome-genome-assembly--contig:-NODE-797-length-37779-cov-7.859082_pt1 | contig 37779 bp, 44 predicted proteins | sample MGYA00245779_ERZ724027 | MGnify/ENA primary metagenome ERZ724027 (study PRJEB28704, sample SAMN03018318) | fermentation metagenome | biome: anthropogenic terrestrial biome; feature: soil; material...
TAATGGGGGAAATATTCTACTGTTTGTTTTTTGGGTCTCGCCATGCATCCATCCACCCCCTTGCAAAATCCAATTCATGAAAATTTTTCCGCACTTAAGTCTTTTTATAGAGGCGGTTTCCCGCCTCTCTTTGTTTTGTCTATATTGCATCTTTGAAGGCTTCTGGTATATCCCCTGTTACCGCGCTACTTTCCTCCGGCTCTGCTTTCTCTGCTACCGCTGCTGCCTCTATATCATTACAGATCCTCTCATACTTAATCTTTTGGACATTTGTTGAACGTTCGTAACCATACTTTGAAAGAACATTTTTGACTATTTCTTCATTACCTTGGGCCAGGGCAAACATTCTTTTGGCCTGCTTTTGAGTGATTGCTCCGGATTGATCAGTATAATATTTCTTCTGATTTGATACCCGTTGCCCATCAAGGTCAGTGTCTTCAATGTCCTGTGTGAATATATCTGAAAGTGAAGCTACCAACAGTGTAGCGTCAACCAATGCCCTCTTTTTCGCCATCTTCAATATCGTGTTGTCTATTGTGTATGGATTCTGCTTCGCGTACTTTGCTTCCCGTGTGTTCGCACTGCCCAACCCTTCTGTGATGAGCATATCTCCTTTATATAACTGACACTTGACTTGATACTGGAAGAATCCAGTATTAAAATCCCGTGTACTATCCACAATCTCAAATTCGCTCCGTAAACCCATTAGCATGAGTATCTTTTCAGCTCCAGGCTTGAACATAGTTGGTTTTGGTGTACCTGGTATAATCCCATAGTCATGATTCTGTTGTAAAGTTTTCTGAACAACCTGTTGAAACTGTGTTATTTTCTGCATTGTCCTCTGTACTTGATCAATAGAGATTGAATCTATTATTAAAAGATTATTTTCAACTGCATTTTCATCTGACATTTACATTGCCTCCTCATTTTCATTCATCCTTGCCTCGCATTCTGCTTCTCTCCTATCCTCCGGGTCGATTGGCCCGGTATATTTCTTCCCCATTGGGCAGTCATACTGTAGGCTGACAAATGGATTCGTACTATATGCGCTGCCTGGTCGGTTGCATAGGATTTCGCTGATTCCGGTATCATTCACGAGAAGGCTGTACTGGCAGTCCATACACCCGATACCTGTCCTCATTTCACATCATCCCCTATGCCGTACGCTTTCGCTGCTATATCTGCTTTCAGGTACACTTGCATGAGCTGTAATAGAATCCGGCGGCAGTGTTCCAGTTTCTCTTCTGCTTCCTTCGCTACACGTATTTGCCTTTCATATTCCATCATGTCCCGAAGCGCCGTGTCCATGTCTTCCTCTATTTTTTCCCTATTAAGGGTTTCCATTTCAAATTTATACATCATTTAACTTTCCTCCTTAACGTGCTATAATAGTGGTAGATGATTTATTTAGGCGCTTAGCAGGCGCTTTTTTCTTTTTCACAAAAAATCACTGTCAACGCAGCACTCACTACATCTGAAACTTCTTTTTCTACTCGCTGCCAGTCTCTGACTTCTCCATCGTCTACCTCCCCATCGCAAGCGATGTCGACCATTTTTCGGTCAATGTCGCTGAGATCTGATACTTCCTTCTGAAAGCGAAGCACTGCTCTCGCCATGTCCGAAAAATCGATATCTGGAAGGTACTTCCTGCCCAATTCGCTGGAACTTTTCATGTGCTGGTAGGCAAGCCATGGCGTACCATAAACTTCTACCATATTGCACACCACGTCATCTGGTGGCGTTGTTTTTCCTGCCTCATAATCAGCTATTGAACGTGTACTCACATACAGAAGATCTGATGCAACTTCCTGTGTGAGACCTGCTTTCTTCCTAGCCATTTTGTATATGTTTAAACATCCGTTATGCATGGTTTTCCATCCCCTTTCATGAGATAATATATATAGTGAATCATTTCGAATGCTGCTTCTGTATAGCTTTTCTAGCCATTTCCCGTATTACCACATCCTTAAGTCCTGATATTGGGCCAGCATACGCGAAGAGCTTATATTGTTTGGTTTTGGTCATTTCCTTTCTCCTCCTTCCTTAAAAAAGCCTGATTTCAATGTTTCGATGGGCAAATGACTGTCAATGGTTCCAGCTGGTTGGCCACCTTCGTCAATCAACTGACAAATTCGGTTTTGACCAGCTTTTGTGCTATCATCGGTAATGATTATTGATTCATTTGGCATTTGCATCAGTGTATATCGCTTGAGTTCCACTGCTTTTTCGCCTCCCTGCCCGCCTCGAGGTATCTCTCGTAGAGTTGGTCCCGTTCCCTGCGGAGATTGTCGAGTTGGCCGTTATGACATCTATGCCGTGCCTATGGAGCATCTGGGCCATCTCAAGCGATATGAAATTCCCAACATCGAATTTTTCAGCAGTCATTTTCTTTCTCACTCCTCTCCCAAATGGTCATTCCTATTTCCATAACCCGATGTAGTATTTTTTCAATGTCTTCCGGAGTTTTATCTATATACGCAGAATCACATATCTTTATTATCGTGTTGCCTATTTTGTATTGTTCAACTATACTCTCTTTGATTGTACTTGCACTCATTTAAAACACCTCCGGAATACTCTATTCATTGAGTCGCGTATATGAAATTTGTCCTTACTGTTGTTGTCTTTCTCCCCTCCTCTCACGCCGATTGCTCGTCGATTAAATCTTTGATGCTGGTATGAAGTTCTTTAGCTATTTTCTCTAATGTCGTTAACGATGGTTTTTTATGACCGTTTTCAACAAGAGACAAATGCTCTCTGGTTATGCCAATGTTTTGTGCTAATTGCAATTGCGTTAAGCCCGCTTTCTTTCGGTACTCTTTTATTAGGAACATTTTCAACCTCCTTTATCATCATTGTAATATCATATATTACATATATCAATGTTAATGTAATCTTGATTATTACAACTATATTATTTTATCTTCCTCTTTCTCAATAAAGCTCGCTTAATCTTGACTTTACTATTTTTTTCTAATATACTAATGTAAGATGTGAGCTTACATTTATTGAGGTGTTACTATGGATTTAGGCAATCATATAAAGCAATTACGCAAGAGTAAAAACTTAACTGCCGTTCAGCTGGCTACGATGGTCGGAATAACTCGGGAACATTTAAGCGCTGTTGAAAATAATATAAAACCTATATCACTTTCTACTCTTGAAAAAGTTTGCGATGTCCTCGGTGTTACACTAACTGAGTTTTTTGCTGATGAATCTGATTTATCCCCTGAGCTTAGCCAACTTTTAAGGACTGCCAAAACGCTTACACCCGAGCAACTCAAAATGCTTAATGACTTCATTGAAAGTCTCATAAAGAAGGAGGATTAATCTATGCCAACAAGACTTCAAGTACAGGAGAACATCAAAAATTATTTGTTCCTTACGAAAGTAAGAGTGATCCAAACGGATGAACCCTTTCAAATAAATGTCTACTTTGAAGACCTTGCCGGTAAATTTGTCCCGGAATATGCTAGTGCAATAAAGGAAATCTGCCCTGCACATCTTTGTGTGACTTGTAAGCCATATAAATCGCTCTTAGAAGACAACGTACCTCCTGAGATTGACTTCCCTGAGATAATTCAACATTTTGCCTTAATAACCAGCGGTAACATGCAATCCTTCCAAGAATGCATCAAGAAGGCATTACCTGATATGAACATCGTTGATATTAAGTTTATTGAAAACACAATTAACGTAGAGACCGATACTCCACTTTCAGCTGAAAAGCTTCTGTACTATTCTTTATATGCTCAAGAAATAGCTCCGCTTGGAGTCGCAGTAATGATACATTCGCTACACTTGCAGTAGTTCCGACCGGCTTTATATCTTTAATCCATTGGGAAAACTCAGCAAATCCTTTGTTTGATGTATGAACAAATATGATCAATTCACCAGGTTTTATAAGCTTTGTACAAGCTCTCGTTCCTATTTCTCTGCATTTTTTGTCGATGTGATATTTAGAGAAAATTGGTATATTGTGTTCCTTCATTTTTCCCCTCCTCTCTATGGATTTTAGGCTACCTATGAGGAATTGACCCCCCCCTCCTCTATGCCGAGATTAAATCTTTGATTGATAGGCCAAATGCTTCTGCAATAATCTGTGCTTGCTTTATATCTGGCAGGCATCTCCCTCTTTCCCAATCGCTTATTGTTGTTTGAGGAATGTTAGTTAACTTTGATAGATCGGTCTGCGACAGATTATTTTTCTTCCTTAGGTCTCTTAGTTTTGAACCAAAATTCACGATGTACCACCTCTCTTAATGTAACGACCTATCGTTAATATCAGTATATGCTATAACTTCCTATTTGTCAACGATATATCGTTAATTATTTAAATATTTTTTTGCTATAATGGTTTTAATGAAATATCGTTAGGCGGTGTAATATTGAATACTATTGCTGAACTAACTTCCAAAAGAATCCTCGATTTATGCCAAGAAAACAACATAACTATTAACAAACTTTCTACTATCTCAGGCTTAACTCAATCAACTGTTAATAGCATCATTAACGGAAAAAGCCAGAACCCTCAGTTAAAAACTATCTTTAAAATCTGTAATGGTTTAAATATTTCCGTTTCAGAATTCTTTAACTGCGACTATTTCAAAAATATTTATTTTGATGATTGAGGTGCAACTATGAAACTAAATCCTGATTGTGTAAGAGATATTCTTCTCACAGTTGAAAGCAATCCATTTGGCAAACATATGACCTTAGACGAACTTTGCGGCAAACTATGCCAGATATTAAAAGCATCAACGATTTAACTTTCGTAGGTCATGAATTTCTTGAAGATATTAAATCTGATAATACTTGGAACAAAACTAAGTCAGTTGCTAAAAACATTGGTACTTTCTCTCTTCACACACTTAAAGATATATCTGCGGAAGTTATAAGCGATTTAATCAAGAAAAATATTTAATTTAAATCTATGAGTTTCAGGAGTGTATTCTTTTGCTCATTCATATAGCAATTGACTATTTTTTTTGATTCCGCTGCCGCTTCTTCAACTATTTCTTTCGCAGTATTTTTATCAATCCCATAAATTAGATCTGAATATAAGCTTGCTGTTGCATTAGATATTTCACGCAATACATTCTTGCTGATTATTTGGTAATACTCCTCCCCTGTCATCATTTCATCTCCTTTATGCTTCTATCGCCTGATGTAGGAATTTTTCTATGAAGTACGTTTGCCCTTTCCCAGTAAGTTTGGGCGTGATTGATATGCTGATATCCCCGTTTCCGTGCCCTATTGTCGTTTCCTTGATCTCGAAAAGCCCCAATTCCATAGACCTTTGAGTGGGTTTGTTATAGTCGGTACCATGTCTGTTTATAAGGTATCCATTCGTACGCAGCCATTCAAAGAGTCGATTCTGGCCGATATCGATGCCATTTTGTTTCAAGACCTTGGCAAACTCGCCAATCAATATGGAAGTCTTAGAAGCAGTGACGCTATCAGCGAATATGACTTTTGGCTTATCTTGCTCGATCTGCTGTTCGGCCGCTAACCTCGCCTGCTGTTCATTCATGAGTTTAGTTGCCAATTGAATGATGAAGTCTGGGTCGGTCAAGGTCTTTTCAATGGTCTCAGGCGTCATGTAGGCTCCATGCATCCGAATGGACGGTATGACCTCGTCAAATATCCATGATTCAAATTTTTCTGCCGTGGGCAATTCGGAATTTGTAATCAGCCTATAGAGATCACCCTCTGGAATGGCATTAACTTCAATAGTCTTATTCTTACTTTGTGGGTGAGGTATGTGGTGTTTTACCACCCACCGGCAATGCTGCTTAATTGCGCTTGTAGTATCCTTGTATCCTAAGGCTTTGGCTACATCACTTGCCACAAAATATATTTTCTCGTTTAAATCAATAGTCCTGACCTGACCGAATTCCGGGTTTTCAAAGATTTTTAATTCCTCCATTTTCTCCCCTCCTCTCTATGCCGACTGCTCGGCTTTGTTGCGTTTTCTATGCACCCGATACATTTGTTGTCGTTTTGGCAACTCCACTGTTAAAAAAAATTTCAGTAGGGTCTTTTTTGAAAGCATCGCAGATTATTTCAATTTCTGTTTCTGTGAATTCTGTTATGCCATTTTCCTTGCGATTGTAGGTCGTCTCACCGATTTGCAACAATTTAGCAAGATCAGTTTGTTTTAGATTATATTCGACCCTTAAACCTTTTAGCTTATAATTGGGGTTTCTTTTATACATTTTTTCACCTCCGTTATCTATTTGGTAACTCATCTTGACACTATTATAGTATACGTTTGGTAACATGTCAATATGTTTTCTAAAATAATTTTATATTTTTGGTAACCAAGCTTTTACTTTCGGTAACATGCCTATATAATGGGAATAAAGAGGTGTTCCTATGGAAACTTTCTCGAAACGGTTACGGGAATTAAGAAAAGAAAATGAAATTAGTCAAGATAAATTAGCAGAGATATTAAACACTACGAAAGCTACAATATCAAGATATGAAAATGATCTACGAGAGCCGAAAGCAGAATTTGTACAACAATTAGCTGATTATTTTCATGTTAGTGTAGATTACCTCCTTGGCAAAACCGATATCCGCACGCCGGCGGACGAAATATCCGATGCTGTATCAGATGATCCAGAGCTGGCCGAGTTTTGGAACGAGCTCAAAGAGCGAGAGGACCTACAACTTTTTTTCAAGCAAACCAAGGACTTGAGCCCAAAGGCAATCAAGCAAGTAATGAGAATAATCAAAGCTATTGAAGATGAAGAAAGTAAATAACTGCACAAAAGAAGACAAGGGGGCAAAATATATGGCTATAAAAATATTAGATCAGCCTCTTATGAAAGCGCTCTCAAATCAGGAAATACCCTTCTACGAATTGATGACCGCATATGACATTCGGGTCTCTATAGCAAATATGGATACAATGGTCTGCGGTTTTACATACGTTAGGCTCGGTGAGTACCATTTAATTTTGAACGGTAACATTGGATATCAAGTACAGTGTGAGACCTTCATACACGAACTCAAACATATACTCGAGGACTGCCCCAAAATAAGCTATTATGTTGGGCTGGACATGCAGTATTCTACTATCGAAAACGAGGCGGATATGGTAGCGGAAGAGGCTGTGAAATATTGCGGGTAGACAAATGAGAGAGGAAGAAATCAAATGCCAGAAGATGATAGATTACCTTTAATGCATGTTTATTGTGATGAAAGTTCCCAAACAAAAAACAAATATATGGTAATAGGCGGGATATGGATTCCGGAACCAAATGTTAAAAAAATTGATGATGAAATATTAGATTTCAGAAATACTTCGGGCATGTCTAATGAATTAAAATGGGGAAAAGTCTCAAAGGGCAAACTTAATGAGTATAAGCAATTTGTTGATATAGTATTTTCTTATTTAGTTAAAAGACATTTGGTTTACAGATGTATTGTTGTAAACATGTGGGATTATGATATAAATAAATTTTCTAACGGTGATAGCGAATTGGGATTTTATAAAATTTATTACCAATTGCTATTGCAAAATTATTTAAATGGATATAGGTATATAGTGTATCCTGATGACAGGCAGAATTCATATAAGCATCGTCTCGAAGCGTTAAAAATAATATTAAATAGAGGAATAAAGAAAAAATATAATGTTGAGGCTAATCCTATTAGAGCTATTGAAGCAAGAAAATCACATGAAGTAAATTTAATTCAAGCTGTGGACTTATTTACTGGTGCAATAGGATATAAATGGAATAAAATGGATTTTAAGCCAGATGCAAGTGCTGCTAAAATAGAGTTAGCACAGTACATTGCATATAAAGCAAATCTTTCTACGTTAATGATATGTCACAATAAACAGCAAAGCCCAAATTTTCATATATGGTACTTTGATTTAAGCAAATCACATAAAAATAAAAAAAGCAAAATAAATGGATAGCGCCTTGAGTCCTATCCTTTTCGGATGTGCCGCACGACTTGGTGCGGGTTTCGGATATCAATGGCGCTATCCCATGTAGTATTCGTATTCTTTTGTATCTTCATTATAACATACTGTGTGGCAGTGTCAACAAAAATTTAATATTATTAAGTGGTGACATTTTTTAGCCTATCTATGAGGAATTGAAACATAAAACAGTCTCTATTTTTATCTTTGTTTAATGATTTTAGCCTACCTCTAAGGAATTGAAACAAACAAACGCCGCATAAAGGAGGTGGATGTTATGTTAGAACAAGCAGATGCAAATAGGTTAATTGATATGGATAAAATATTGCTTGAATGTAATACTATTAAGATGCCGGGACCAGATAATGAGCTAAATATAAATGCTATTTCAAGTGATAAAACTGAGAGCTTTTTATTTGACATAAGACGTGGTAAAATTGATATAAGAAAATATAAAATGCAAAATAGATACAGTAATAATGAAATATTATTAAGACTTGAGATTGTGTCAATTAAGCAATTTCATATAAACCCTGACGGCACCAAGATATATGGACCTCATATACATCGATATAAAGAAGGCGCCGGTGATGGTTGGGCTACCCCATATAATAAGCAGTTTAATGATTTTGCTGATTACATAATTGATTTTTTTAAAATGTGCAACGTAGTAAATTTACCAAATGTGCAAAGAGGGTTTGATAACGATGTTTTTACCGGATAAAATGATCAATGATTATGTAAACTGGTTAAAAGAGAATATTGCTTATGAGCGCATAGGAGATTATGTAGAGATAGTGACTCCATTTGTAGACAGGCATAATGACTCTATACAAGTTTATATCAAAAAAATAAGTGATGATGATTATTTATTGACTGACGGTGGAGAGATTATATCAGATCTTATATTAAGTGGCATTGAAATTACACCACATCGTCAAAAAATGATTAATGATATATTAATGAGATTTGGTGTACAGAGTAATAATCGTGAGATTACCATTAATGCATGTGAGAATGACTTCCCAGCTAAAAAGCATTTTTTGATACAAGCATTATTGACGATCGACGACCTGTTCATGACTTCAAGACCAAATGTAATAAGTCTATTTACGGAAGATGTCGAGAATTATTTAAAAGAGAAACAAATACAGTATGTATCCTATATTTCTCTTGTTGGCAAAAGTGGATTTACCCATAATTTTGATTTTGCTATTGGTGCATCTAAGAAAAAGAGCGAGCGGTTCATTAAAGCAATAAACAAACCAAATAAAGATAATACCACTTCTACAATATTTAGCTGGAATGACGTTACAGCAACAAGAAAGCCTGATTCTAAATTGCTTGTTATGTTAAATGATTCGGATGACAAAATTAACGATGAGTTAATTAATGCATATATGCATTATGATATTTTACCTATTCCATGGTCCCATAAAGATAATTATACCAATGAACTAACTGCTTAATGTAGAGATAAATCTCAAATATTAATTTTAATCAGTAGAGAGATAATATCTCTCTTTTAATTTATGTAATAATACAAATCGGGGTGATACTATGGCATATTGTCTTTATCTTAGGAAATCGCGCGCTGACCTTGAGGCGGAGGCGAGGGGCGAGGGTGAAACCTTAGCCAGGCATGAGCACATCCTTTTGGAGCTCGCCGGCAAAATGAAGTTAAATGTAACCAAAAGTTATAAAGAGATTGTTTCCGGTGAAACTATTTCCGCACGCCCCGTGATGCAGCAGCTTCTCACTGACGTTGAGCAGGGTATATGGGAAGGTGTCCTCGTCGTGGAAGTAGAACGGCTGGCCCGTGGAGATACAATCGATCAAGGCATAGTCGCCCAAACCTTCAAATATTCCGACACGAAGATCATCACCCCGATGAAGATATATGACCCAAATAACGAGTATGATGAGGAATACTTTGAGTTCGGGCTTTTTATGAGCCGGCGTGAGTACAAAACCATCAACCGACGTCTTCAAAGTGGCCGTGTGCAATCAGCTAAAGAGGGCAAGTATGTCGGAAACAAGCCTCCATACGGGTATACCCGAAAAAAAATTGAGCATGACAAGGGCTACACTTTGAAGCCGAACCCCGAACAGGCTGATGTTGTTAGGATGATTTTTGAACTCTATACCCGGGGCGAGCTGCAACCGGATGGAAGTTATAGGAGACTTGGCGTTTCACTTATCGTCCGGCGGCTAAATGACCTTCATATCCCCCCTATGAAGGGCGATGTATGGGTACCGGCCACGATTCAGACCATACTCCGGAATCCGGTATATATTGGAAAGATACGGTGGAATTTCCGGCCTACAGTGAAAACAATCATCGATGGGAAGGTACAACTGAAGCGCCCGAGAGCGAATCCGGAAGACTGGATTCTTTCCGACGGACTTCATGAACCCCTCATAGATATGGAAACTTGGAATATGGCCCAGGATTATCTCGCTACAAATCCACCACACCCGGCAAACAAGAAGATCAAAAATCCTTTGTCGGGATTGATCGTGTGCGGTATGTGCGGTAGAAAGATGGTGCGCCGGCCATATACTGGAAGGGACTATCCTGACACCCTGATGTGTCCGAATGCAGCATGTCCAAACGTGAGCTCTCAACTATGTATTGTTGAGGATCATCTGCTTGATGCGCTTGGGAAATGGCTTAAAGAATATAAGCTGACTTGGGATATAAGCAACAATGATATTACCGATAATATACAAATCGATGTAAAAAAGAAAGCTGTTACGAAGCTGAATGATGAGCTGAAAACTTTAGAAAAACAGATGGAAAATATACATAATCTGCTTGAACAGGGCGTCTACTCTACCGATACATTTTTTGAGAGATCTAAAGCGATAACCGAGAGGATTGAAGAAGCTAAAAGAAATAAGGAAACTCTCGATAAGGAATTAAAAATAGAAGAGACTCGCGAAGAGAGCAAAAAAACAATAATACCAAAAGTTGAAAAGGTACTTGAACTATATAAATTAACCGATGACCCAGAATTAAAAAATAATCTTCTTAAGGAAGTGCTTGAAAAGGTCATATATACAAAAACTGTTAATGGACGCTGGCATGATAAACCGGATGACTTTGAACTTGTCTTGTATCCGAAATTGCCAAAATAATTATACTCACTGATAACCTATTGGTACTGATTCTTCCGTGCCGATGTCCGTAAGCAGCGCTTTGCTGTAATTGGAAGGCATGGTAAACCTCTGTGTGAGATACCGCAGCGATGCGGAAAGTTCTCCATCCGGGCCGCCGTACTGCGTTATTATTTCCCTGGCCAGTCTCGGATTGGTCCTCTCTACGTCGGCAGGATATTCCAGCTTCTTTTCATAAACCCACATTTTCCGTCCCTCCTAATAAACCATTTCCCAGGGCCAGGGGTCATTTATCCATTGCCATGGATAGCAGCTCTGGGAAGTATTAGACCTCAGCGGCCCATACATGTTTTCATAAGTCGTTATGAGATTTTGCTGTCTTGCCACATAGCTGTTATATGCCGACAGGGCGTTGACATCACATGGATTCATATCGAGATACAGCTGCATCTCAACAACGGCAAACCCCACCAGCTGTATCGACTTTATCAGGTTTACTTTATCTTCGTACATGCCGAACCCTCCTTTTTCCTATAAGGCCTAAGCAGCTCGGGGAACAGCGTGCCCGTACTTAATGCCTGATCCAGATTAAACGTTCCGCAGAATGTCTGCGGCACCACATAGGCTCTCGCGAGTTCCAGCCTGCCCCATATGGAGCAATAGGGATAACATTGATTAGAATTCGCCATTAAATATCACCTCGTATTATACTTCTAATACATACTATTCATAGATACTCTTTGAGTTACAAATTAGTTGCGTGCAAAATAAAACCCGGTATTTACCTTTCGTATATACCTGTATTTGTGATATAATATGAAATAAAGCGAATTTTGCGGGTTTCTGGAGGGACTTAGGCTTGAAAAGGTTTGTCGAAAAGATCGCATGGTGGGACATATTCATTTTTCGTACTTTGAATAACAGAATAAAGTCCGATATCTCGGATAGGATAATCCCATATTTTACCGAATTGGGCAGCTGGTGGTTTACCTCCTCCGCATGCCTGCTCTTTATAATGTTGGGAAGGGGAAAGGCCAGGATGACGGGCCTCGAGGCCGCCACATCACTTGTCTCCGGAAGTCTCCTCGTGCTCATTATGAAAAGAGTCATAGGCAGAGAGCGGCCCTATCTGTCCATCTTGGATGTGAATACCCTGAGAAAGCTTTGGAAGGATCATTCCTTCCCCTCGGGACATACCGCTGCAGCCTTTGAGATGGCGGTATCCCTGTCTTTCGGATATCCCAGCCTGTATCTCGTGTTTCTCGGCCTGGCCGCTATGGTGGGCATATCAAGGATATATGTGGGGATGCATTACCCGACGGATGTACTGATAGGAGCTGCTCTCGGGAGCAGTCTGTCGATCGTGACCCACTTTATGTTCATATAGATAGATATAGCCCCTGCAAAGGGGCTTTTCAGACCGATGCCAATCTCGTGCAACCTTATTTCCTCTGTAGGAGCACATATTTGTAAAAACACACTTCGTTCTAATCCTTGAATTTGGGGATCAAACCCGCCCTCTGCAGCGTCTTTATGGTGATCAGTATGATAGGGCCTACTATTATTCCTATAAAACCCATCACCTGGCTTCCCACATACATGGACATGAGCGTAGCCAGCGGGTGCAGCCCTATGCTGCGTCCGACGACCCTGGGCTCCAGCATCTGCCGCACGATCGAAACAACCGCATAGAGTATGAGCATATATACGGCCAGACGATAATTCCTGTAAAACGCCATCAGTATTATAGCCCAGGGAACAAGAACGGTGCCCGATCCCAGTATGGGCAGTATATCCACTATGGCTACGGCCAGGCCGATTAGGAATGGATAGTCATAACCCATAAACATAAATCCAAAGGATATCTCCAGGAAGGTCACCATCATTATAATGAGTTCCGCGCTTAAAAATCCGAGCACAGTATTGAAGAGGTCCGTCTTGAAATGCTTCGTACTCTCTATCGCCTTTGGCGACATCTGCCTTTTGATAAAACCCAGTATCACGTCCTTATCCTTACTGAAAAAGAAAGCGGACACTATACATACCACCATGCCCCAAATCAATGACGGAAGGGAATTGGCTATATTCATGACTGCTTTGACGATAAGCTCCAGAGCACTCGAAAAATAAGACATGATCTGATCGATGACATTCTGCACGGCACTCGCCTGTATAGGAGGCAATGCCTTCATATCCCTCTGTATCTGGTTTATCCATCCCATTATGGTATCGTATACGCTGCCGCTGTACTGCCCTACGCTCTTAGAGAATACTATGAGCTCCCTTACGGCCTGATACCCTCCGTAACCTATTACCGCACCCAATATTATAAGCACGCCGAACAGCACTATAAAGGAAGAAAAAGACCGGGGTATATGCAGCCATTTCTGCACTTTTTTCACCAACGGCTCAATGAATATGGCGATGAGCGCTGCAATGATAAAAGGTAAGAAATAGATCAGGACCTTTGTTAATCCTAGATACATAAGTATGATGCCAAACAATATTATACCCAATATATAATATGTACGCCTGAGTTTCTCCGTATCCAACAAAAGCACCTCCAACTCACTGATTTCATTATAGCATTAAAAATCATACGGTGTAAATTACCGGCCGGCCGATATATCAAATGAAAACCTTTACACAAAAAATTCTTTGCTGTTCCGTATCCACATAAAAATACCTCCCGCCTTCCGTTCATTGGAATACGCAGGAGGTATTGCCAAACATGCGGGCGTTCTCTGCTATAGGATATAGTTCCTTTTTGTTGACTTTAACAGTAAAGAATTTTAACGCTTACAGACAATGAAGGGCTAGACCTCCCTTGGCAGCAATGGATTTCAGATCTTTATGCCAGGTTTAAAAATCGCACGACGTTATTGCATTTTATACATATATTTCCGAGACATACATTTATTTTTTGTTCTGATTTGGTATAATATAAATATCAAGAAGGCAACCGTACTGCAATAAGGATATGCGGAACTCAAAAAATGATCATGAAGTTTATATCCAAATTGATAAGGTCATACAAAGGGATTACTTTTACTGTCCCGGACGATCCTAAGCGTTGAATTTAAAAAAGGGCGATACGTTATTATCAATTTAGCAATGTGGTTTAGAAGGCATCGCTTAATTAAATATCCAAAAGTGATGAAGCTCACTTGAATTGCCAAAAAGCTGATAGCTTCTACCTTTGCGGTAGGGTTGTCAGCTTTATTTTTGTGGTGCGGGCAGTTAGGAACGGAAGCCGGCAAACAAAATAAATACCAGGAGGGAAATGTCAATGTCTCAAAATAAAGATACGGCTGGGATCGAAAGTGCTTACCAGGGAATCGGCTTAAGTAGTGCAGATATTCCGGAGAAACATAACCAATATGGTTACAATGAAATACCAGAAAAACAGGTGGGACCGGCCATGGGGACTCTGAAGCGGATGTGGGGCCCCATTCCTTGGCTACTTGAAGCGGCTATGATATTTGAATTGGTCTTGGGTAAAGGTATCCAGGCGGCGGTTGTTTTCTTGCTGCTTGTTTTTTCCGCGGTTACCGGGGAAATTCAAGAGGAACGTGCAAAGAAGGCCATCGGTTATCTGCATCAGCAACTGCAAATCAGTGTCCGAGCCCTTAGAAATGACATATGGCAGGCTCTGCCTTCTCGTGAGCTTGTTCCTGGGGATATCGTGCACGCCAGAGTTGGGGATATTTTGTCGGCCGATATGGACATTATCAGCGGTATGGCAAGCGTTAATGAGTCCGCATTGACCGGAGAATCTATTGACGTCACCAAACAGGCAGGCGATAAAATTTTTTCCGCCTCTATGATCAGCCATGGCGAGGTCATTGCAAGAGTTTCAGCTATCGGAACGAAGAGCTCATACGGCAAAACCGTGGAGTTGGTTCGGACTGCCGAAGCTCCGGGACGGCTACAGAAATTACTTTTCAATATTGTCCGCTATCTTGCACATTTGGATGTGGTTCTCGCCGTTATCCTTGTTATCACTGCACTTTCCCGTGGGACTCCATGGCAGGATCTGCTGCCGTTTCTGGTGATCTTGTTTATCGCCACGATTCCAATCTCGATGCCTTCCAGCTTTACTGTGGCAAATTCACTGGAGGCGCAGAACCTTGCGAAAGAACATGTACTTATTACTGGGCTGACCGGTATTCAGGAAGCTGCCGGCATGAACGTCCTGCTCGTAGACAAAACCGGGACATTGACGAATAACCACCCTGAAATTGCCGGGATTGTTCCATTTGGGCAAACAGAAAATGACGAATTGTTAAAACTGGCGGCCGCCGCAAGCGATGATACTTCCAATGACTCCATCAGCACTGCAATACTTGAAGCGCTGAAAAAGCAGAACTTAGCCATGCCGGAAAGAAGGTCTTTTACCGCATTTGATCCGGTTCGCAAAGTATCCGGAGCTAAGATTAACGAGAATGGGAGTCAACTGAATGTGGTTCTTGGTTCCCCCCCGGTCATTGCTAAGATGGCGGCGGTACCGGATCAGTTCATGAAACGGATTGAGTCATTGAGCTCAAAGGGCTCCAGAATCCTGGCAGTTGCTTCAGGGGAAGAAGATGAAAGACCTGTCTGCCGGGGGCTGATTGTGCTTGCTGATTCACCGCGGGAGGATGCTGAGGAATCGGTTGCTAAAATCAAAAGATTAGGTATTCGCATTATTATGATCACAGGCGATACTGCCGGCACTGCCAGAGCAATTGCCGAAAAGGTAGGCATTGGAAACCGGATCGGGACATTGGAGGACGCATTGTCTCATTCTCTCGATTTCGATGGATTTGCCGATGTATACCCGGAAGATAAATACAAGATTGTTCGGACCATACAGGAATTGGGTATGGTCGTCGGAATGACCGGAGACGGGATCAACGACGCGCCGGCTTTGAAACAAGCGGATGTCGGAATTGCGGTTAGCACTGCCACAGACGCTGCAAAGTCGGCGGCAAAGGTCGTTTTAACTGAACCGCATTTATCAGACATCACCAAAGTAATTGACGGGGGTCACCGCGTTTATCGGCGGATGATGACGTGGACAATTACAAAATTGGCCCGTACAGCTGAGTTAGCCGCACTCCTGACCTTCGGATTTATTTTTACAGGCTTTTTTCCAGTTTCCTTGAGTTTGATTGTATTCATCGTGGTGATGAACGATATGGTTACCCTGACATTGGGGACTGACAAGGCCTGGCCGGCTGCCGTTCCCGAAGCATGGGACTTGCCCCGGCTTGCTAAGATAGCCGCTATCTTTACGGTAGGCTGGTTGGCTCTTGGATTGGGGCTTCTCTGGTTCTACCTTAAAGTCCAGAGTCTTAACGCTGCCCAAATAAGCTCATTGATGTTCCTGTATCTGATTTATTCTGCCATGGAGACCATACTGATGACTCGGACGCGTGACGCCTTCTGGTCGTTTGCACCAAGCAAATGGGTTTTAGGCATGGTCTCGATCAACGTTCTGCTTGCCACGTTCATGGCTGTCTTTGGCTGGGTAATGGCCCCGGTTCCATTGCTCTCTGTTCTGATTTTATTTTGTATTACGCTTCTTGCTATGCTGATCTTAGACAGGCTGAAGATGCGGTATTACAGGACAATGTAACACAATGCCAAGAGTTGAAGCTTCATGCAGTAAAGGATTATCTTGCTGGGAAGAGCTCACTTGATGACCTGGGATCCGTGAGCGTTCTTAACTCAGAAAATGGATAAAGGTGTATAATTCCGGTAAGGAGTTAAAAGAACTTACCGGAGGTGCATCCATGAAAGTCTGTGCAGTAATCTTAGTATTACCCGCTCGGCTTATTACCGCCGGCTTAAGCATCCAAACAGTACCAGTGGGCTTAATAATGAACACATAGCAGGAGAGATCCGAAAGATACATGAGGTGCATACTGGTATGGGATATCGCCGTATAAACCCCCTGATAATGTGCTTGACATCATCCATAAATTATATTATGATGAAAAAAATGTCGAAAATTGAATATACATAAGAACTGGAGTTTCCTTCGGGAATTCAAAGGGAAGCCGGTGAAAATCCGGCACGATGCCGTCACTGTGTTAAGGAGCATAAGGCAGCAGCCATTGGGTAAAAACCCGAGAAGGCGTCTTATGCGATGAACTTAAGTCAGGAGACCTGCTCTTGGTCCTTTCAAAATGAAACTGCGGTGTATCAGGAAATTTTGAGCAACTACAGGACAGGTGTCTCAATTTACTTGTTCTGTTTACCTCTCTTAAAGTGCAGCCGCGAGGCTGCCTTTTTTATGTGTGTCTCAGCCCTGCAATCCATGCATCAGACCTTTCGATACGCCAGCCGCCTATATTCTGTTTGCCGGGATTTTTACGATCAAGAGTTACCGGCGGACAGTATCTATAGAATCCATTACATAAGGAGATCAAAAGATGAAAAAACGCATTTTATGTATTTTACTTGCCGTATTGATGTGTTTCAGTCTGGCCTCATGCGCAAGCAATCCGTCCAGCCAAAAGACGTCCGACGGCGCAGACCAGCAAAAGGGCGGGCATGTGGCGAACCTCGTAATAGGGACGACCAGCCAGCCCGAAGACACCAGCATCATGTCGCAGCAAGGTGCCTTCGGCAAATTCAACTACAACAGCATAACCTATGCAAATCTGTTTTATCCCGATAAGAACAACGATATGCAGCCCTATTTTTTAAAGAGCTATAATATCTCGAAGGACGGCAGGGAACTGAATATGACCTTCCCGACGACTGCAGTCTGGCACGACGGCAAACCGGTCACCGTGGACGACATGGTATTCACATTTAAATTCAGGCGCGACGTAATGAAGAGCAGCTCTTTGGCAAATCTGACCGACATCAAGGTAAACGGCAAGGACTCCATCACGCTCGTCTTCAGTAAGCCCGACGCCTACTACTTTGTAAAGAATGCCGGACTTACCACCTTCGTGATCCCCAAACATATCTGGGAGAACGTCAAGGATTACAGCACATATACGGGCGCTGACGCCGCCATCGGCTGCGGACCCTATAAACTGGTCAGCGTCGACAAGGATGCGGGTACCATGAAGTTTGAAGCGGTACCCCAAAACGCATTTCTCGGCGAGCTTACCGTAGATTCTATCACGCTGAAATCCTACTCCACTCAGGATGCCATGCTTATGGCTCTGGCAAACGGCGAGATAGACGTCATATATGATTACGCAGCGCCGATAAACTATACTCTTTTGGACGTGATAAAGGACAAAAAGGATATCGATCTTGGCGAGAGCAACTACAAGGGATGCAATCAGGTGACCTTCGGCATGAGCAGCGCTCCCAACACCGATCACGCATTCAGGGAAGCCGCGGTAAAGAGCTTGGATTGGGACCTGCTGCGCCAGCTGTGCAACGGCGAGTATGGAGAGATCCCGGGAAGCGGCATCATCCCGCCTTCGTGTACCGGTTATGATCCTTCTCTGTGGAAAATGTACAGGGATACCGACGAGGCGGCAAGCATCCTGGACAAGGCGGGCTATAAGGACGTTGACGGCGACGGTTTCAGGGAACTGCCCGACGGCGGCAAATTTAAGTATAAGGTCACGGCGCAGTATACCCCCAAAAAACAGGAACTGCTCAACCGTATCGGCGAGGTCCTTGTTTCCAGTCTCAAGAGCGTCGGCATCAACGCGTACTTTGATCAGGACTCACTGGTGAGTGATGAAGCTAATGAAAATATGAGGAAAAGCAGTAAATATGACATGTTTATAGGTTACACCACCACCGGCATAGCTTCATACGATACGGCATTCTGGTACTTCCTGCCCAGAAAGGTCGTTGGGGAAATGGACGATGGTTTTGGCGATTCCTATAACAATGAGGAATTCAATAATACGTATTCTACGTTGACGAACGCTGTAAATAACGGCGAGTACATTGAAGCTGTCGGCGATCTGCAGAAATTAGTCTCCAAAGATCTCTTTGCCTTTGCGGTCTGCTGGGAAAAGTGCTTCTTCCCATACCGTACGGACAAATATACCGGCTTTGAGAACTACCCGTCCATCGGCGTAGTACATGCCGAGACGTTCTATAAACTCAGGACAAAATAAGCGGCGCTTTCAAAACAAGTTTGCGGGCCCGGCGAAATTTACCGCCAGGCCCGCAAGATTTATCAATGCCAAGCCTGTTTATTTGATGCGAAATCAATTATAGGGATGATTCAAATGTTTCAGCGTATTTCTAAAAAAATAATCACTGCGGCCATAACGGTCTTTATAGTTATCACAGTCAGCTTCCTGATGGTGAGATTCATGCCCGGAGACCCTCTTGTCCATCTCGTGGGACAGGAAAGATACTATGAGCTTTTAAAAGACTCCCCTGCCGAGCTCGATCGCATCGCAGAGAGGTACGGACTCAACGATACGCTTTGGCAGCAGTATCTGAGCTATCTTAAAAGCATCGTGACCCTGAATTTCGGCATAGCCTACTCCAACAATCAGCCGGTCCTTGACAACGTACTGAACAGGATGGGATGGACATTGATACTCAGCGTGCCGACGTTTATACTCGGAGGACTGTTCGGCATGGTAATAGGCGTGATCGCCGGCTGGAATCCGGGCGGCCGGTTTGACAAGATCATGACGCCGGCCATGCTTTTCTTGAATACGGTGCCCTCCAACTGCATCGGGATCATCTTCCTCGTGCTGTTTGCCTTTAAACTGGGATGGTTCCCCGTCAACGGCATGACCTCCGGCGGCCTGGAAGGCCTGGCAAAAGCCGTGGACATATTGTGGCATGCGGCGCTTCCGCTCGCATTGATGATCCTGTTCAGGACCTCGGGCAATTTTCTGCTGATGAAAAGCTCGGTCTCGCAGATCAGAAACGAGGAATATGTGACGACCGCATATTCCAAGGGATTGTCGGAGAGAAAGGTCCTCTTCCGCCATGTGGTCCGAAATGCGATGCTCCCCTTCGTTACCAGCCTCTGCATGCAGCTGGGCGACCTTACCTCGGGCTCTATGCTGCTTGAGGTGATCTTCGGATGGAACGGCATGGGCAATCTATTCTATACCGCGGTGAACAGCCGGGATTTCCCCACGGCGCAGCTTTGCTTTATCATTTCGGCCGTATTCGTCGTGACGGGCAATCTGCTGAGCGACATCGTGATCGCGGCGATCGACCCGCGCATAAAGGAGGGTCTGATTGAATACTAAATTTACCGGAGAACGCCGGCCGGTCATAAGGATGAACGCGGCGATGAAATGGGGAGCAACCATAGTGGGGCTGTTTCTCATCATCGCCGTCTTTGCACCGCTCTTGGCGCCCTACGACCCATATAAGATGGGCACTCCATATATCAAGCCGTGCGCGGAACACTGGCTGGGAACAAACGACGTGGGACAGGATCTGTTGAGCGAGATGATCTATGGTACGAGGGTCTCGCTGTTTATCGGGGTATTCACCTCTATAATCGTAACCGTGATCTCCGCGGTTGTAGCTCTGGTTTCGGGATATTACCGGGGCCCGGCCGACAAGGTGCTCACGGCGCTGACCAACGTGGCTATGGCGCTTCCCGGTATAGCGCTTACTGTACTGCTGGTCGCATACCTGAATCCCGGAAAGCTGAGCGTCATAATTTCCATCAGCGTCACCGCATGGACAGGCACGGCGCGCATACTGCGCAGCAGAGTGATACAGCTGTGCGAGATGCCATTTATAAAAATAGAAAAGTCCATAGGGATGAACGATTTCGTCATCATGGTAAAACATATAATCCCCAATCTCAGGGACATCATCCTCTCCCGGGCGGCGCTGTCCGTTTCATCGGCCATGATGACCGAAGCGGGATTGAGCTTTTTAGGCTTGGGTGATTACGGCGAAAAGAGCTGGGGCAGCATACTGCATTACGCCTTTTATCAAAACGGCGTGATCAGAGGATATTATTGGTGGTATCTGCCGCCCATCCTCTGCACGTCTTTGGCTGTTCTAGGGTTTATGCTGCTCGGCTATTATGGAGCTCAAAAATGGAGTTGATAAATAATGCTTGAACTAAACCATGTATCGGTGGAATTCATGTCGGATAATAACGTTCTTGCCGTGGACGACGTCTCGCTGCGCCTTTTGGACGGCAGCCGGACCGCGATCATCGGCGAAACGGGGAGCGGCAAGAGCGTCCTGCTGCTTGCCATTCTAAGACTGCTGCCTCCGAATGCCGTGGTGAGCGGCAGCATCGCGGCCGACGGAGAGGACCTGTTGGCCGCGGACAGCAAACGGATGCAGCAGATCAGGGGCGGGATCATTTCCTATATCCCCCAGGGCGGCGGAGCTAGCTTGAATCCGCTGCTAAAGGTAGGATTCCAGGTCGGCGAGCCGCTGATAGAGCATAGGAAATACACTAAAAGGCAGGCCTTTGAAGCCAGTATTCCACTGTTGAGGCGGTTTAATCTGTCCCATGAGGAAGAGCTCGCATATTCCTATCCGCATACCTTCAGCGGCGGTATGCGGCAGCGCGCCATGGTGGCTATGGGGATCGCCGCCGGTCCCAAGATCGTCCTGGCCGACGAACCCACCAAGGGCCTGGACGAAAAACGGGTGCGGATGGTAGCAGACGCCCTTGATCTCATAGAGGATGAAACCCTCCTGTGCGTTACCCACGACATCAACTTCGCCAAATCGGTCGGCCGGGACATATGCGTAATGTACGCGGCCCAGCAGGTAGAATTCGGAGATTCGAAGGAAGTCATAGGTCATCCCCTCCATCCCTACACGCGGAACATGATGGCCGCGATGCCGGAAAACGGAATGAGATATCAAGAGTCGGGCTTTGCCCCCTCCCACGACAGCTATACCGACGAAGCCGGCGGCTGCCGGTACTTAAACAGATGCAGAGAGCACATGGAAAGATGTGCGGTCACGCCGCCATTGTTTGATATAAACGGACATAAAGTGAGATGTTGGAAATATGCTTCTTCAAACTGATAAACTTACAAAAAAATATACCGGTTCCCACGGACTCACTGCCGTCAGCGAAGCCTGCATTTCACTTGACAGCGGCGAAACGGTCGGCCTGTTCGGAGAGAGCGGAAGCGGAAAATCTACGCTGGGACAGATGATAGCAGGCCTTCTCAAACCCACGTCGGGCAGTATCTATCTTGATGGGAAGGAAATACGCATGCCCTATCGCGGAAGCTGCCGACGGCAGATACAGATCCTCTTCCAGCATCCCGAGACGTCGTTCAATCCCGCTCTGACTCTGATCAAAAACATGACGGAGCCATACTCGATCTATTCCCTGCCCTGCTCCTATGAAAGTCTGCTTAATGATCTTTCAAATTATGGATTATATGAGGAGCATCTCTATAGAACGCCATCCCAACTCAGCGGCGGAGAGCTGCAGAGGGCCGCGCTTGCGCGGATACTTACGATCGAGCCCAAGGTGATAGTACTGGATGAGCCGACAAGCATGCTTGACGTCATCACTCAGGCCCAGATCATGAATCTGCTGAAGGAATATCAGGACAAGCACGGCACGGCCTATATCTTGATATCGCACAACAGGGTGCTCTGTGAAAGGACCTGCGACAGGATATATAATGTGGAAAAAGGGATTTTTACCGAAGAAAAATCCCTTTCCGTTTAAAACAGTTATTTATTTTTTATCTGCCACTCCGCAGGAATGACCGCGATCCAAACGGAAGGAGCACCAATAGCGGTTTGCCGGAAAACATAATATGGCCGGGGCAAGCCGTCGTTGGCGCTTAATGTATATACATTCTCATATCCGTTTACCGCAATAAAAGCAGATGACATATCGGGGGTAAAATTCTCCGGTAGCTGGTTTTCCACTGGAACAACCGCGGTCACCTTATCTTGTTCGTCAATGATGATACGTTTGACCAGAACGGGATCTCCGGCTTCATCGCAGGGATTATAGGCGTCCTGCTCTTTGCCTGTCCCGATAAAAACCGCTTCTTTTTCTCCGTAATAGCTTTTAGGGTCATATATACCATGTACATTACTACCGTCCACCCCAACGGCAGCCGCCGGTGTGACAAATGCCGTTAAAATTGTCCCCAAAACCAAAGCAAAGGCTATGGTCTTCCCGAGAAGTGTCGTTGTTTTCATTTTCATAATTGCATTTATCCTTTCTTCAATAGAATATTTGCTGAAATTGTTTACAAACGGAACCGGCATGCTCTTCCTTTCTTCCAACCCTATAAGCGTCATGGCATAAGATTGCTTCACCGTTTCCCCGAATGTCCGCACCACGGTTTCATCACAGGATAGTTCGATGTCGCGGTTTGCCAGCACATACGTCACCCATACCAGAGGATTAAACCAGTGTACGCATACGGCGGCGGTCAGCGCCAGTTTTGCCGGCATATCGAAGTGCCGTATATGAGTAAACTCATGAGTGAGGACGTACCGCAGTCTTGTTTCATCTTCCCAATCTGTTTTCTTGGGGAGAAGCACCACGGGCCGGAATACGCCATAGGTAAGCGGGGCCTTGATGCGGTCGCTTTGGCGTATCTGCACAGGCCGTCGTAAGGGATGTTCCCGCAGCCAGCTAGCTATGTAGTCGTTTTCGACCGGCAGGGACATCCTGAACTCCCTGCAGCACTTGATATAGGCCGCGATAAAAAACAGCCCGCAGGCGCACATTCCAATAAGCCAGATAACCTTTACCAGCGGCATGGGTACAGCCGCAGCGTTGGTTTTCGTAAGTTCTTCCATACCGGGAATATTCACAAAACCCGGGATGCCATGTATCTTTGAAGATGCGGCTGTCCTTCGATCAAATATGCTCTTTGCCATATCCATTCCCGGAAAAAAGCTGAAACGCGGCGAGACGGAAAACGGTATGAGCAAGCGGCAAACCACAACGCCCCACAGGGCAGTGAACATCTTTTTGGGCAGCCTGTACAGCGTAAGGGCGCGGATGATCACGACCGCCACAATCAGAACGGACGCAGAAAGGCTCATCTGCAAAACATCCACGGCTATCACCTCACTTTAAGTTATCGACGATCTGTTTCAACTTTTCGATCTCCTCTGCGGACAGGCTTCTGCTGTTCAAAAGGGAAGCAAAAAGCAAATCCGCAGAACCGTCAAACATCTTGTTTATCAATTCCGTGGTCTCCTGTTCCTGCACCTGTTCCTTGGGGATCAAGGCATGGCAGAGAAAGTTGGGCTCTCTGCGTTCGATCGCGCCCTTGCCTATGCACCTTTTGATGAGCGTATAGGTAGTGTTCATGTTCCAGCCTACGCTCTCTTTGAGAATATCCGAAATTCTTTTGGCCGTCATATCGCCCTCCTTCCAAAGAACGTCCATGACTTTCAATTCTGAATCGTACAGTTTGATTTCTATGTTAACACCCTCTCACTACCGCGGTAGTTTTTATTGATACTTTCATACTACCACAGTAGTTTAAAATTATCAATAATACCAGAGCATTATTTGAAAATATTTCTGCCGGCATAGTTTTATTTCAGAACTGCCGAATCTCCCCACGGGCACTCTGTCGGACAAAAGGCCGGTAAACATCTTCAAATAGGTAGGCAGTCCCGAAAGCGCGGTAACAGTGGCAATTGTTGCATAATCAAGTTTGAACACATTAGTGGTATAATAAACTACATAGACCTGAAGGCCCGCGACGTAAATGCCCTGCAAAATGTAGAAAAGTCCCTCGACATAGAAAAAATAATTCCTGAAATTACGCCGTTTTCTTTCATCCAGCGTTAATTGCACATCCTGATCGGAAGTTTCCATGACCTTTACCTCCTTTTATTTAATAAAACCATAGAGTCTTATTCGGGATCGCATTGCTCAGACTTTGACGAAGCCGGTCTCCGCTTAGTATTTCGCAGTCATGGCCATACCCTTGGCAATTTTTTTATTCACTGGTAAACATCTTCTATCTGCTTCGTATTTACACCCGGATCAGATAGAGCCTACGGTCATTCCGTGTCCGTATGATAATATTATGAAAGGGCTTACAGCTCGCTGATCGCACGTGGTTTAACGTCGTCGGGGATGGGGCAGACGTATTTCTTTCCGTTCAGACGGCGGGTGTATTCCTCCTTAGCGGCTTTGATCAGGCTGTCATCCTCAAGAAGGTCGACGGCAGCTCCGGCCATCACCTGGGCGGCATAGATGAGTCCCTTGTGAGCGACCTCGCTGCGGCCGATCGACACCGTCTGCCATGTGTGCGCCGACGATTTTACGGTCCAGCAAGTTACGCCGATTTGCGCCGTGGGAACATTCCAGCTGACGTCGCCTACATCGCTGGAACCCGGGGCTACCTTGATATCGCGCTTGGGATCAAAGGGAAGTACCTCTGTAAAAAGAGCCTGCCCGGCCATTTTTGCCTCAAGAACCTCCGCTTCCGCTTCCGTCACACTGGTGCCAGTCTCCAGATTGGGCATATTGGTCAGCGTGGCATCCAGCGCCCTTCCCAAGGCCAGGTCTTCACCGCTGTAAACGATGGGCGGCGCCGCGAGGAGGTTTTGGTAAAGCACCGCGCTCAAGGTCCTGTTGGGAAGCATGTTCGCGCAGGATTTGATGAATTCGATCTCCACTTCGGTCTCCGTGGCCATGGCCATGCCCTTGGCGATCTTATTGATGCGCTGGTAAATGTCCTCCACCTGTTCCATCTTAGGGGCCCGGATCAGATAGAGCACCTCGGCCTTGGGCTGCACGACATTGGGAGAAAAACCCCCTGCATCCGTGATGGCATAGTGGATGCGGGCTTCCTGCTCAACGTGCTCCCGCAGAAACTGTACGCCCACGTTCATCAGCTCCACCGCATCGAGGGCGCTGCGGCCATTCTGTGGAGCAGCCGCAGCGTGGGCTGCGCGTCCCTTGAATTTGTAAAGGACCTGGTAATTGGCAAGGAAGCCGTTGTCCGCAACGGTGTTGAAGTTGGCAGGATGCCAGGTAAGGGCAATATCAACGCCGTCAAAGACGCCTCCACGGGCCATAAAGGCCTTGCCGGAGCCGCCTTCTTCTCCCGGGCAGCCAAAATATTTTACGGTTCCCTGCTTCCCGCTTCTCTCCATATATTCCTTAAAGGCAACGGCAGCCGCCAAGGAACCGGCGCCGAGGATATTGTGACCGCAGCCGTGGCCGTTCCCTCCGGCGCAGACAGGCTTCCGCTCGGCAGCACCGGCTTCCTGACTCAGGCCGGAAAGGGCATCGAACTCGCCGAGGAAGCCGATCACCGGATAACCTGACCCCCAGGTACCGACGAATGCCGTGGGGATCTCCGCCACGCCCTCTTCCACGCTAAAGCCGAAACGCTCCAGCGTTTCACAGATGCAGTCCATCGACTTAAATTCCTGGAAAGCGGTTTCGGCATAGTCCCAGACATGATCGCTCACATCATTGAATACCGCCCGGTTTTCCTCAAGGAATTCATACACTTGCTTTTTTTCCATAAAAACGTCCTCCTCTTTTAAGTTTTAAACAAAATACGCAAAAGAAGAAGGGAAAACCACTTCTTCCTATTAAAGTTTTATCATAAAAGCGCAGGATTTCTCAGCTATGAAATCGTATATCCCGGTATTCGATTTTACTTATAGCTGATTTTGTGATATAATTCATTAAAATCAGATTTATAAATTAAAGTTAGATTTAACAACTTATGGAGGTGGCTCTATGACGTTCGGTCAGCTGCGATATGTGGTGGAAGCGGCCAAAATCGGTTCGATCTCAAAAGCGGCCCGGCAACTGTTCCTGACCCAGTCCAATCTGAGCAGTACGATCCTTTCCCTTGAAAAAGAACTGGGGATCAAATTGTTTCTCCGAACCCAGGACGGTATCCAGCTGACCGACCAGGGGGAAACCTTTATGGTGCATGCCCAAGCCATCCTGAACAGCTACGATGAATTGATGCAGCTGAAAACCCCTAAGGAAACGGAGCGCTTCAATATAGGTATGATCACCCCTTCTTCCTTTTGCACCAACGCCTTTGCCAAACTCTGCAGCCGGTATTACGATCAAAAGAACCTGCAAATGACCATGCAAACCTGTGACTTCGACCGCTCCATCGACCTGCTGCGCACCGGCCAGCTTGATCTCGTTATGCTGATGTTCCCCTCGTCGATAAAATATTATATTTATGATCTCTATGAGCAGAAGAAGATCAAGCTGGATGCCCTGGGCACTCTGCCCATCAACATCATTCTGCGCAGGGGACATCCCCTGTTGGTACACAGCGATCCGGAGGACCCGGGAAAACATTTTGATTTTCCGGCATTGGCAAACTATCCCTGCGTAGACTATGTGCAAAATCAGGAGGGTCTCAGCATGCGGACCGCAATCATGCAGGAAGCCCGAACGATTTTCCCAAGCGGCATCGGCAATGTAAGTCTGGTAGCCGACCGCGCCCAAAAAGACGGCATTGTGCTGAGTACGGACGCGTTTTCACTAGGCGTGTCGCGGGCCCCGTCCCAGCACAGCCGGGACACAGTCATCATCCCGATCCCCGGCTGCGTGTTCGAGCTCTACCTTTGCACCTCGCCGCTGTACCCCGAAAGCCGGTTCATTCCCGAATTTCATTCGCTGCTGATCGATGAACTGACGCTCAGCCCAGATTTTCAGCCTGTCCGCTGAAGCCTTTCGGCGGATGGCTGCAGCTGCATCTAATTAAATAGGATAATATCTTTTCCCCCGCCCTTTGGCAGCCCCATATCTTTTCATTGCCGCTGTTTTAAAATGTCCCCGATGTATAACTGTTTGATATATTCACTGATTTCATATATAATAATACAGAGCGTAATTTAACATAAGGAGAGGTTTTTATGGGTAGCGTACGAGTGAGATTTGCCCCGAGCCCGACGGGATATTTACATATCGGCGGAGCGCGGACGGCACTTTTTAACTGGCTCTTTGCCAGGCATAACGATGGAAAAATGGTACTGAGGATAGAAGACACCGATCAAGGCAGACTCAAAGAGGACTCCGTGTCTCAGATAATATCCAGCATGAAATGGCTGGGGATCGTTTGGGACGAGGGACCCGAGGCCGGCGGAGAGTATGGTCCGTATTTTCAGTCTCAGCGGCTGGATGGTTACAGGAAAGAGTGTGAGAGACTGCTGGCAGAGGGAAAGGCATATTACTGCTACTGCACGCCGGAGGAGCTGGAAGCCAACAGGGAAGCTGAGAGAAAGGCGGGACTGCCGCCCAGATACAGCGGCAGGTGCAGAAATCTCACGGATGAGGATAGAAAAAGATTCGAGGCCGAGGGCAGGAAGCCCGTGGTCAGATTTAAAATGCCCGAAGGCGGAAGCACCGTGGTAAACGACATCGTGAGGGGCGACGTGACCTTCGACAATTCCATAATGGACGACTTCGTGATAATGAAGTCCAGCGGCATACCCACCTACAACTTTGCGGTGGTGGTGGACGACCATGCCATGGGTATGACGCATGTCATAAGGGGCGAGGAGCACCTCTCCAATACGCCCAAACAGGTTTTGATCTACAATGCGCTGGGCTACGACGTGCCGCAGTTCGCCCATGTGCCCATGATCCTTGCGCCGGATAAGAGCAAGCTCTCCAAGAGGCACGGCGCTACGTCGGTGGAGGAGTTCAGGGACCAGGGCATTTTGCCCGAGGCTCTGGTGAATTATCTGATACTTCTGGGATGGTCGCCGGAGGGTGACAGCGAAATAATTACTTTGGAAGATGCCGCATCCCAGTTCACTCTGGAGCGGGTAAACAAGAGCTCGGCCATCTACGACACCACCAAGCTGACCTGGATCAACGGAGTATACATGAGGGAGCTTCCCTTAGACGACGTGGTGGAGCATGCCCTTCCCTTCTATATCAGCGAGGGGCTGATACCGGAGAATTACACGCAGGAGGATCTGGACAGGGTCAAGGTCGTTGCCGACAAGGTCAGGGAGAGGGAAAAGACGCTGGCGGACCTGGCCAAGGCATCTTCCTACTTCTTTAAGTCCGCTTTTGAGTATGAGGAAAAGGGCGTAAACAAGTTCTTCAAGAAGGACGGAGCCTTGGATAACCTCAAGAGTGGCAAAGAAACTCTCTCAGCCTTAGACGAGTTTACAGTTGAGACCGCCGAAAAGGCGTACAGAAAGCTCATCGAAGAATCGGGCATAAAGAGCGGAGAACTGTTTCACCCCACCCGGCTTGCCATATCGGGCAGGACGACGGGGCCCGGCCTGTTCGACATCATGATACTGCTGGGCAAAGATGAGACCATAAGGAGAATGGAAAGAGCAATAGAATATATAGAGCAGCTGTAACCCATGGGGCGCGCAGATCACACCCCAAGCGAGGCTCAGCCGCAGGATACGTCGATTGTATCCCGCGGCTTTTCTTATATACGGGCAAAAATTTTAATACAAAAAAAAGGTTAAATATACCATAAAAATACTTTTGCTTGAAAAACTCTACTCCGGGAAGTATGATAAAGAAAAATCGAAATTTAAGGGGGCGGTGACATGGCGGTCAAAATAGCGATCTGTGACGACAACGCGGAAGACGTCTCACAGCTTTCAGCCGCTCTTTACGCCTATGATCCTCTGTTCGAAATTACTTCCTTCCCCGACGGAAAAGCATTGATGGATGAATTACTGGACGGCAGTTTAAATGCCGACCTGCTGTTTCTGGACATATACATCCCGGGCATCGACGGCATTCAGACCGCGAGGCAGATACGTTCCGTGTGGAGCGACATCAAGATCATTTTCCTCTCGTCAAGCAGGGATCACTACCCCCAGGCCTATGAGGTGTTCGCCTTCAACTATATAGTCAAACCCTTCAGCCGGGAGCGGCTGTATGCCGTTCTGAGCCGCGCCCTTGATGAGCTTTGCAAGGAAAGCGGATATAAGATCAGCGTTCGTCATAAGGGCAAATTACATAGTGTGGACTGCCGTGATATTTTGTATATCGAAAGCCGGGATAAACTCCTTCTGTTTCATCTTGCCGGCGACAGCATCCTGCAATGCTATGGAAAATTGGAAGACATACTGAAGGAACTGCCCGAGCAGTATTTTTTACGCTGCCACCAAAGTTTTATCGTCAACCTCTCCCATATATCCGAAATGGGCAATTCATATTTCCGCATCGGCAAGACCATGATAGGCATTTCAAGAAGATACGGCAAGGAAGCCAAAGACAGGTACTATGCTTACCTATTTTCACAGATGGGCGGGGAACAAACGCCATGAATGAACTGCGCAATATACGCAGACAGCTGCTAGCAGGTTTTATCCTGGCCGCCCTGATCCCGCACCTGCCGGTCCTGTTCACTATGTTTTACCATCAGCTCACCGGCGCGCCTACGGCCGTTCAGGCAAACATCAGTCTGCCCCGGGATTATTCCGGCAGACGCACGATATTGGACGGAGAATGGGAATTTTACTGGGACCGGCTGCTGATTACCCAACCGCAGCCGGACGCCCGGCCGGATCTCCTTATTCAGGTGCCCGGATATTGGTCATCCCATAAAATAAGCGGAAGCTATCTGCCGGCAAACGGATGCGCAAGCTACCGGCTCATGCTTGAGGACTTGGACTCCACGCAGCCGGTCACGGTCTATGTGCCCGATTTCGGCAGCGCTTACCAGGCCTATATAGACGGCAGGCTGGCTGCGGAGAGCGGCATAGTCTCCGAGAACAACTCCGCCGTCTTTACAACGCCCAGCCCGGCTCTCTATCCTGTCACACTGTCAGAAGGGCTGGAACACGAGATCGTGATCGAAACGGCGACGACAAGATTCTCCGGCCTGTATAAGACTCCCGTACTGGAAGGTTATGCCCAGGCCGTGCAGGGAGGCGTCAGTCGGAATGCCGTTCGATTCATGCTGTTTGGGATGGTGCTGTTTTCCTTTTTGGCTCTCACGGCGGTATACTTCCTGTCCTATCGCAAAGAAAAGCACTCAGCCTGGCTGATAGCCCTGATAACATGCGTGCTGCTGCGGCTGATGTTGGTATCGGAATTCTATACCTTCTGGCAAAAAAAAGTTTTTTTCAACCTTTCTTATGAATCGACCAACGAGTTGATGTTTTTGGTCTCCTTCGCGCTCAAATTTTTGATGATCTTTCTGTACCAGGCCCAGTTTGGCCTCAATTTCTCCCGCAGGGAAAAAATAGGATTCCTTGTATACTACACGGCTATCTTCCTGGTACACTGTCTCGTCCCCTATGATTTTTACAACCGCTGTCTGACGGTCCTCCTGCCCGCGTCCAGCTTCGTTATGGATATATATTCCTTTTGCAAGGTCTATTTCGGCAGCCTGAAGCTGCAGCCTTACGCCCTGCTGATCTACTGGGGCACAATCATTGCGGCCGGCGGTCTGATAGCCGACTCATATTACGTCAACGGGAATATCTATCCAAACCTTTCGCTGGTTTTACTGATCGCCATTACCGTCTACATGACTCTGCTCAGCATTGCGTACATACTGCTCACGGTGGACGTATACAGGGATTACGAGACCTCCTCCGCCCGGCTGACGCTGGCGGGGAACCAGATCGCCATGCAGGCGGAATATTACGATGCTCTCAGCGTACAGATAAACGAGGTACGCTCCATCCGCCATGACATCCGTCATTTTATCCGAACGCTCAAAAGCCTGTCCGATGAGGGCAGGTACGAAGAACTGGACCGTTTTCTGGACAAATACGCCGGGAGATCGGACTCGGAGCCGCTCCCGGTATTCTGCGAAAATGCTGTGGCAAATTCCATCCTCGGCTACTATTCCCTGCAGCTGAAAAAAAGCGGCATCGCGTTCCACTGCTCCTGCAGCATACCCAAAAATCTTTCGGTCGACGACAGCGATCTATGTATCGTACTGGGCAACGCATTGGAAAACGCGATGGAAGCCTGCAATAGACTCACGGACCCGGCGGTGCGTTCCGTCTCCGCAGAGGCCAGGCCGGTAAACGGCCAGCTTCTTATCAAGATCGTGAACACCTATGACGGCACGCTGCAGAACAAGGACGGCAATTACCTCACCACAAAAAACAGCCCATACCATGGCATGGGCCTAAAAAATATCCAAAAGGCAGCGGACCGCTGCGGCGGATTTGTCAAAATCGAGCACAGCAAAACGGCATTCACCCTTATGGTCGCCTTTCCTCAGCAGTACGGCGGGGTCACTCAGGCAGACTGAAATAACCACCGTTTTAGTATGCTCCCTTGTTTGCAGGTTTGCCTTGCACGATTTGTCACGGTCTGTAGACTTGACACTGCCGTATTGTTTCACAAAGTATTTTCGTTAATTTCGCCATTTCCGGCGTTAATTTCGCCATTCCAATATTTCGCGGGAGATTTATCCTTATAATCAAGATAAGTCTTCATTTTTTATGCATCGGCGCCGGAAAGCGGCGTGGATAGATGGCAATAAGGCAGCCGAATGCGCATGTGATGGACCGTGATAACATAAATACAGTAAATTCATTAAAAGGAGGCAATGAAAATATGAAAAAAGCGAACAGACAGATCCTGTGCCTGCTGCTCTTCGCGGCGATGATGATAACCATGCTGCCGGCCGCCGCATATGCCGCCGACACGGCACTCGGCACGGAGCTGGTGACAAACGGCGGCGCAGAGTCCGATGCCATCGCCGGCTGGACAGACGATACCGGTCAGGGACGTTGGAACTCAAGTACGGTTTTCTCAGACTGGGCCGCGCCGGCCGAGGGCAGCAAATATTTCTACCTCTATAATCCCAGCATGGATAACCCCCTGTCGGGAACGATGTCGCAGTGGATAGCCCTGTCCGGGACTGAGGGAAGCGGCTTATTAGCCGACATCTCCGCGGGAAACATATCCATGCAGTTTAGTATCTGCATGTTTCAAAATATCAGCGCGGACAATGAGGCAAAGGCGATCGTGGAACAATATAGCTCGGGCGGCGCTCTGCTGAAAACCTCCCAGGCGGTCAACACCACCTTTTCCGGAGCCATGACCTTATGCCGGATCAACACGCAGGTCGATCCGGCAGCCAGAAAGTTTAAAGTGATCTTGTCCGCCACATTGACCAAGGGCGGCTACGCGCAATTCGACGGGATATCTTTGAAGCTTGTAAACGTCTCGTCCGGCAGCGCTCCTGTATTCGGGAACGACTTCCCGGTTTCTGCTGAGACCGACGCCGGCGCAGCCTATACGGCTGACTTTACCATAAGCGACGCCGATGCCGGAGACGTCGATAAACTGACGTTCAGCGCGTCCTCCACCAACATCAATCTGATCCCTGCAACCAACGTCACCTTCGGCGGCAGCGGAGGCAACATGACTCTCAGGGTCATGCCGGCCGGCAATCTCTCCGGCGAGGCGGACATCACCGTGACGGCCTCCGACGGGGCCAAGAGCGCCGACAAGACCTTCCACTTCATCGTGCACAGGATCATATCCATGGACACCAATCTGGTGGAGAACGGGGACGGAGCAGGCGGCCTGGCCGGTTGGTACGGGAATACGATCAACATCAAAACAACGGACGGCGGCTTTACGACGGATTCTCCAGGCAGTTACATGAGCCAGAATATGGACATCTCCAAGTTCTCCCCGCTTATAGACGGGGGTGAGACGACGTATGCGCTTTCTGCCACTCTGCCGAATCAGGCCAGTCAAAGCGGGAAGATCAGCGTGCAGTTCTACACCGATATCGCATGCACCAATCCTGTCGGCTCGCCCTTCGGCACCACCTCTTTTCCGGTGCCCAACCAGCAAATACCGGCGGGCGCGAAGGGTGCGACGATCACGTTTTCAGACGTCAGCAGTCTCTATGTGGATGTTCCCGTAAAGAATATAAGCTTTAAGATCGTAAACGACTTTCCCAAGATATCCGCCATCGGCGACAAGACGACGGACCTGGGCCCACTTACCATACCGGTCTATGCTTATTACGCCACCCCGTCCGCCACGCTCACGGCAGCCTCCGGCGATCAGGCAGTCGTTCCTGACGGAGGCATAACCGCAAGCGGTTCGGGATATAACAGGAGCATAAGCTTTACCCCGCTGAAAAATGGAACGACCGTCATCACGCTGACCCTAAACGACGGAAGCAAATCCGTATCCGTTCACTTTAACGTGGCCGCCCACGAGCCCGCAAGGGTGACCGGCATAGATCCTCCCGCAGCGGGATTCTGCGCGGCAGGCGGAGATCTGGACTTTACGGTGCATTTCAGCTATCCCGTGGCCGGAGGGACCGGCTCGTTTCTTCCCCTGACCATAGGGGGAACCGATGCTTCCGCAAACTACTTGTCCTCCACAGAGAGCAGCATCACCTACCGCTATACTATAGGAAGCAGCGATTCCGGTGCCGTAACCATAGGCCCGGCCATTGACGATACATCCTCCCCCATCACCGGGCCGGGATATGATGTGGAAACCGGGATAAGCGGCGGAGACACGGGGGTCACGGTGGTACGGGCCCCCGAGGTGACGAGTACGGCAGACAGCAGCGCGGCCTATGGGACAAAAATAACCTTCACCGCCACTCTGAACTGCACGAAGTCCCTATCGGGCACGATCCAATTCGCGGCTAATGGCAGCGACCTTGGAGCAACCGCTGCTGTCGGCGGGAATGCGGCGTCCTATGAAACGTCGGAGACGCAGCTTGCCGCGGGAACGGCTTCCATCACCGCAAAATTCATCCCCACGGGTTCGAATTACAACTTTGCCGGTCTCACAAGCAATGCCTATACTATTAATATAGCCCGCAGACCAATCACGATCACGCCGGACCCGGCCACGAAAGTCCTGGGAGACGGCGATCCGAAGCTGAGCTATAAGATAACGGCCGGAAGCTTAGCAGGGTCCGATACCCTGGCAGGCGGCCCGGCCCGGAATTCCGGTGAAGACATAGGCGAATACGAAATAACTCAGGGCAGCTTGACAAATGACAACAACCCCAATTATGACATTACATTCGTCCCCGGAGTGAAGCTGACCATAGCGGCTGTCCCAGTCACGATGGAATCCATAAGCGTCAAAGATCACCCGGCCAAGACGGCCTACACCGAGGGAGAAAAACTTGACCTCTCCGGCCTGGTCATCACGCTGCATAACAGCGACGGCAGCACACCGGACATTGCCCTGAGCGGCTTTGCCGCCAATGGCATAACGACCGCCCCTGCGGACGGCGATACCCTTTCGACCGCCGATACCAAGGTGACGATCACCCACACGGCTTCCGGGAAATCAACGGAACAGGCGATAACAGTAACTGCGGCGACATATGGCATCAGCCTGAGTCAAAGCGGCCAGTATACTTTCCCCGCACAGAACGAGGGCTACGATCCGGTGACCCCCTTGACCGTCACAGTGAGCAATACGGACAATCAGAAGACGGGCGGCCTGAACGTGGCACTGAGCGGAAGAGACGCGGACAGCTTTAATTTATCCGCGGACACCATAGACAGTATCGCAGCCGGAGAAGATGGCACCTTCACAGTGGCGCCGGGAGACGGTCTGACTTCCGGGACATATAAAGCGACTGTGACCGTGTCAGGCAGCAATGTGACAGGCAAGAGCTTTACCATCAGCTTCACTGTAAACGGAATGACACCGACCGGCTACGACATCACCATCGAAAATGACGGAAACGGAACGGGAATAGCCATTCCCTCCTCCGCGGCATCAGACACCGAAATTACCCTTACTGCCACGCCAAACGACGGCTATCACTTCAAGGAGTGGCAGGTCGTAAGCCCGGATGGTTTGAGCATCACAGGCAATACATTCATCATGCCTGACGAAGATGTGTCTATTATGGCTGTCTTTGAACAGAATACGGAAGAGGGACACAGCATCACTATCCTCGATGACGGACACGGCAGTGCCGACTCCAGCGTCAGTTATGCTAAAGCAGGCAGGATAGTTACCCTAAGTTATTCGCCGGACAGCGGCTTTAAGTTCAAAGAGTGGAGGGTAGTCAGTCCCGAGGATCTGGTAATAGAGGATGACAGCTTTATCATGCCCAACGAAGGCGTCACCATAAAGGCTCTATTCAAAGAGAAGAGCACGGGCGGCAACAAGAGTTCAAAGAAGAAGGAAGAGAGTACCACATCATTTACCATCGCCCCCGAGAAACGGCCCGGCCAGCCTGTTACCGTGATCATACCCATCACGGCAGATAAGACGGGAGACATATCCATAAAGGATAAGACCTTCTCCGATGCCCTCTCATGGGCACTGTCCTATGCCAGGGCACAGGGCAGGATAGCCAATGGCACAGCGGTCAGGCTTGACGTCACGGGCACGGTCCTTTCCATTCCACTGACTAAGGATGCATTAAGCACACTTGTGGATGCCGGTATAAAGGATATTGAAATAAACGGCTTGCAAGTCGGTCTGAGCCTTGACCTCAGGGCACTCAATACACTTATGCAATACGGCGATTGCCGCCTCAATATCAGTGAGGTAAATAAAAATGATCTAAACAATGATGCCAATGAAATGATAGGAAATAGACCTGCCTACAATATATCCGTAAGTTATATCAAAGACGGAAAAGAAGTAAATATACACGACTTAGAGGGCGGCAAAGTCACAATATCCATACCCTATACCCCGGCAGAGAACGAGTCTCTAGATTATCTCTTCGGAGTGTATGTGGATGACAATGGCAATGCCTCCCGCATAGATGACTCCTTCTATGATGAAGAGAGCGGCTGTATCATCTCCGTGACAGATCACCTGTCTGTCTATGGAGTGGGATATGCAGCCCCCAGTGATAAGTTTACAGACATATCCGGTCACTGGGCAAAAGAGTATATAGAGTATGCGGTTGATAAAGGACTTCTGACCGGTATATCGGGTACTGCGTTCTCACCTGATTCTCCCATGACAAGGGGCATGCTGGTTACAGCCCTGGGGAGACTCTCCAAGATAGATGAGGATGATTATACAATGAGCAGCTTTACCGATGTGGATAACTCAAGCAGATATATGCCCTATATTGAATGGGCATACGGCAGAAGCATCATAAAGGGCATAGGCAATAATGAGTTTGCACCGGACAGAGAGATAACCAGAGAGCAGATAGCTGTCATATTTGCAAACTATGCTAAGACCGCAGGATATACGCTGCCTGTCACACATGATGAAACAACCTTTACCGATGAGAACAGTATAGGGAGCATATACAGGGATGCTGTAAAGGCCATGCAGCTATCTGGCATCATGCGGGGAAGCGGCAATATGTTCTATCCTAAGTCTGGAGCTACCCGGGCCGAGGTTTCGGCTATGCTTACAAGATATATTCTCCTTATCACGGATACCGTCGCCGTTCAATGATAGATAATATGGGAATAAAAATATAGTACCGGTCTATGAAAAGCGCCCGCATGCTTTAGGCGGTATCATAGGAATAAAAAGTGAACGGGTATAAATCCCTGTGATGGGGCGGTCAGTTTCGGCTGTCCGCCCTGCTTTCTTCTTATGCGGCGGGGGCCGGGCCGGCCGCTGAAGCGGTTCTGGTAGTGTCAAATGCTTCGTCTGTCCAGCAGATCTCATTCTCATCAAGCTCGGCCTCCTGGGCTCCACCGGCGGTGTTTGTCCCGGAAGTAAATACGGATCTCCTGCCCGGCGGTACGGGAGTATTTCTGCGGCTTTTCTCCCGCCACGATCTTCTCAATAAACAGCACTGGAAAGCTACACTATTATTGATAATAATTCGGTGGAAAGATCTATGCCGGTATGGTATAGTTAAATCTCAAGTTTTGAAGTAAAAACGGCAGGAAGCCTGTATATAAGGTATCCTGCC